>Ga0041059_1002920_pt1 | contig 12227 bp, 5 predicted proteins | sample AraColnosormetaG_FD_56232 | JGI IMG/M metagenome (GOLD analysis project Ga0041059, IMG submission 56232) | Arabidopsis roots microbial communities from North Carolina, USA - Col MF nosort | ecosystem: Host-associated > Plants > Roots > Unclassified | place: USA: North Carolina | collected 2013-09-02 | reverse complement strand
CAGAAAATATAGAAAACCAGTACATTTTCACCTTATTTAAGAAATTTTGCAGATAAAAACAAAAATCTAATTTTTCTCCTAATCAATTTTTACCAAATTTGGATCCTAAATTCCTAAATTTAGTCATTAATACATTTACTAATCAATTAATTAAATAAGGTATAAGAAAATCTAAAACATAAATCTTTACAACAATAAAATTAAGTCCGTCACTTTGCCTTCCACTGAGTAAATATCAATTCTTTCTCTTTCTCTCTCTCCGACGGAGAAGAAGTCTCTCCGACTGTGTCAAATGATGAGCCATGGTGGTGGCGGCGGCGTAAGTAACGGAGGAGGAGGAGACGCTGAACGAATGCTAGCTCAAGCAGAGAAGCTACTCTTAAGCGGAGACTTAAACGGTTCAAAAACCTACGCGATCCGCGCATGCGAAGCCGATCACTCACTCGTAGACCACGCCGAACTAATCCTCGCCGTCGCTGACACTCTAGTCGCCGGAGAATCACGAATCAGAGGAACAACCTCCGATCTTCCCGACTGGTACGCCGTTCTCCGCCTCGTTCGTTTAACTCACAACCCCGAACTCGTCGCGACTCAGTACAGTAGACTCGCCGTGTTGCTTAACCCGAGTCGGAATCGGTATCCGTATTCTGAACAAGCTTTTAGGTTAATCTCTGATGCTTGGTATGTTCTCTCTGATCCTTCTAGAAAGACATTGTATGATAGAGAATTGCATCTGAGTCAATTTGGGCAACTCGGTCAATTAGGGTTTCAGCTTTTCAATCAAACGCCACAATCTCAGTCTCAGTCTCCTCAACATCATCAGCAACAATCTCAATCGCCTCAACATCCTAACCAGAACCAAACAGTGTCGTTTCAGAATCAGCAGTTACCATTTCAGCTTCATCAACCACATTTTGCTCAAGCTGTTCAGACTCAGTCTCAGTCACAGCAGCAAAGGTCTCAATTTGATCAGCAGTTATTGCAGGAGCAACAACAAGCATCTTGGAGGCAACAGGTTGGTCAAGAGCATAGTAGTGGTTCGAGTGGTGACTGGAAAAGACCAGTGGAAGAAGTGAGGTTGATTAATTTGAACAATGCAACTGAAAGGGTTCAATCTAGTCGTCGTTTTGCTGAGCCAGAGCGGCCGCCTAGTAGATCCTTTGAGGGATCTTCTCATAGGACTCCTTCAACTGAATTGACATGGGCGTCTAAGCCTACTCCAGTGTCTGAGCCTGTACGTCACTCTGAGCTTGTACCGTGGCAATACTCTGAGCCGGCTAGGCAATATCAGTTATCTAGTAGGTCTAGTGAAGCTGCTCAACTCTCGCTGCTGCCTTCTGTTTCTGACTCATCTCATGCATCTCAGCCAACTCGCTCGAATCAGTCACATGCAGTCTCTAAACCGCAGCCTGTTTCTAAGCCACATCCGCCATTCCCAATGTCTCAGCCACCACCGACCTCTAACCCATTTCCATTGTCTCAGCCACCATCGAACTCTAAGCCGTTTCCGATGTCTCAGTCATCGCAAAACTCTAAGCCATTCCCAGTGTCTCAGTCATCACAAAAGTCTAAGCCTTTGCTGGTTTCTCAGTCATCACAAAGGTCAAAGCCATTGCCGGTCTCTCAGTCATTACAAAACTCTAACCCATTCCCGGTGTCTCAGCCATCATCAAACTCTAAGCCATTTCCCGTGTCTCAGCCACAACCCGCTTCTAACCCGTTCCCGGTGTCCCAACCAAGACCAAATTCTCAGCCATTCTCGATGTCTCAACCATCATCGACTGCTAGGCCTTTTCCAGCATCTCAGCCACCAGCGGCCTCTAAGTCATTCCCTATCTCTCAGCCACCAACGACCTCTAAGCCATTTGTGTCTCAGCCACCCAATACCTCTAAGCCAATGCCGGTATCTCAGCCACCTACAACCTCTAAGCCGTTGCCAGTGTCTCAGCCACCACCGACATTTCAATCAACCTGTCCCTCTCAGCCACCTGCAGCCTCTAGTTCTCTCTCTCCACTGCCTCCAGTCTTCAATTCAACTCAATCATTCCAGTCACCTCCTGTTTCTACTACTCCCTCTGCAGTTCCAGAAGCCTCGACTATTCCTTCTCCACCTGCCCCTGCGCCAGTGGCTCAGCCAACTCACGTTTTTAACCAAACCCCACCTCCAGAACAGACTCCCAAGAGCGGGGCTGCAAGAACCGATTCTGAGCCGGAGGTTTCGAGTTTCTGGACTACTTGTCCATACTGCTACGTGCTTTACGAGTATCCCATCATTTACGAGGAAAGCGTGCTTAAATGCCAAACTAAGAGCTGCAGGAGAGCTTACCAGGCAGTGAAAGTTCCTTCTCCACCGCCAGTTGCCGAAGAAGATAGTTACTATTGCTGTTGGGGTTTCTATCCAATAGGATTCTCAGAAGTGGTGACTAAAATCCCAGTCACTGGTTTACATACTAAAATCCCAGTGAGTGATTTACCCAAATCAGCACCCAAAAAACCATCTCCAAAGGTATACTATTATGACGACGAAGAAGAAGATGATGATTCATACATTGGTTCTGATCCTAGTGAGGACGACGACGATGATGACTGGCTGATGAATGGTACAAAAAGGAGGAAGAATGTGAAGCAGAGTAAAGCTAAAGCAACAACCAAACCAAAACGTCAAAAAGTAATTGAGGTTGATTGAGTAAAATCAGTCGGGTAGGGAACAGAAAAAGAACAACTTCAGTAAGGCTCTCTCTGTTCTTCATTTCTGGCTCTGTTGTTGTATTTTTAGTTGTAGTAGTTTCTGTTTATGTAGTGTAGGCGTGTAGGTGTAGCGTAATGTTGCTTGCTTCCGCGGTTTCCATGTTCTGCTTAGGCTGGGTCTGATCGGTCTAAGCTATTCGGGTTAAGTTTAGAAGTAGTGGCTGTAACTTGTAATGTTTTGGTGCCTCTTTTTGGATTAATGTAGTTTCTGGAAAAACTTGCAGAAGAATCGTTTTGATCTGGGATTTGTTCTCTTACTGCTAGAACCAACGAAAAGTGAATAATCCATAAACATGTTGGACTTAACTGGTCCAGTTGATCCACGGCCCAATATTACAATCCAACAAAGTATAGTTTAGTTATGGCTTTTTTGAGATGTAGTGGAACACTGAAACAACAAAAGGTGAGATTGGAGTTTTGACTTGGATTTAGTTTGGTTCAGAAATTATTAATCGGTTCAGAGTTGCCGGTTTAGATCTGAACCAGAATTGAATTTATCAAATTAAAACCATCTTAATGATCGCATATTATTATCATTCATGAATTCGTCATCACCTACAAATCTGTGATTCTGTAGTTGCATGAAGATCAATATGGACAATGGACACTAACAAAATAGATCTTTAATTTATCATATTAAAACAATGTTAATGATCATAAAACCATATCACTAATTCGTCATCACTGATCACATACAAATCTATGATTCTGTAGGTGCATGAAGATCAAAATGGACATGCAAATAAGGGACCCCATTTACCAAAATGTCAGACCTAATCCTGACCACATTTAATATATTAATTACTTCACTAACAATTATTGCAAACCATTCAATGGTTTTTTGAGTGTCCACGTTATCATCTGCAATTACACTCCTTAATTATTGCGCGTCATTACTATTAATTAAATACAAGAATCTTACTTAATCTCCTTTTCACTATACTAATAAACCTTTACAAAAGATTTGTGTTTTCTCTTTAGTCTAAGTTTAACTTCAAATTCAACTAAGCTGTCACATAATTTGTATCTGCCGACTTAAACTTGATGGCTCGTTTTATTTGTAATGAAAATATATTAAAAAAAAAACATGTGCCATAATAAGTCGATAACCTCAAAACTAAGAATTATTTAAAGTTTTTGAAATAAAAATCAGTCAGTCATAATATTAATTTCACAAATAATGAGTTAATAAAGTTTATTTGATTAAATTATTTATGGTAATTAACTACACCTTATCATGTATACAATAAATACATGTCAATCTTCTTATATTCAATTAAATGTGGAAAATAAAATCAAGAAACCTTGACATAACTACTCAAAATAAATGATGAAGAGATGACATTAACAATTGGTAGCAACAACAATATACTAATAATTGACACAAATCAATAATCTTCGGTCTTCGTTCAAAAACAGTAAATGTTTGGTCCAAGAGAAGAAATACAGTTTGGTCCATCAATGCTGCACGAGCTAAGCAAATATTCAGCTAAGATCCGAAATCTGAACTCTAGCTGTGTTAAGTACTCTTTGTTTTAAAATATACTTCCTACGTTCTAAATTAAGTGTCATTTTACATATATACTAAATTTTGTTTTAAAATAAATGTTGTTTTATATTTGTAATGCCGACTTTTGATCAAAGTTACAACTGAATCTATTGATTTAGTGAATTGACGGTTATTTTTTGTATATTGATAAAAAGTAAAAAAAAAATGTTTCTTCTCTCCGTTTTAATTAATTTATCATTTTACCACTTAAATTTTGTCTCGTTGTCATTTTAGATCTTTAAGGCAAATGTTTGGTAAAAATTCCAGTTTTTTCCTCAAAGTTTTGATATCTTGACCAATTAAAACATTTAGAGAATATATTGAGTAAAAATAAAATAAAATTTAATTATTTTCTTAATTGATGTGCAAAAACCTTAAAAGACAAATACTTTAAAGCAGAGGAAGTATTTGTTTTCTTAATATTCTATGTATTATATCAAAACCTTATATGGCACTTATTAATAAATGGTGAGAGTATGGTGTTTTAGATAAAACACACACACTTTAAGAAATTTATCTTTTCTTTAACAACTATCATTTAATACTTGATTAAAGAAAATTCAATTAATTATATAAAAGACTGCAAAATACAAATATCCATTAAAAACAAATATATTTACAGTTAACATAGAAATCTGTAAAACATCATATATATAATGAAAAACAGAATCTCTAAAGTATCATATTATACTATAATAAAACAGATGGAGTATTTTTTGACCAGAAAAAAAAACTTTAAATTTTGTATATATCTTATATATGTAATTGAATACTGCTTGGAAATTCAAGTGAAGAGTCAATAACCAAAATAAAATCCATTTCAACATTTTGTGGAGAAATTTTTTACAACAGTAAGAAGGGAAATGACTTGATTAGTATATATAAATGATATGAGATAATCTTGTTATTAACCTTTGAGTTGGAACCATGAAACTTAACATAGTATTAGATTCTGAACAACATATGTTGTCTTGTTTCCGGTCGAAAAAATTGCCGACCATCCTACTAATTGATGGTCCAATAGAATTTTCAATTCCGTTGAGATAGATAGGATAGTATTATCAAAAATTTCATAAGAATTTGTAACATATCCATTTGTATGAATGTTTAAGTGTAAACATCTGTATATATTTTTATATGAAACCCATGGATTAAGAATTATTGTGAAGCTGAAATTTATTGGAGTTGAAAACTTAGGTGGTGTGTAATGAAGGTGAGATGTATATGTTCAAGCACATTTAAAACATACGTTCCCATTCTTATTTGACGTGATTATTAAATGGCCACTAAATGAACAGCGCAAAGTTTAATTTAATAGTATTATTACTATCATCTTTAATTTAATCCCAACTACTCATATTTTGTGGAGATTTTAGTTTCTTCGAGATCGATCACTAACCTATCATCACATCTGTCCAATTAAAGAGGAGAAGAAACAAATCTTGGAGGCAAGTATAAAGAGCCTCACAAGCCAGAAAGTCACAACACTACAAGAAAAATCAAACCAAATTAAAAGTACTCATAGATATCAAATTCCAATGGATTGTGTTCCTTCATTGTTTATGCCTGATTCAACCTACGAAGATGGATTACTATTTTCTGATTCTTTTCTTCTTTCTCCGTTTATATCATACCAAAACAATGATGTTTTCCATTCGATCACAAACAAAATTGGTGGAAGCAATAAGAAACGAAGTTTGTGTGATATAACATATGGTGCGAATGAAGCCAACAAAAATGATGATGATCGAGAGAGCAAGAAGATGAAACATAGAGACATTGAAAGGCAAAGAAGACAAGAAGTTTCATCTCTTTTCAAAAGACTAAGAACTCTCTTGCCATTTCAATATATCCAGGTAAGTTATCTAGTGGGAGATATTTCATTATGATTAGCTTGAGAAATATTTTATATTTTTATCTCTATATATAGTCCTTAATTACATACTAATTTACAAAACCATTTCATTTGTTAAAGTGCAAGCGAGCAGTTTTCTTTCCATTGAAAAGGAAAGTATATAGAGAACCTTAGTTTTGAAAGCTTTTACTAACTATTCGATCATTCATGCTTTCGTATATACTTTTAAAACAATTTTTTTACATAATTAAATCTTTCGTATATATATTGTGGTACCACTTTATACATAGAATTAGAAACTCTTACACATTCGTATTAATATCTAAAATATATAAATTGAAATTTTGACAAATAGTTTTTTTTTTCAACGTAGTGTAATACTCGAATTTTGGATACCACATCAAGGAAACATCTTCTTAAACTGATGAGTTCATTCTTTTTTCTTAACACTAGTTAATATATCCAAGTACATTCTTGAATCAAATAATTGCTAGTTAGTTGTTCTAAGCATGACCATATCATTTAACATACAGGGTAAACGCTCGACATCAGATCACATCGTGCAGGCAGTGAACTACATCAAAGACTTACAAATCAAAATCAAAGAACTCAACGAAAAGAGAAATCGGGTAAAAAAAGTCATATCGGCCACAACTACTACTCATTCAGCTATAGAGGAATGCACCAGTAGTTTATCATCATCAGCAGCATCAACACTATCATCAAGCTGCTCATGTGTAGGAGACAAACACATTACTGTTGTGGTCACACCTTGTTTAGTTGGTGTTGAGATCATCATAAGTTGTTGTCTCGGACGAAACAAGTCTTGTCTCTCGAGTGTTCTTCAAATGTTAGCTCAAGAACAAAGGTTCAGTGTAGTTAGTTGCCTCTCAGCTAGACGGCAACAGAGATTCATGCACACCATTGTTTCGCAGGTAAAATTGTTACTAAAAATATAAAGAGAAAAGGTTACAAGAATTTACAAACTTTTGGGTCTATCATAGTTGCTAATATCAGTTTTTAGTTCACATACCATTTTATTTGCTAATTTCTATACAAATTATAATCTGTTTGTAAACTACTTTTGTGGTTATCAAAAATACAATGAATATACTTACCTGAAATTAGAATTAGATAAATAAATTACTAATTTTCTAAAAAAAAGTTTTAGTGTTTGATCTTTTCTTGCCTTAATTTTCTAAAAACAAAATTGACACTAATCATCATTTCATTTCAAATTTTCAGGTGGAGGATGGCAAACAGATCAATATTTTGGAGCTTAAGGATAAAATAATGACTATGTAGCCCCATGTACAAGAAGAAAATTAGTTACTATGACAAATGAAAATATTACGTGGTTTGAAATTGGAATTTTACTGAATTTCAATGTATGCATTATTTGAGTTGTTAGATACTAAGATCATGCTATTTTAGTGTATCGGCTTACTTCTGAGTGCTTAGATTAATGTTACAAACTAATGCTTGTTTTTCATTTTTTTTTTTGTAAAATAAAGTTTGTTTTTCTTGGCATTCTAATTATGATATACTTCATTTTAATTACTATTATTAAATAGAAAATATATGATCGTTACAAGGGTGTATATATAGAATCTCTAAAATATGGATAAAACATCTCCAAACATATGCAAGTCCAATCTTAGTAAAAAGCTTAGGAAAAGTGGTAATTACAAGAAACATGAGAGATTCTTGACTGGCTAGTTGGAGATATGGAAATGATAATCAATTAGTCATTTGCTCAATAATTTCTTTGGGATTAAAATACCCTATTGGACAACAATTTTTCCATTAACATTCCTTTAAAAATCGGTCACAAGTGATTTTTTTGATAGATATAAAAATTGGGACCTTGCTAAACTTGTAACAAAATCATATCTTAACATGTTAGGTACGTTCATTTTTGAAATTTGAATGAATAATTAAAAAAATATAATTTGTAGCTTTCTTTAGATATCATCATATTCTTCAATAGATTTATAAGTTTTAGGAGAATGTCGACATTATCCTAGTTCGAAAATTGGTTGTGGAGAATAGTCTAATTGGTCTTTGGTCCGAATACGATACGTGGTGTCAAAACATATTCCCTCTCATAATATAACAAAAGAAAAGAAGCAATCTCATTATTCTGCCAGTGATTAATAAATGAAGTGATATGTTATCAACTAGACACCTTTTGTTATAAATTTGACCAAAACAAAAAAAATGAAAGAAAAATATATGAAGACATTAGAAAGTAAAACTAACTAATAAAATAATTAGAATGCGAAGGGAGGCACAGACCAAAACAAACATGAACGCACGTCCATTACTTACTTGTTCATACTCTTCTTTCATAGTGTTTCTCACGTTGAAACCAATTTTTTCGCCTTTCATTTCAGGGAAATTTTTTTAAGCCATTGTATTCATTATATATATGAGATCTTATGCATTAGTAAGACTTGGCTTTACAGAGAGATAATAAGAGTAGGCGCCCTCAAGAAAACAGAGTAAAAATGGATCAAAATTTGTATCGCAAGTGCCTGGTTATTTTATCGATGATGGCAATGATCGGCACATCAATGGCTACATATGCCGGGACCCCATGGCGTACAGCCTCAGCCACTTTTTACGGTGACGACACCGGCAGCGCAACTATGGGTAAAGTCCATATACTTCTACATTGTATTGTATGTAGAAGTAGAACACAAACTATATATGACTCGATTCCATATTATTTGAAACGATTGTTTGTTTGCATTTCTATGTTTTAATGTACTAATCATATATCATAACATAAAAATGCAAACAAGATGAAACAATTATGGCTTATTTATAAATACATGAATCTTTAATTTCGAAGATCATTAAAATGTACTGACAATTTTTAACATGACCATGTATATCGATCAGGTGGGGCTTGTGGCTATGGTAACATGTATGACAGCGGCTACGGGGTAGCCACGACTGCGCTGAGCACAGCCCTGTTCAACGAGGGTTATGCATGCGGTCAATGTTTCCAGTTAAAGTGTGTGTCGTCGCCTAACTGCTACTACGGGTCACCAGCCACCGTGGTAACTGCAACCAACATATGTCCACCAAATTATGGCCAAGCATCCAACAATGGTGGATGGTGTAATCCGCCACGAGTCCATTTTGATTTGACTAAACCAGCTTTTATGAAGATCGCTAACTGGAAGGCTGGTATCATCCCCGTCTCATATCGCAGGTAATATTCACATTTCATTAGAGCATTACAATTATAGAGGTAGATTGAAAACGTAAAGAAATGGTTTATCTTAACCATAGTGAAATTATATATATTTATAGTCAAATATTTTGAATGATATCTTGTTTGAATGCACCATTTGCAAATGCTAAAATATGATTATGTCGATATATATATGCAGAGTGGCATGTAAGAAGATCGGAGGAATAAGGTTCAAATTTGAAGGAAATGGATATTGGCTACTTGTGTACGTGATGAACGTAGGTGGTCCAGGTGACATCAAGACCATGGCCGTTAAAGGTAGCCGCACAGGGTGGATCAACATGAGCCATAACTGGGGAGCTTCGTACCAAGCCTTTTCTTCTCTCTACGGTCAGTCTCTCTCGTTCCGGCTCACCTCTTACACCACTCGTCAGACCATTTACGCTTATAATGCTGCTCCGGCAAGCTGGAGCGCGGGCAAGACCTACCAGAGCAAGGCTAATTTTAACTAATTTAGGTCATATTCAATTCCGAGAAACCGGTTTATTTGAATATACGGTTTTGCCATTTGTTGTTGAGTCCGATCGATCGAGAGGTTGATCCTTTTTTTCTAATGAATAACTCCCTTTGGTTATATGGTAGTCATTAATTCTTGTATATCCATCATTGGGTTGAGGAAAATTTGTTGATTTTTATGTGTGTTTAAAATTTTTGAATTATCTTCTCATTCATATATTAGCATCAAAATGATTGATGGGATCATTGGTACTTTTTTTCTTATCAGAAAATGACTTTTCTAATTCAAGAGTTATCAATAAATATGACATAACGATTAGACGATATGATCATGATTCGCCAATGTATGATACTCACTTCAGTTTAATATAAAGATCGTTTGACAAATTTTGATGCGAATTAAGAGAGTTTGTATACAATAATAGTACATTCTTAGAAAATAATTGCTGTTTTATAATTCTGATCTATTTAATACTTAAAATTAAATTTGACTAGAGTAAAAATGAAAAATTTGTAAAAGAACGTTATACACAAACATTGAAACGTCAGTTATTTAAAAAATAGAAAATTATATATTCTATAAAACGTACACTTTACTCAAAACAATCTCACGCCGCCTACAGTTTCATACCCCAAGAAATCATATGGAGTAGCATAAAAACTATATACATATATACATAAATATATCTATCAAATAAAAGCAAACCTGTCCCTTCAATCCAAAGCCTTCACCAAGCTCTAAAAAGAAAAGAGAAACTCATTTCTCATGATCGACTCTTCCTCTACACTTCTTCATCGCATCTTCTCATCACCTCAACATTCAAACGTGAACAATTACTCCACCAATATCGAAAATGGTAACACTAACACTCTATCCTCCCTCTATTCAACTAATAATAATCGTATTATTCCTCTTCCTTCCCTCTCATCTAGAGGGTTCGACTTCTACTACTACTACTCAAGAAGCTCTCAATGAATCCTCAAGGCTTCTTGATCTCATTCTAAGAGATTACACTCTCAACTTCTTCAAGAACCAACATTATTCTATCAAGACCGGTGTTATTCGGCGTGTTCATCTCCCGTCTGACTACTCCGGCATAAAACTTGACGCCGTTAGGTTCCGGTGTGGGAGTCTCCGACGATACGGAGCAAAAATCGAAGAATTCAATATTGGCGTTGGAGCTATTCTTGAGCCGTGTGGTGAACGTCTTTTGGTTGTGAGACAAAGCTTGGGATCAAAGTGGTCCGATATATATTACAAAAACTATGATCTCTCCGGTTATAGACTTGTGTCTCCGGTTCTAGGGCTCTTAGCTTATAACGCATTAAACGATGTTGTTTTAGGGAATAACGTGAGTAGCTCTTATCAGATAAGTCTCCTCCTAGCCCGTACTAAAGATCCATCCAACGTTGATTTTGGGAACGTTTCTGGACCGTCGGTGGTAGAGAGAACGTTCTTGAATAAGCCAATGTGCGCTACTTTTGAACTTGATGGAAAAGTAACGCTTGCCGCCGAAGTGAAGCCGTTTGTGTGCGCCGTTAAAACCAATGGACATTTTGGTTTAGTGGTGACGGATGATCCAAAATCGAATGGTGGAGGAGAAAAGGAGATGAAGAAGGAGAAGATCGGACGGTGGAGGAAGGTTGTTGGAGGGCTTGTTGGGTCTGTGACGGTGGGGGTGGTGCTTTTAGGGCTGGTGGTGGCGGCTGCTGTAGTGACGGCAAAGAAAAGGAGAAGAAGGGCAAAAAGGGAAGAAATGGAGAGAAAAGCTTATGAAGAAGAAGCTTTTAGAGTAGTGTCAATGGTGGGGCATTCTAGGGCTTTCGTTGCTTCTGCTACAAGGACTTCTCCAGGTTTCATGGAATATGAGTTTGTTCCTAATTAATTAATTATATTTACGTGTGATTCCGTTTTTGTGGATTGTTTTCTTTTTTTTTTCTTTTGTAAAAACGGTTTTAATTTATGTTAAAATGCATGTTGTTGGGGGTTTTGGGACATATATATATATTTCGTTGGTGACAAGTAAGGTACGTATGGTGATGATTTTTTCTTTCTTTCACGGTGATGAATTTACAAGGTAACACCGCTAGTGGCCTAGTAGTAAGTAGTAACTATTAAAGAAAATCAAATGAGCAAAGTTACATTCAAAGTCATTGATAAACAATAAAACATGGTCATTTTTTACACCAAAAAAAACAACATGATCGTTGCCTACACGTTAATTAACGAGGCATCAAGAATTATAATTTGATGAAATATGCCGTCTGGCGTCTTCATAAGAATACAATATGTTTGATGAAAATCTACCTCTAATCAAATGGTAGTTTTTTTTTTTTTTTGAGGAGTCACATAG
>Ga0041059_1002919_pt1 | contig 12230 bp, 8 predicted proteins | sample AraColnosormetaG_FD_56232 | JGI IMG/M metagenome (GOLD analysis project Ga0041059, IMG submission 56232) | Arabidopsis roots microbial communities from North Carolina, USA - Col MF nosort | ecosystem: Host-associated > Plants > Roots > Unclassified | place: USA: North Carolina | collected 2013-09-02 | reverse complement strand
TCCGCCGTAATTTCACTATCCACCGCTCGAATCGATTACGTATTTATCAAACGGCTCTTCTCGGATATCAAATCCAGCGTCTCTTAAAAGTCTGGGCGATTTAAAAAGCCACAAGAACGAGATCGATGAATATTAGATCGATGAATCTACGTCTCCTCGCCGGAGATATCTTAGACTAAGAAAATTCAAAAATAAATCGTCGGCGATGCTAGGTCTTCCTCTTCCGTCGTCGTCTTCTTCTTCATAGAGAAACGATTATTTTTTTATTAAAGCTTTTTTGGGATGAACATAAGAAGAGCTTGGTGGTGGTGACCTATTACCACGTATTTATCATCCTCTTTTATACCTAAATTGCCCTCGTTTGTATCCTAATATTTACGGTTTTACCCTCAATGACGGTATTCTTTTTCGTTCTTACCATTTTGCAAAATGAGGAAATTAAATAGTAAGACATATCTCTGTATCTCTAAAAAAAGTCAATGGTCAAGAAGAGCAGAGAGTGACATGGCTAGCTTCGTGTGAAAGTTAAAACTTTTGGTGGCGGACGTGGTGGTGTTTTTGTGTTATTTGTCCCCTATACTTTCTGTTTTATTTATGTTTTAACCCCTAATTTTTTTTTATTGTAAAATGATATTTTTAATGATCTTGATGGAGATTGAAAAAGAAACAACTTCATCAAATGTTAATGATTTGTGTGATTAAAAAAAGAAAAAGATTTGGATTGTATAAATAGCTATTTTTGGTTTGATATATAGAAAATAATAATCATCGTTATATTATAATTTCAAACGTAACGGTAAAATAAAAAAGATCAAATTTATTAATGATTAGATTAAAATTTTGCACGTGTGTATTTTGATCAATGTATAGTATATAATCAAAAAAAATGTCAACGTTTAAGAAAATTACACTTGAAATAATAACAATTCTTTTTTCCTGGCTCCCGCTCTTTGTAAATAAATTTTTACCAATTATAAATTTTCTAAAAACTGAAAGTATATTTTATGAAAAAAAATATTTAATAGCTTATATAAGAAAAAGTTTTGCTACTGAAAATATCATATGCTTAGAACTTATTTCCTGTGTGTAAATAATGATATAATACAATAAAGTCGACACAGAACTAGATACTTTAAAATTTCGAGATGTTCCGATTCGAATTACCTCGAGAAACAATTATCCGGATCTGAATTTGTTGATATTATAAATAACAAAAACTAATTACAATATAAATATATAATACAAAAATAAATATGAAGATGAACATCCAGAGATCTTAATCTTTAAATCAAAATACATGGTCTTTTTCAAGATTTATATAATCTATTTTGTATAGTTTTAGAAAATATTGTTCTCATATTATGTGACTTATATAAAAAAAATTAAATACAAAGATATACTTTCATAAATCTTATATAATATGGATATCTATATCCATGGATATTATAACATTTGGGTGAATCCATATGTTATTAAAAAAAATGTTTAAATAAGAATAATGAAAATTTTACCTTACTATTTGCTGTTTTTTTGTGATATTATCTCTTTCTCGAAAGTTCCGGTATCTAGAATATTTAGAAAAAATATATATTAAAACAAATCATCTATGTAATAGTTTTATATTAAATCATAAATCTTTTACATGATTATGTCGAGATAATAATCATGCGGAGACTAAAGAAGAGAAGAAGAGATTTCTTGAGACTATATTTCTTACCAACTCATAAGCACTAATACACCTATGTATGGCCACCCCCTCACTAGATTGATCACTTATATATATCTCAACATTACCAAGTTTTTGATTAGTCAAAGGAATCTAAGATTACCAATTTTCAAGAATTAAATTGCTATAATGAATATAAAAGTTTATCAAATGATTTCTAAACTTTCATAGGTTGAAATGTTATTCATGTTCAAACCTTAAAATTATGAATTAGAATTTGAATGGACTATGTTTTAATGACATGTTGCAATAAACTTACTGGTAAAAAGGTAAACAACTTTTTCTTACCAATTATGATTTCAAATGTATATCTAAATATTAATGGAGTAAACATATTTTATAGTCAAATAAGAATGTATCATATTTAAAAGTCTAATACTAATGTTACCATGATTTTGATAGATACAAAGATGATAAAAATTAATTATCAAGTACCAATTACATATGTTACCGTGATTTTGATAGATACAAAGATTATAAAAAATACTTATCAAAATACCAAATACAAATGTTACCGTGATTTTGATAGACACAAAGATGATTAATAAAAATTATCAAATACCAATTACAAATGTTAACGTGATTTTGATAGATACACATATTATAAAAGGTAACTGTCAAATACTAAATACAAATGTTACCGAGATTTTGATAGGTACAAAGATTATAAAATAACTTAACATATACCAAAAACAAATGTTACCGTGATTTTGATTTTGATTTTGATAAACACAAAAATTATAAAAATTTACTATTAAATACCAATTACAAATGTTACCGTAATCTTAATAAAATTAAATAAATAAAAGTCGACTATATAATTAAATGTAACCTCCTCTCATGCTCAAGATCAAAACATTTAATATGGTTTGTTCCTAAGTATCACTCGAACCATAGACCTGAAATATTTTACCAATTGAGCTATTAACGCTTGGTTATTACAATATTTTTGACATTATACAAGTTTTTCATCATATTTTCATATTAACTTTCAAAAATACAATAACAATAATTGAAAACCACCATCTTTTTGTTGACAATTTTGAAACCTTCGAAGTGTAACCCGACTTCAATCCAGGGTACCATGTTGGAATGGCTCTCTAATGGCGGGTTTGGTTGGGTTGGATTTTCCGTGTTAATACGGAGGTAACGACTACTACTCCTATCCATGAAATTGGCGGTTCAATAACACGCACTCATCTAGTCATGTCAACATTGCACTAAAAGCAGGAGCTTGGACAACTATGGGCACTCTGTCTCAAGCGCATTCTTACGGCATCAAGGAGATTTATGTGCTCACCGACTATCAAATTTTAGTCAACTTGTTGAACTCTTGGGCACTCTACACTCAACTTGTTGATCATAATTTTATCAAAGTTTATGAAAATTAAGATAAACATCAGTGAAGCATACGGCAGATTTGCATATATAGGCATGAAACTTTGATAAAATTATGAGTCGGCATTACCGATTTATGTCATCTCTTGCTTTTGAATACCTAAAACAACATTTACGTCATAATTAACGAAGTCGATAGCAAAATGATATTTTTGTTATTTTTTCACATTAAACTATCAAAGACAAAGACAATAACAATAAATGAAAAGTCAACGTATTATATTGCACTTGCGTAACAAAACAAAATATGAATTGGAATCTCCGACCAAAGTAGCATTTAATTCTGTACTACCAGAGAGGATCCATGACCAAAGGACTACAATTATTCCACTCCAATAGCCACGGAAATAGAAACTAATGTCACTTTTGGACCTTTTTAATAAAGAGAATTTGATATGATTGGGAATGTGTGAAAGTGTAACGACCTAGTTTAATATGACTTGGCAAAGATTGCAACTTCTTCTGCTGGATTTCCAGTCATTAGGCATGTTTTGGTCCCTTGAGTTTGTTCAAACGGGAAACAACGAATGGTTGCTCCGGTTTCTTCTTTTACTCTTTGCTCATCTGCGTCACTGGCTGACCAAGGACCTCTTGCCCATTTCCCTGATGAAATTGCGTCTTTGAGCTCAGCGTATGAGTTTACATCCACAATGTTACTGCACAATATCAAAATTTGAGCATGTGCTAATTAATACCATTTATTGAGTAAGTTTGTGGGAGAAAGATAAACAAAAAGAGTACCTGTCTCTGAATGATAACGCCTTCTCTAGAAGAGATGTTTGGATCTCATCCAACTTCTCTTTTACATACGCCACTAATGTTGATGGCTCCATTGATATTCCAAAAACTTTTCCTGCCTTTCCTGGTACATCCCTCCTCGAGACTACGACACTGTTACTAGATACATCGCGTGGACCAATTTCAATCCTTAGAGGGATTCCCTACAAACCAAAGGTTCAAACCAAATGTAAATTATAAGAGCTTGAAATATCACGAAAATCTTTTCACTCCAGAAAATGATTCTAGTGTGTGTTTTTTTCTAAGATAGTTACGAACCTTCATTTCCCAGAAATTGAACTTCCATCCTGGGGTTCTTTGATCTGTGTCATCAAGTTTAACTCTAACACCAGCAGTTTGGAGAGCTTCTTTCACTGATGATGCAGCACTGAGAACTCCTGTTTTCTCAGTGTCCTTTTTCCAAATAGGTACAATTACTACCTTCAAATAAAGAAAAGAGAGGATTCAATCTCAAGTCTCTCATCACTTCCTAAAGATAATCACTACAGCTCCCGTTTCCCCATAACAAATTCTCTTTAGCTAGCAAATCGAACTTCAGATTAAAGCAAAGAAAACTGCTTAAGAAAGATAAACCTGTATTGGAGCTATCTTGGGAGGAAGCATGAGACCAGTGTCATCTCCGTGAGTCATGATAATGCCACCAACAAAACGTGTACTGACTGCCCATGATGTCTGCCACACATGTTGCCTTTCTCCATTCTCATCTGCAAACTGGCATCATCATTACGTCATTTAACATTCTTTCATGATGAAGTTGCAAAACGAAGATGTGACTAAATGAACCAGTAGGCACCAATACTATCGTCACTAAAAAAATGAGAGAACTAAACTCCAAACAAATTCAAGTCTCGATAAGCATGACATACTTGTGAGACAATAATAGTTCTGTACCTGAGTTCCAAAGGCACGAGAAAAGTTCTGGCCTAAATTGTGGCTAGTACCAGCCTGCAAAGCCTTCCGATCTCCCATCATAGCCTCAATAGTATAGGTTATATCAGCACCAGCAAAAGTCTCTAACTTTGATTTTCGACCTGGAATAACAGGAATTGCAGTTTGCTCAAAAGCAAATCTGGTGTAGATCTCGATCATCTGTTTCGCCTGCAATACAAAACTAATCATTTGTCACAGGAGAGTACCACAAAAAAAATCTCCACAAGTTGACCACAGCTCTATAGAGAACAAACCTCCTTTTCTGCCTCCTCAGGAGTGGCATGAGCAGTATGACCCTCTTGCCATAGAAATTCAAGAGTCCTAATAAATGGTTTCGTCCGCATTTCCCATCTAGTGACATTGGCCCACTAAATCGCAGAAAGAAGAAAAACATAACCAGGAACAGTCATAAATACCAGATTTTTCATACAAAGAATGATAAACAATTGAATGTCTGTCCAGACCTGATTAATCATGAGAGGAAGATCACGATAGCTGTGAATCCACTGGGTAAACATATGATTCACTATGGTTTCACTAGTAGGCCGAACCTGCCACAACCTCAACAAGTGCAACAATCAAACCCAAAACCTTAGGCAAAGAATTTTCACAATTCTAGCTTTGTGGTAAAACATAATAACGCCAGAAAAATGCCTACCACAAGTTTCTCCTCAAGTTCTTTTCCTCCTCCAACAGTAACAAGAGCTAGTTCAGGACTAAATCCCTCAACGTGTGAAGCTTCTTTCTCAATAAACGAGTATGGTATAAACTGCACAAAAGACCAAACCATCACTATAAATCCCAATGTGACATAAGAGCATAAGAAAGAAGATGAATTTCACCAACAAACAAATTTGGATTATGATTAATCTATAATTAACCAAGAACACAAGTGTTTCATCAGTCTTATACTAACTCTATACTAAATTCTACTTCTATTAACAAACTAAACCAGCTTAAAGCTAATTTTCTGAATTTCAGCTTGAAACAGTACCTGTGGGAAGTACATGTTGCTATGACCAGTCTCTTTGAACTTCACATTCAAATAATCCTGCATCAACAATTCACAACGAAAATTGAGGCGATACGAAGAAACATCAACATTCAAAATCAATTTGAATCCACAATTTTTTCACCTGAATCGCTTCCCAGATCGCGTAACCATAAGGACGAATGACCATAGTACCACGAACCGGACCATAATCCGCGAGTTCAGCACTAGCTATAACATCAAGATACCAAGCATTAAAGTCCTGTGAGCGAGGCGTAACGGCTCGGTCTGACCTAAGCCGGTCAACCTCCGACGACTTAGTCTCCGGCGAAGCAGTACCACTCGGCGCCGTCGCGAATCCGGAAAGAGGTCTGTTCCGTAGACATACGGTTCGCCGGAGAGTGGCTGGATAACGAGTGGTGGCGGGAAATAGAAGCGAAGTGAGTGAAGGGAGTCTCAGAGACGACGACACCATTTATCCACCTTTCAGAGAAGTTTTGTGGTTTTTTCTTTTTTTGCTGCTTAAAGGTCATACAAGTTTGTTTCTTAGAGATGATGATGACTGTGAAAACAAACTCTCACAGTCTCCTCGTAAACTCGTTGTGTGGATAAGCCCATTAAGTTTTATTAATTGGACCTATAAGCCCAATAAAGTGAGAGTCTGGGTTCTTTTACATTTCTTGCCCGTTGGACTGGACACATAAAACTTAATATTAATACTCAAGCCATTACATTGTTAGTTGTTATCATAATACTAACAAAATACAAAATTGATTTATTTTTTCTAGCTTTTTAAGCAACAATTTACTCTTCTAATACAAGAATCCACATTGATATAAATAAGTTATTGTGTAAACTATTAAAACTAACCATTTATAAACTCTCGAGAAACTCATGCTTGGTTTACCTTTCAACAAGAGCCATTTTTTTTTTTATATTGCTTCATGCTTGATCCCTAAGAAGAATTATTTTTCAAATAATCTCTATATTGTCTGTATAATATATTTGAAGATGAACCACACCAAACCATATTGAAATACATCGCATATTTTCTTAAGAATATATTGACTTATTAGTGCTCCAATAATATAATGCACTAGGCCTACATGGCCACATTTTTCTAACCATCTTACATTTATTGCAAGCGTGTGTAAGTCTTTTGTTACTTTCTTTTCTTGCAGCTACTAGGTACTTCAGATCAAGTGAAAGATATACCAACGTCAACTGCATAAGATGTGTGAGTCATAAATGAACTTTTCAGTTTATTCAAAAAACAAAGCATTAAAATTCTCTAACTAAATGAATGTAACATTTATTTCATATGAATGTATAATGTAATGTGGTCATCAGGAAAGTTGGTTACATCACAAATTCAGATAGGACCAGGAAGTGTTAAGACCTCGTAGCATTTCGAATGAATAAATGAAAATTTCGTTTTTTATTTATATATTTGGTAACATTACATACTTGGCTTGATCAAAAAGTTTATCTCAATTTGTTCTATGAAGAAATTATGGATAAAATTTTGTCTATGTGATTTTTCTTGGAAAACAATCTAACAATCCAATCAAACACTCAACACGGTATTAGTTGCGTATATTAGAAAGAAATCATCTTAATTAACAAACAAGAGGTTAAGAAGAGAGGTCTTTCAAAAAGATTTTGCATAATTTTAGCCGCAAACAGCTTGCACCAAACAATAATAATATTATCTTTTTCTAATGACCAGGTTTGTTATATTTCATATATGCCTTAAAATATTCCAAGGACACGGATTTTACAAGTCTCGCGTAAAGATGGATACTTTATAAGCATAATATAAAATAAGAACATCGAATGCCATCGGATATGGACCCATCGAATGCCAACTTTTATTAGTGTTAAAATAATTGAACTATAAGGTCCATGACCACAAAAGTCGCCATACATTGTTTCCTCTAAGTATACTAGTATTGTTTAGCTTATATTCTCACCAACACATTCACTCACGTTAAAACTGAGTCCAATCATAAATTTTTATCACACGCATATATACAATATGATTATCTGTAAGAAAGAATTTCATATCCAACATGACAAGTTACAATACCATGTAGTAATTCACTTGTTAATAGTCTAATAAAATAATTCATAGGTATGAGGTCTAAGAATCACATTATTTGTCAAGTTGTTATTGCTCCACCTGCGAGATTCTTTTGCAAAATTTCCTCAGATATTACATCTTTTTAAGGCATAAATTCTATGATATCTTCGTGATTCTAAGATATATTACAAAATATAGAATATTAAAGAACCCAATCACTCTTTCTTTTATTATTAGAAAAACATAAAAGTCTTTTTTTTTTCTTTGTTACATAAGATTCCTACACTTTTCGAAATGGAAAATCACAATGATAATAATATCAGAATAATCTCGAAAATTAATAATAATATGGTAATAATAAGAAGAAAAAAAAGAGTGTGTGAAGTTAACGCCAAGCGGATGCGACAGTGAGTGCCCGTCCCATCCAACCAAAGCACACACCTCCGTTATCTTCTTTAACGGTAAAGCCCGGGTGGACTCGGTTTCCACGACTCTTCATCGACTCCGCTATCTTCTCACTCAATGGCATTAACTCAAACCCAGCCATGCTCATCCGCATTCGCCATTTCCCGAACACCTCGCACCGCTCTATACGATCGATTCCTTCGCACGCCACCGCGTTTACTAGCTTCCGGCCAATTCCTTCCTCAACTTTGGCACGGTCGGAATTCGTACTAGGAACCGTAGACTCGACCGACTCAAGCAACGCACCGTAACACGCGCATGACTCACTCACTCTCCCTAAAAACGGCGCCGTATTCGAATTCATTTCTTGCTCCACTAGAGTAACCACGCGCGGTTTAAGTCCCTTCACGCGCCGGAGAAGTTCGTCTCTTGGATTCTCCGTGCATACGCTTTCGTCGGGAACACGATAAAGCTTGAAAGCTAAGTTCACAGCCAAAGTCTCGTCGGGATCACACCCGAGAGATTCACGATTCAGATCACCGAGTCGTAAACTCGTCACCACGTTGAAACTTACGGAGATACCGAGTCGATCACCGAGTTGGCTCAACAAATCTCCGACGGCTTTTAACCTCTCTTCTCCACCGTCATCGACTAAACATCCGTAAACGTTGTTCGCCACGGCGGTGATCTTAACCACCGGAGAATTCTGACTCTGACTTTTACCATTCCGGCGCGTGGATAATGTACGGAGAAGGTTAACGTATTGTCCACCTTCTCCGATATCGAAATCGATAACGTGCGGTATCATCATTCCACCGTCGTTGTTATCGGCGGCGTCGAGAATGGCGAGATTCGCGGCCTCGAAACCGAGTTTGAAACAAGGAGAGAGCTCGTAGAGCAATTGAGTCGAGATTAAATGCTCCTTCCCATACAATTCCGTCACTGGAGAAGCTATCCTCGATCGAAGCGCAGCCACCATGAAATCAACAAGCTTCTCCTCTGAATTCCTCTCAAGATTAGGCGTTTGAGAAACACGCGCCAAAATCTCCGTCGCTATCTCTGTTTTCCCTTCCGCGATCGCCGTCGCGATTTCCATAACCGTTTGCCTAGAACATACCGATGTCGTCGTCGAAGCTGTAGAAGGCGAAGAAGACGAAGAAGAAGAGCTCGGTGAAAAAGACAAAACCGGGTTCGGGTTCGGGTTCGGAGTCACGAGATTTTGAATCCAATCGGAATTTGAATTTGTTATAACTGACACGTCATCATCACCACCACTCTCATCGTCATCATCTAAAAGCTGTTTCTCAAGCTCTCTTAAACTATTCAACATGTTCTCCGATTCATGAACCCGGTTTTGAACCGGTTCAATACACGGAACGCCGGTTAATGTTGGATAATTATTAATACCCGACCCGATTCCCATTCGGATCCCACCAAATAAACCGTAATCCGATTGTTGCTGTTGCGTCTGAGACCTGGGAACCGGTAAACCGTAACGCTGAGATGAACCAGAACCACCAAACAAACTCATATCATTCACCGACGTGAGATCAATCATCGGCGACGGAGATTGAAAATTCTGATAATTTCGAGGCTTCACAGACCTTGAAAGAAAAGCGTTGAGAGCTGCTTGACTATAAAACGGTTGTTGTTGTTGTTGTTGTTGATGTTGCTGAGCCGCTTGAAAATCTGCTAAAGTCCTTTTCCCGGAGAATCCATTACCGCCGGCGACTCTGTTTCCGATCTGATCAAAGAAGATTCCAGGAATCTGGTTTCTATACGTCGTCTGAGGATTATTGTTACCGACGTTGATAACAGTTCCTGGACCTCCAGGTATAGATCTACCACCACCACCGCCGTAAAAATCCGACCCACCACCACCGCCGGAGAAACCAGATTCCATTTTTTATTATTCTCTCAAAAGCTTCAGAAAGAACAGATCAGATTTCAAAAAATTTACTGAATTATGAAACGCATGATAATATGGAACGAGAGAAGAGAGAGAGATTAGATACTCTGAGAAATTTAGAGAGAGAAAAGAAGAAGTTGCTTTCTCTTATGGCATTTTGAGGTGATAGTGACGATATATAAAAGGAAAGAGTAAGAGGCTTTATAACCGTCCGATTAGATATTTAAATTTACGTTATTAACCTTTAGAAAATAAACAGACGGTGAGGATTCGTTGTTGAGACTCCCAAACACCTGCATCTGTCTTGTTTCGACGGCAATAGTTTCATCACCGTTTTCTAACCGAATGTTTTCTGTCATTTACGAAACTTGAGCTATGATTACGACACGTGTCTGTTAATGGAAAGATCTGTGGCGTTGGATTGTGATCACAGTCTGTTACGTTATAAACTCTGTGTGGTGTATGTATGTAACTGAGTTTGAGTTTGGTCTTTTCCAAATATTTTCAGTGCTTGGGCTTGTGGATGCCCTTTGTTTCCTTTCTTTTTTAACTCTTTTTGTGTAATTTTACTTCACAAGATTACCGGCTAATCTCACTAGGATCATAGGCCACGTGTCGGTCACTTACTTGCATAATTTTCTTTGCTTTCCTTAATTTGTTAACTTGGGTAAGTTCTCGAATATTTATGTTACCGTAATTGAATTCGAGTTATTAAATTATTTAGTAACCATTATGAAAGAAATTAATAAAATCGACAACTGTAAATTACATTCGAGTAACTCTATAGTCACAATTACGGTAACAAATACTCTGTACAGTATTTAAAATTCATGAAATTTACATTTTTGATCTCATTAAAAAATAGATAAGTTTTGAGGAATATTACGTATGTCCTGAAATATCCGTTTTCTTCAAAACATTACTGTAAACAACTGTGAGTTTGTAATTTATGTTCTTGATTGTTAATTTTTTGAATAAACTTATGACTTTAGATTATTTTCTTATAGTCTCATCAAAATTGAAAAAAAATTTGATCATCGAAAAAACTCGAATGAGACAACAGAATAGACGGTCAAAACACGAGGTCAAATAGATCAAGTGAATTAAATGTGAAAATTGCGTCAGCAGATCGAACAAAACAAAAGTTAAATGACGATTATAATGAATATTTTTTACTTATCATTTTGGATGATTGATTTTTCCTCCAAACAAAGTTGTATTCATTGAAAAAAACAATTCATACAATAGTTTTTAAAAAATGGCAGTTGATTATAATTGAACCGCACATCACCGTTGAATACCGCTTCACAAATAAATAAAAAGTACAGAATAATTACAAAATGCGGATAATGTAGATAAACCACACTCCAATGCATATTCGCATGTCACTATTCATAGCCTAAATTTATGATAACATATATTTTCGACATAATTATAATAATTTTGATAATTTTATTCGATTTAGATGATTAAAATTATCATTAAATTAATTCTACAATATAAAACACAACACAAAATAATAAATTCAACAAACAAGATACTTTAATACTTATTCTTCTTCAAATTCATTGATTTAAAACTTCAATGTTTCCAACTTTCCATATCTTAGAAAAATAATTCTTATTCAATTCTATTTATGAAATAAAGAAAGTTAATCTTTTCTTTCCTTTGCACAACTTAACATTTAATCTATCTCCACTTACTAATGTAATATATATGGTTTAGGAAATTTCCGTGACAAAAAAAAAAGAAGAAGAACTCAATTTTGGCGTATCCATTGAACTTAAAATAAAGCCCTAGAAAATAGGAGAAAATAACAAAAACATGCCACTTGGGTTACAAAGTAGCATCAGATTTTCACATGCAAGTGCGATGTTTCCGTTCGTACCCTTCTTTTTTACCTCTTCCGATAAAACATAAAACACTGTCACCATGCAACTTTTAAATTGTAGTTTTTTTTTTTGCGAAAGGTTAAATTGTAGTTCTATAC
>Ga0041059_1002918_pt1 | contig 12232 bp, 8 predicted proteins | sample AraColnosormetaG_FD_56232 | JGI IMG/M metagenome (GOLD analysis project Ga0041059, IMG submission 56232) | Arabidopsis roots microbial communities from North Carolina, USA - Col MF nosort | ecosystem: Host-associated > Plants > Roots > Unclassified | place: USA: North Carolina | collected 2013-09-02 | reverse complement strand
AAAAAAAAAAAAAACCCAATTAAAATAGTAAATTTATATTATAGTCATCAACTTTAATACTTTGTTGCAAAATAAAAGGAAACAGTCGCATAATAATCCACTAATCACAAACCTTTACCCTTTCTTCTCGGGGCCAATCAAAAACTTCAATTAACCAGAAAAGGTCAGATTCTCCGCCGCCTCACACGACGGGCAACTTCAGTTCCTGCCGTCGCGTTAGATCCCGCCGTCAATCGGTCATGGCGACCGGTAAAACCTCTTCCGCCGCGAATCTTTTCACTGGCTCGACGCGTTTTGATTTATCATCCGCTGATTCGCCTCCTTCAAAACTCTCTCTCTCCTCCGATCAGCTCAACCACTGCCACCAAGCTCTCGGCGTTTTCCGGGGAAAGATCCAAAATCCTGACTCGATCGCTCATGAGTTTACCGGTTTACAGGTTATAGATCCATCCTCTAAATTGAGAATATTCCTCTTCCTAGTGTTTCTTCCTTAAAAACAAATTGGATCATAATACACTCTCTTCGAACGCAGGCTAATAGGATGTGGCCATCGGAGCTGCTGCTAAACAGTACAGTGGCTATGAACAGTGTCAATGTTGAGAAAAACAGATACAGTGATGTTGTTCCATGTAATTTTCCTCTCTTTTTTTGTGTGGATTTGCTAGTTAGTGGTGTACAGTTCTAGATTTTGATTTTGCTTTGGATATAGTTGACAAGAACAGGATTGTTCTGAATCCATGTAAAGACTCATCTGCAAAAGGATATGTGAATGCAAGCTTAATTAAGGTACACTTCTTATTAGTCTGTTTATCTGTATCTTTTTGTGGTGATAGATTTTTGAAGGTTTTACAATGTGTTAATGTTATGTAGACGTCGGAGTCTGAGAGTATTTCTCAGTTCATAGCTACGCAAGGTCCTTTACCACACACGATGGAGGACTTCTGGGAGATGGTTATTCAGCAGCATTGCCCAATCATAGTGATGCTCACTCGATTGGTTGATAATAATAGGGTAAACTTCCTTGTCTTGCTTGTGTATATGAGTCTCTTTTTAGACGATTGGATATTAATATGATCTGTTGCAAATATACTAGTACAAGCGAAGTTGTTGTGAGCATTTGTTTCTCAAGTTAAATTTCTTCGTATTAAATTTTAGCAAGTTTTAAATGTTCCATAAACAGTGATGAAGATAGAAACTATCTCGTTGATATTGATTGTTGAACTTATCTTGTTTGTTTTTTCATGCTAACTTATCTAATTACTTGTTACAGACTGTTAAATGCGGGGACTATTTTCAAGACGAAGATGGACCTAGAGAATTTGGCAACATATCTCTTACAACAAAGTGGATAAAGACTACTGACACTTCATTGATGTTACGGAATCTTGAGGTTAACTACAAGGAGGTAAGAATCTTGTATCAGTTTTCTTCTGTTTATTTTTACCAGATCAAGTTATTTCTTCGAGGGTTAAGCATGTTTCAATTATTGATATTGTGTTTTACAGACAGAGGATCAGCCCATGTCCGTTTTGCATATTCAGTATCCAGAATGGCCTGATCATGGAGTTCCCAAGGATACAGTGGCTGTCCGTGAAATTCTAAAAAGACTATATCAAGTACCACCTAGTCTCGGCCCAATCATTGTGCACTGCAGGTACGATGCATGTCAATGAGGGATACAAGTGTTGTTCAACGTCTCCTGAGAGAATTGTTTTTTTCTCTCTCAGTGCAGGTATAGGAAGAACTGGAACATACTGTGCGATACATAACACAATCCAAAGAATTCTTGCTGGCGATATGTCTGCGTTGGATCTTGCTAAAACCGTGGCACTATTTCGCAAGCAACGCATTGGCATGGTTCAAACCATGGTAAATCTTTCAGCGTTACAATTTTTAGCTACCAAATTTCTGTATCTCACCACATAATTTGTTCTGAATTGTTCAATTCCTTACTCTTTTTTGAAGGATCAATACTTCTTTTGCTACAATGCTATTGTTGATGAATTAGAAGATCTAACCGCGGGGACAAATGCTGGAACGAGTTCCTAAAGGTACGCAATTTCAACAATCAAATCTGAGTGAGCCATACCTGTTATAATCTATGAATACTCTTATCTTGTCTATCTTTTGATCCAGCTGAAGGGTTCGTCTGCTTAGAGAGGGAAAAAGGCTTCTACCCAACTATATCAATTTCGTAATGTGATTCAAGAAGAAACCCGCGTGAATCTCTACATTCAAGACTTTTCAATTTCTGTAAATTTCCATATCTGATAGGTTTCATTGTTACTTTTGTTGTGGAAATGCTGATTAAAAAGCAAATGAAGTCGCCAATGCGAGATTCTTCAAAGACTATGAATTCGGTTTGATTTGGTTTGAAGTGTAAAAGAACCGAAGATTAATTTAATGGTTTAGACTTAACCGAGTTTCTTTCGAAAATAAATAAATCAGAAGCGGTTAAAATTGGCGTAAAATGTCCCGAGTCATCGTTGCTCGCGGGAAATCTAGCTAGTGTCGGCGCGTGTCTGGCACGCGCAGTAAAGTTAAGCTATAAACTCCCAAATCGAGACGCGAGTCTTTCGCCTTTGGCTTCTGGATCCTCGTGATGATGATGATGGAGAATTCGAAATCAAAGTAAGCAATCATCGTCACTTCTTCGAATACCCCTACTCAAATCGAGAATCACCCAGAGGTAAGTTTAGCTTCTCCAGATCTCAACTTATATCTCTCTCTCTCTAGCGCGCAATTGGAATTGAATTTTTGGGGGATCTTTCCTTTGATCGCACGAATTTGGTCACCAATTTGATGCATTTTAGCGGAATATTGTGTATCTAGGTTTAAATTTGGCGTTGAGGATACAAATTTCGCTATGTCGAGAGTTTAGTGTAGTATCTCAAGACTCTGAGCCCTAGCAGTCATTACTAAGAATCCAGGCTAAGTTAGAGATGGTGTTTTTGTGGGGGAATCATAATTTATTCGCGTTAAATTCTTCTCTCAGTGAAATGTGATGATCCCTTCTCTAGTCTATAAAGCTTTTTGTCTAGATGTTGAACATATGAGTCTGGTTCTGATTGATGGTTTAGTAGCTATATCACTCATGATTGTTTCAGGTACTCCGATCGGTCGCATAGTGAACTTTGTCATGTTTTCTTTTTCTACTTGTATAGTGGTTAGTGAAAATTATCCTCAAGAAGAAAGTTTTCATCATCTTATTGATCCAGTGTCAGCTACCTGAAACGGGTCAGATTTTGCTTATTATGCGGTCTATTTCGTGAGTAAAGGAATTTGCTTTAGTGATTTGGTGAACGCGCTTAGCTTAGTTCTTGTTCGTTTTTTCTCCCCTGTGAAGGCTCCTTTTAAGTTCTTTTTCCACAGAAATGACATCACTCGCAGTTGCTGAAACCTTTGGATTTTGTCAAAATGCAGGATTTCTAAAGAGAAAGTTTGCTTGTGACTGAAAACCCGCATACAAGATAATCACCGGGGCAAAAAAATGAGTTTTGCATGCCTCGTGTGCCATAGTGTAGAGAGCCCATCCCACTCATTTAGAAGCTACTCTGTTTCTAGCTCAGACAACGAGGGAAGATGCTCTGTGATTGCAAGCTGCCTCACAAGGAAATCACTCATTCAAGCTGCAAGATCGAACCCTTTCCCTGCATCGTCATCAAAGGTAACCCCACAACCCAATTTCCAAGCAGGTGAAGGAGCCTCACCACGGTTAGTACGAAGCCGTGCAGTGAGAAGAGACATTGTCAGAGACTGGAACTTCAACGAAATTGAGACAGAGCTTTGAAATCAGATCTGACTCTTCTCTTAGGAATAGTATTAGTTTGTTCATCAACTGTTCTTTTGTACCTCGTGTTCAAAGTTTTGTATTTGGCTTAGAAGAATGCTTTTACAAACCAATAATCTAATATTTTCCTGGCCGTTTATTGAATTGTGGTATTACAAATCAAGCACACGCTAAAGTGAGAGTAGTCAATAAACTTTGGAAAAGCAACAACAGATCGATCATTGCAATCGTTAAGGAAGAAGTGTTCACGTGAGATGAGGAAGGATTAGGTGAGGGAAGGCACGTGATAGTATTTGCCTTTACACAAGCACTTGTAGACGAGAGGGCAAGCCTCGGAGGCGGAGCACGTAGAACTGATCACGACAAGCTTGCATGGTTTACATGGTCCACACGCATTCGAACAGTCAGGTATGCTTGATCCGCTCGCCTTATCTACAACCTCGCAAATCACAATACAACAAATAAAAGAACCAACCAAGATGTATATAACACATTCATTGTCTCTATTTATAAGCCATGTAATAGCCAAATAATACTTACAGTGAAAAAGATCCAACTGGAAAGTATCACTACTAACAAAAAGATGGAGAAGAAGAATCGCGATTAAAGATACCGATTTCATTCCGAAAAGATTGAAGGGTATTATTTTTAGAAATATTCTTAGGTTCTCATACATAGAAAGGGTTTTGAACAAAAGAAAATGTGGTGAAGAGATATATAAGAGAGTGAGAGTAAAGATTGAAAGGGATTTTAAATGAAACAGTGTTGGATTCACATGATCCATCTCTCTCTTTTCAAAGGCTTTCACATTCTTTGATCCTTTCTCATTAATTTGAATCTTGTTACTATTTTGTTTTATCTAATTTGGAATACTGATAGGCACAAGAATGTCCCATAATAAAACCCTATTCGAAAGGTACTTTTTAAAAATGAAGTAACAAAATCTCAGATGTCTCGTCATCATCAAGTCCTACATGCTATCAAGCGTGACCCTTTGAGACCTTGCTTTTAATGAAGTCCCCACTCTTGTTACAACCCAATATAATTCACTCTCATTTACTACTCCATTCTTTCATATAAAATGTTTATAATTAAAAAAAAAATCATGTAGAATGAGATTTCTACATGAGAGTAAATTAGAATGAGATATCTTCAAGATTCGTGACTTGGTGACAAGGACAAGTTAAGAACTTGTAGAAGAACTGATAGAGTTCTCTTTATTTAGAGTGAACATAATATCAAATTAAAATTCTAACCTTTGAAATATTACCATTCTTTGTCACTGTGTTATTCACCTAGTTCCAAGATTGATCTGAATTTGTAGCTCATGACACTTGGTTTACAACAAGTGGATATCTAAACCGGTCATTACAGATAAAGGTATGAATCGGATAGGTCCGTGTGAGACAAATTTTTATAATTCCATAGTTGAGACTTGAAGTGCCCGACAAAAAAAGAGTCCTTTGTATGGGAAAATCTGGCAAAGGCATGTCCTAAAGTTTTTTGGGAACATATGTGTCTATGTCGGGCTTTAAATCATTGCGATTTTAAATGCAAAAAAAAAGAATGTACTCTACAATAATGTACCCTTTCCTCATCATCTTTTTTGACCCAACTTAACATAATTTACACAAATAAGATCTTCTAAAAATTACTTGCTGATTATGAAAACCACACTAGAAAGTGGAATAAATGACTATATGCATGCGCTCAATTGTGTTTGGCTTAATAATATAGTCAAAAAAGTTCTCTTACAAGCTTTTATTACAGTCCTCTTTTTCACCATTTCTAGCAAAAAGCCAAATCCGATAATTTAACTATTTTTTAATCTTATTTTCAAGGACTAAAAATGATTGAGCTTCCAAGATTTGTTTCAATTAGAAAAATTCACTTAAAAAAAAAACGAAACGGATACAAACAAAACATTGAACAAACGAGGTCAACACTCATCACTAATGAAGACAAAAACTAAAATAACCCTTCAAATAATAAGAATAAGTCGTCTCTCATGTTTTTGACCCCACAATTATCCAATTTTATTACAAAACATCACCCAACTTCTCATCATCCAACAATAACAATGAAGACTCTTCATCTTGTCCAACTTTCCTCATCTCCAAACTCGTCAGTCTCATTGCCTTCACGGCTTCCCCTTCCCAATCCGTCCTCGCCAAAACCGCATACAATATCGAAACCACGCAAGCCGCTTGAGCTGAAAGCAACCCAAACCACAACCCACTAAACCCAATTTTCAACCAAAACGCTAGTCCAACTGCCACGGGAGTCCCAACGAAATAAAACGACCCGAGATTCACATGTGCCCCAACCGCAGGCCGACCTGTCCCTCTAAGAATCCCGCAGCCCGTGGTCTGTGGACAATTCCCTAGCTCGCATAGCCCGACAATTGGCATAACCGAAGCAACCAAGACCTTGAGTGGCTCATAGCCAGTGAATAGTCCAGCCCAACGCTCTTTTAGAATAACCGTCCAAGCCACATTCAATGCTCCTACTACAAACGCGCAAGCTAGAGCCACGTTCGCGGCTAGTCTGGCCTTGTAAGGTCTACCTGCACCGAGCTCGTTCCCAACCTGAGAAAATCAATGAAACCAAATCTTAAAAAAGTTATTGAAGCCAAACTTTTGTCACGTGTAAAGGAAAGATAAGGACATCAATGAGGTTGAACAGTATCATGAGATTGGCAACAATAAAATAGACCACACTTGACTACTCTCTTTTCAACCACTTTTTTATATATTTTTATTTTTAGGTATGTTAACGTCCAATCACATACCACGGAGTGACCTATTAATGGAAGTTGATGTAACATTTTCCCATTACATTGCACGTTTTTTATCATCTCTTTTCTTCTTTTCGAAAAAGCGTTAAGAAACTTATAAAGAAAAAAACAACAACTAGGAAACAAAGAGCCTTCTAAGAACTTCCCTTGAGTAAATCCATAATTAGATACAAGAACAAAATTCAAAATTTTCTCGAACAAAATACTAATCACTAGGAAACAGAGAACCTTCTAAACACATAATAAGGTCCTCGAAAAACACACACAGAAAAAAGAACTTATGTCAATTACAAGAACAAAAGTTCATATCTTTCTTGAATAAAACATTCTTGCATCTACTGAAATGTTTTGGTACCTTCAAGTTCCAAGACTTTTGTCTTTTTAGTCTTTAATTTAATATAATTACTTCCACTCTTTCCAATATCAATCATAAACACCACATAATTCATTTTTAAAAAAAACGAAATTAATATTCAAAAGTTTCATGATTTTGAACCTTCAAATGCAAAACCCAAATCAACTTAGTCAAATAGTTTTCTAGACTTAAATCTTCACCACTTAATCACTAATCATTAGTCTAATCATGACTCAAATCAACTTTGTAGCTTTGACTCAAATTTTGACCACTTAATCATCTTTAATTTAACTATAATTTTGACCATTTACATTCACATAACAGAAAGTATAAAGATACATACCCGAGCAGAGACGCATCCAGCTAAAGCCATAGGAACCGTATACATAAGACTAGTAGTCTGAATCAAAATCCCAGTGGCAGCCACAGCAAGCTTAGGATTCTCCAAGTAACCACCCATCACAATCACAATCTCATACCACCACCATTCCAAACATATCCCCAAACAACTCGGAACCGCCACTCTCATCAACGGTCCCAACCCTCCAACCAACTCCATCACAGACGACGACTGAGCCACCACCGCCACCATCGTAGTAGACCCACCATCACCATCACCACTCACTCTCTTCTGCAACATCCCACTAACCCAAACATAACCAACCAAAAGCACAACCATGATCAAATTCGTCACAACAGACGCAATAGCCACACCAGGAACACCCCAATGCTTCACCATCACAAGCCAATAATTCAATGGCACATGGAACGCCACTGCTGCTAGCGTACACCACATCATCGGTTTCGTCACTCGCTGCGACCTTAGATAAACACGTAACGGCTGAAGGAGAGTATTGGTCAAAAGATCAGGAAGCGCGTAGAGACAATATTCAGCCGCTGTAGCGGTTATCTCCGGGTTTTGACCCATGAAAAGCATGATGGGTCCAAGGTTGATCCAAAGGAGGCTTATGGGCAGAGAGGCCATTAAGAGAATCACGACCATACGGTGAAGAGAGAGCGTGAGGAGATCCCAGTTTTTGCTACCGTAGGCTTGGCTACACACTGGCTCGAGACCCGAGGCGAGTCCAACCATAACAGAGTATCCTGTGATGTTGGTGAATCCGATGGAGAGAGCTCCTCCGGCTAACTCGAGGCTACCGAGACGGCCGAGGAAGAGAACAGACACGACGGCGCGCACGTAGACAAGACAGTTCATTGCTGTGATTGGTAAAACCATAGCCCAGAGCTCTTTTAGCTCTTCAATGACTTGAGGAAGAGTTGGGTTTTTATGGGAAGTGAAATCATCTGACTGGATTTTGTCTTCCATTGAAAATGGTGGATTTTTAGTTTACTGAGTTTTCTGAGATTCGACCAAATAGTAGTGAGCTGATAAACGGAGCTAGAGGAAGCTAGCCAAAAACAGAGCTTTAGAAAGCTCTGGATATTTTAAAGAAGAAGGAAAGCCATGGGAGGTGAAAAGTTGGGAGTTTTACGAGTGAAACAGAGGAGGAGATGGGAAGACGTGAAACAGGGGAGCTAGAAAGGAAAGTGAAAGAGCAAAAAAGAAAGAAAGTAAAATTCGCAAAAAAATAAAAATCTGTTCGTTTGTCTCCTGAAAGTGAAAGGAGGAAAGCTGCATTAAATAGAGGCGAAAGAGTTAATATATGGTTTTAAATACTAATTCAAAATAAATAGACGTTTTAGTAGTATCGTTTTTTATATAATAAAAAAATATTTGTATTTAATTCTATAATTATTAATATTCTTTAGAGTTTTTTGTTTTTGTTTTTCTGTCATCATTCTTTAGAGTTTTTATTATAAGATCAAAATACTTTTTATAGTTGTTTTGCAAAAAAAATTTAGTTAGTGTGTATATATTTATTAAATACTTTTTATGCAAGAGTATGTAGTTTAATACAAAAAAGTTAAAAATATATAGTTTTGATTGTCATTATATCAAAAAATTAAAATAATTTAACGGTTTTCTGTCACCATTCATCACGGTAACAAAATGCAAAAGATAAGAATTACAATCTTAAAAAGCGGCAAAAAGTGACAAAATTTGACCGTTCAAAATGGTTTTTAGCGGTTTATTGTGTCTTTTGCATCTTTAAACTAAATTTTTTAATTTCTTATGTTTTCACTTTATTTAAGTATTTGTTTTGTCACAATTACTCTAATTGTTTCAAAGTTATATAAAAGAAAAGTCTATTTGGATATGAAATTTTTATTAAAAGATATCAGTTTTCTCTAGATGCTTCAATTTTAAATTTGTGAAAGCATATATATAGAAACATTGATAATGAACTTACATTTGATTTTATTTAGGTGTTGCCACATATGATTTTGTTATCTCTTGAGACGTTAACATTTGTATTGATTATTGATTATATGTACGTAGTTATGAACGGAATGATTAAGTTTCGACTTCTTGCCTTTTGTTTGGATATCCGATCAGTAATGAAGATACATATGTATATGTTATTATTATGTCTATATCTCACAGCAACAAAAATCATAACCTCTAAACATTTTGTGGTGAACTGAATTATCAAATTAAAGAAAAATTATTTTATCGAAAGTTATCTAAACAGAGTCTAACACTATTCAATACCATTCAATCTTCTTCAATATTTACAATTTGGTTATTCATTTTTTTCTAACATTATAGATATTTGTTTTGTTAATCTTTTGAATATGTTTTTTTCGGTAAATTTGAATTTTAAAACATACATAATAACCCTAAAAAATAGTGTTCGAGTTCATATTCATTGTTAGTTTAATGGTGAACTAGTGATGAAGAGTCGTGGTTTTCATTGCAAAAGGATCGTGGATTATTTTTTTTGTACTTTGTAGATTACTCTCTCCATTTTCTTTATAAGGCTGCAAATGGTTGTCTTAAGATGAATAGTTGGAAAATATTAAGTTGGAAAAATTGAGTTGAGTATTATTCAACATGTTCCTCTACAAAAATGTAGTTGAATGAGTTGAATATTGTTGAATTTGTTCAATTTTTCAGTTTTTAAAGTTGAATTGGTTGAATCATTTTTTCAACTCCTTTATCTCAAATGGTAAAAAATGAGATGAATGTTTATTTAACTTTTTCAACTTTTTCATTTTAATCATGAATTAAATTGCAATAAAAAGATTTTGAACTTTATTTTTTCCAACGCATGATATTTTCTTAAAGGCTTAAACTACTAAACCACTATAAATTAATTATTGTTTTGGATAAATATATTTACCTATATATATGGGGGCAATGGCAACTTTTACTGACAGCACCAAATGCATGAAACACTCAAGCCTTTGTATGTAATTAACACACTTATCAGAAGTCCATTGGGAACTGGACTATTAACATGAAATCTAGCTAAGACCCTGAGAGTTTTAATAGATGTGTAAGAGCCGACACGTGTGGGAGGCAAGAGATAGGTTGGACGTGCGCAGCCGCCTGACAAAATAAATAAGTGTGGTTCTGTTAAAAGTTGGACATTACAAATCAGGTGTTGGGGATAGATCAAATTAATTTTTTACAAGTTGGGATACGGAAGAAAAAAAAAATCATTTTACAAGATGTTGGTTTTCAAAACAAAATTTATTATTTTTATTAGTCACGAGGGGAATCTTTTTTTCGTCAGACAATTCTAAAATACGAATTCGTCAAATTTATTACATGTCTAAAACTAAAACACAGTTGAATGTGAATGATTGAGACCATCACTATGTAGAATTAAATTGATTCTCCTAAGTAAGTATTTTAATAACTAGGCTTGAATGTGAATGATTGAGAATTAGAACTTCAAATTTCGTTTTGTTTTAAAATTTGAACAAAACCTTTAAACAATACGATACGACGCTGAAAATATGCCTCATAAGTCATAAGTCATCATCACTCATAACAAATCAACACCAACTAAATTAGAAGTTAATCCATTACAGAATTATTTTGGATTAATAAAGACTTAAAAGGCAAAGAATGCACGTACGGCTACCCATAAACCCAGTATAAGATAGTGACTGGTCCGATAATACGACACCAATCAATCTATTTCTTAAAACATCACTAACACTAGTATGTTTTTTGTTGGCTTTATAGGCATTTGTTTATATTTCGGCTTGTCGATCACAAAACATAGAATCATTTAAACAAATCGACCAAAGCATGTGCCTTCCGAATCAACATAAATTATGTCGTTAGTGTCTCCTACGTCATAACCAAAGAGGTTGGTGTTGCCTCGTGGCCAATTCCAAGGGGCTAAAGTTCCACAATTTTACTGATATCATGTTAATAATATAATCCTTCAAAATCGATCAAATAATTTTTAAAAATGTTTTTGGCTCCTATCCTAAAATCATATAGATTTTTTCACCAAATTTTTAATTAAAATAAAATATTGTAGGTGTAATAAACAATGATTGACTATGTGTAGAGAAGAATCTTGGATAGGGATGGAGAAGGGAAATTGAAATTGGTCGTGTGAGTGTAATGTAGATTGTATTACATAATCACATAAAGTTTTTACAAGGTTAAATTATATAGTTTATGTGTGGCTAATATGCGATAAACGAGTATTCTTTAGGAAATAGGCATATATTTAATTTAAGTAAATGGCAGACAACACATTCTTTTTATTTAAAGCTATGCGTTTTATGAAAGTAGATTCCTATATTTTAGTACAATTTTATTCTCTAATCTAATATTCCTCATTTGTGATAGATTAGCTAAACTGTTTATCTGTAACAAAAAATAACTTTTTTTTGCTAAAAATCTTCTTTTGTTATATAAAGCAATGATGAATTAGTGTAGTAGCCACCACGATGAATTCTATTCCGGATTGAAATTCCATAGACAAACAAATATGTTACGCGAGACTCATATACAAGATGATAAGGTTGATATTGTTGTAATGTGGATCAAAGAAAAAAAATAGAGGATTTCAATGATTTCAAATATATAGCATAAATACAATTATATTCTACAAACGAAAAAATTATATATAAAAATTGATTTAGTTTGTGCGAGATGAGATATTCAACATAGTAAAGCATTTGGACATAAACTTTCATTTATTTGTTTTCAAGCTAAACTTTTAAGATACATCCTCTAATTTTGAGAATATTATGAGTTTATGATATATTTATATATAGTTCTCTACTAAACAGTTCATATATGAACATAGGTGGTATACTTAAAAAACATTTTTAATATATTCTGGTACCAGGAGAATATCTTTATATATATATATATATATATATATATATATATATGAGTTANTAAAAATTTCCA
>Ga0041059_1002917_pt1 | contig 12235 bp, 12 predicted proteins | sample AraColnosormetaG_FD_56232 | JGI IMG/M metagenome (GOLD analysis project Ga0041059, IMG submission 56232) | Arabidopsis roots microbial communities from North Carolina, USA - Col MF nosort | ecosystem: Host-associated > Plants > Roots > Unclassified | place: USA: North Carolina | collected... | reverse complement strand
TCCCTGTTTCACACACATATATATATATATATATATATATATATATATGTGTGTGTTTGTGTGCAGACGATGATGTTCTTACCAACCGATTATTGTTGCAGGTTAAGCGATCAAGAGTATATGGAGCTTGTGTTTGAGAATGGCCAGATTCTTGCAAAGGGCCAAAGATCCAACGTTTCTCTGCATAATCAACGTACCAAATCGATCATGGATTTGTATGAGGCAGAGTATAACGAGGATTTCATGAAGAGTATCATCCATGGTGGTGGTGGTGCCATCACAAATCTCGGGGACACGCAGGTTGTTCCACAAAGTCATGTTGCTGCTGCCCATGAAACAAACATGTTGGAAAGCAATAAACATGTTGACGATTCTGAGACTTTGAAAGCTTCTTCATCAAAGAGGATGATGGTTGATTATCATAACCGAAAGAAGATCAAGTTTATACCTCCTGATGAGCAATCCGTGGTTGCTGATAGGTCGTTCAAATTGGGCTTTGACACTTCCTCCGTAGGTTTCACTGAAGACAGTGAAGGATCGATGTATCTAAGCAGTGTAAGAGGGATTGATTCACAATTTTTTTGGTTTGGTCTATCTTGTTAGGTTCTTGTCTGAAGACAGGTTTTGTCTCAACGCAGAGTCTAGATGACGAGTCAGATGATGCGAGGCCACAAGTTCCTGCAAGAACAAGAAAAGCTTTGGTCAAAAGAAAACGAAATGCAGAAGCGTATAATTCACCTGAGAGAGTAAGTAATCTCTTTAAGATACAAAGCATAGTGAACACTGAATCTGATACAACGGTATAATGGTATTGTGCAACACAGAATCAAAGAAATGATATCAACAAGAAAATGCGTACTTTGCAAAATCTACTACCTAACTCTCACAAGGTTTATCATAAGAACCAACTTTTTCATTTATTTCGAAAGAGATCAAAAGCTTTTTAAAGAGTCTATACTTACATTTCCCTAAATACTCAATATTGTCCATAGGACGACAACGAATCGATGTTGGATGAAGCAATCAATTATATGACAAACCTTCAACTTCAAGTTCAGGTATAATAAACAAATACTTCAAACACTTTTTCACATCAAAAACAGATTCAATCTAAAGATTCTTTGTCCTAACCTGTATAAATGTTGGATGGTAGATGATGACGATGGGTAACAGATTTGTTACACCATCAATGATGATGCCTTTGGGGCCGAACTACTCTCAGATGGGTCTAGCAATGGGTGTGGGAATGCAAATGGGCGAACAACAGTTTCTGCCTGCACATGTTCTAGGAGCTGGCTTGCCTGGGATTAATGATTCAGCAGATATGCTAAGGTTTCTTAACCATCCTGGACTAATGCCAATGCAAAACTCTGCACCTTTCATTCCAACGGAAAATTGTTCCCCACAATCTGTCCCTCCATCGTGCGCTGCTTTCCCTAACCAAATACCAAATCCCAACTCTTTGTCAAATTTAGATGGTGCAACCTTACACAAGAAATCAAGGAAAACTAACAGATGAAGGAATTCTCCCTGGTAAAAATCTGGAAACCCGTGAGCAGATGAAGTAAACAGTGATGATTGTTACCTGCGGATTCACGGTCTTCTTCTTCATGAGTTAGTCGTGAGAACACTAGAGCCATCTCAAGGTGAACCATACAGATCCACAAAAGCACTACAACGACATCAGAACAACTACCATGGAAGGATCTCCTCAAGGTTCTCTTTTTTAGTGCCGGCTTTTCTAGTTCATGTAACATATAGATATAGGAAAGGAGCTATAATAATAACAATAATAATCACGAGTACTAGTTTCCTTCGAATGAATAAGACTGCATGTTAGAAACATTAATAAATTATCGAACACTATCGGAGTGATAAAAATCATAACTCGACGTTCCTCTCTGTTTATGAAACAAGCTGCTGACTTTATACAATGGAGTGAAGCTATTGTTTCTAGAATCCAAACAAGAGGCATAGCATACAAATACTCAACTCACTTTACCCGGTTCTATTCTATTTATATGATACTGAGTGTATTTCTTCACTAAGAACAACAGGAAGAGAAGAGATCGCACCGCAATGAAGATGCATTGTTCAGCTATGCTGCTTCAAGAATCTTTTTTCCGCTATCTTTCATCTGAGCTGGCTCAGTAGCTTGCTCTTCCAATGTTTGTTTCGTCTTGCCAAGTTTAAGCTCTGAGAACATCTCAGTCAGTGAATCTGCAGTATCTGAAGTCGCTGGTAGGACCTGAGAACTTTCACTTTCAAGGTCCATCTCTAGTTCCAGTAATTCTTCTTCGATATCTTCATCATCAATATCTGGATATGGAGCTGATTCTGCCGCATTAACAGAAAAAATCTAGCTAAACACAAAAGTTGATGAAGTAATCGTGTATGTATGTTTAAACGACAAAACACCACTTACCGAGAGCTTTTTCGACTTGCTTCTGTGATTCAATAGTTTCCTCAAGTTCTTCTAGATAGTCATGAACATCATCTGCACTGATCTTGATGTCCTTCATAACCCTAGCTCCAGTTTTAATTGCTTCTGAGACCTGCCAAACACACATAGATACTTCTAAAATCCATAATTGATACTATTACATAGACCCAAACATGGTCGTTCGACCTATGGGGTTTCTCAGTGTTTGAAGTACCATTTTCGTAGATTCGGAATCCGCTATAGTGTTCAACACTTCTTCTACTCTGTTCAGAAGTGACGTGCATTTTTCTCTGCTCTCAGTCACCACCTTCAATTCCCTTGCATGCCTTAGAGCAACTTTCCTGTGTCCAGACTTTAGAGATGCCAGCGCTGATTTCTTTGACCTACAAAAGGGAAAAGAACGTTTAAAAACACTTGAAGTCAATCTATTTAACCATTTACAAAAAAGATAAGCCAAGTTATATTTTTCAAGGCTATGATCCATGTACGAGAAAATTGAACCATTTGGATACAGATCAAGAATCAGAAGGTGTTACTTTTCACAACGTTGGTCCATCACTTCAAGTTGATCTTGGAGCTTTTCTGTAGTCCTTAGCAAGTGCAGAATATCACAGTCTAAAGTTGAGATACCGGGAAGTGCTGTTTGTGAAAAGGACACCTTAACACCCTGTAAAGCAAAGTATGTAGGATTCGGACACTATGCATAGGTCATGGCCTGAACTGAGTCTAACTTTCTAAATTTGTCAAATTGGCCTCTTTCTTTTTATTTTTCACTGGAATTTTGAGTGCTTATCAAAATTCAAGCAAGATATTTTTACATGCATTTATTGACCAGATATACTAACAGACTAACAAATCTCTCCATCAGAGAGCTGAGACAAGACCAAAAAAAGATGGATAAATAACCAAACCTCAATCAGTTCTCCCCGATTGATAGAGATTTTATGCGCTTTTCCACACCCTGACAAGTGACTCAAAACAGCTGAAGCCTCATTCGAACCGTTGCACAAATTCCGAAACTTCTTCAGCGTGACAACACAAGTAGAAGTCCAGTGTCCCTCAGATAATATCTTCACCACGTCAGCCGCCTTCTCCTAGACATCACATAGACTTATTTCAATCAGCCACATACTTATATAATAAACTGAGAATTCTTCTCCTAGATATAGATGGTTAAAAGTGAGAACAAACAGAAGCACCTTCAAGAGTGGAACAAGAACAAGTGTATTTTCCAGAATCTCTTCCTGCTTCACTGGCTGTTGAACCATTAAGTTCTTCACTGTCCTCAATAAACGAGCAATACGACCACTACCGGGATCATCGAGATCACTAATCCGCACAACATCACCTTCACTATGCATCAATAACTGGAAACACGAGCCACTTATATAATCGATCTTAAAGAAGATAAATCCTCTTTGGCCACTAAATGCAGCAGAAACTCACCACAACATCATCAATGCATAAAGGCGTCATTCCTCCTCGATCAAACCACGCCTTCTTCACCTTTTAGAAACAAGTGAACAAATCAACGTTACATAATCAGTTCTTCCTACTAGTTACTAATTTCATCTAGAACCAAAAGCAATTGACCAGACCTGGACAGGATCAATGATGAACAACCCAAACTGACGCGAAACCTTGATGATCAAATCACGCCAAAACTGAAATTTAAGTTCCCAATCGGACCTCTGACCACTAAACGCCTTGAATCTAGCCATCGCCACCACCTCATCGTCCCAATCTGGAACTTCCCTTCGTATAAACTCCTTCACAGCTTCAGGATCCATTTCCTTCACTCAGATGAAAGAATTAGGGAAAAATTAACAGAGATGGTGAAGAAGAATCTTGTAGACTCGCAACTATACAAGAATATCGACAGAATCCTGCGAATTTGAAAGTCGATTTCCCGCCGGACTAAGTTTTATACGAAGATCGTCGGAGAGATAAGCCAAGTCTCGGAGATGTTCTCGATTCGACATGCTCTGCCGTTTGTCCTATGAAATTTAGCACTGTATGACGTTTTTAAGAATTCGGCCAGGCCCATTAACTAGAGAGTACTAGGCTTTGACTTTCAAAATTAGGCCCGGCCCATTAATTAGAGTGTACTAGGCTTTGACTCTCAAAACGAGACTGGTCAAAACTCAAAAGATCCCAGGGTCAACGTCGCTCCGGTGGTTTTAACAACAAATCCACCATCAAATAATGTACCTAAACAACCTCTTATAATAATGTTTTATTTTACAAAATCAGTGTACTTACTATTCAATTAAACTAGAAAGCGACCAAATTTATTTTTAAAAACTTAGTTCTTAAGGATAAGTAAAACGTCCCACGGGACCGGCCATAAGATGACCCAATGCAAGTTACACGTTGATAGTTTTTTCATGAATTAGAAAGAAAAAAACAATTGAAAATGGGAAAGTCAAGTAGTAAAATAGTAATTGTTTTTTGTTTGTTGGGTGATGAAAAGCTAAAATTAATTTTTAAAAAGTGAGAAACTAGATAAGAAAAGTGTAAAAGACACAAAGGAGACAAGAAGGACCGTCCATGATTATAGTAAATGCGTAATATTAATTACGATAATGATATGTTTTATATATAAACACCACACAATACACCTGAGGCAAGCCAATTCCATACACATATAGATGTTTATCTACACAAAATAGAGACGTTATAACGGCTTTAACTCATCCTGGTCTGGGATATTTATAGCATATCACGTGATTTTGCATATTAGATGTTGATATCCATATCTGTTTCAGTCCAGCTTTATGGTCTATCTATACTATAAGTTATAGAATGCGTTTAGCATTGTATATCCAGAATCAATGCCAAACTTACATAGTTACATTTTCAAAGGATAAACTGATTATTTATAGCAAACCAGCTCCATTTTTGGTCGTTGAAGCAAGATTATAGGTGGCATTTATTAAGTGGGCTAATACTTTTAAGTTCCTGAATTGGTTTATCAGTCTCAACTCTTAGCCGATTCCGCGTTAATGGATAAAATATGGTTTAATATGTTAGCGATTAGTGATGTAATAAACGGTCGATTAGTTAAAGCTTCCCATATTGGATTATGGGCTATGGCGTTTATAAACAAGTTATAAGGGTGAACATGTGTCACTTTTTAATGCTTGAGAGCGACAACAAATTTGGAAATTGTAGGAATAATCAATCTCGTATTAAGACAATGGCGAAAAAAAGGTCACTAACTACGTGAATACCTTGTTTTAACATTGAATTTAATGAGAATTAAATCTACTTTCCGGTGGATTTTTTTTGTAATAAAAAAAACCAGAGTCGTTCTATCTCCGCGTTAAAGTAGGACCCAGGGGAAAAAAGTAACGTTTCTATTGAAAATAGTAAAAAAATCGACCAAGGTTTTTCAAATAAATGCAGTGATTAGTAGTAATCCGAAGCTATTTTAGTAATGATAGAATCAAACAAAGTGAGTTAGATATTTACCCCCAAAAAAGGATTAAAGTAGAAATAAAAATTGCTGTTTTCAAACAAAAAGAGGGCTAAAAACGTAAATAGCACAAAACCCGAGACTCGGGTATAAATGAAAGTGATCAAAGGGAGTTAAAGCACGAGTTGACTCAGTTAAGTTTCACCATTATAACGATATAGTGGAGACTCCAAACGTCAGTCTCTTCACTTTCCTACTTCTTCTTCTCTTTCATGGCGTTCGAAGAGAGCTTAGTAATGGTTTCTTCTTTGTCGAGATTGTCTATATGTACGAGCTCTGCTTACGACGAAGCAGCCACGAAGAATCAACCAGATTCGTGTGTTTCCACATCTCTGGAGAATTTCGACGGAGCAGAGGCGGATGGGGAAGTTTCCGATGATGGAGAAGGAAAAGAGAACGTTCGAGAGTCAGATTCCGACAAAGAGACACGTGGGTTTTACTCTCTTCCGGTGACTCCATCTCGCCGGAGAAGAAAACTTACAGTTTCCGGCGAGTTAGATGCGAATGAGAGTAACAAAAATGGCAGTAAGTGTAGTTTACGGAGGCAAAGGAGGGAAAAGAAGAAAAAGGGAGTTAACGGAGAGTGTGACGTCGGTGGAAGAGAAGGCTTAACGGTGTTGACGAGAGCAAGAGGTGGAGATAGGTCGTTGAGGATGGGGTTACAAGAAGTGAAAGCTTGTAGAGATCTCGGGTTCGAATTAGAGGTTCCGGTTCCGGGTCGGATATCTGTGTCAACAACCGGGTCGAATTTCGATACTCAGACTAGTAGCGGCGGCGACTCACCCATCGCCACCTGGCGTATCTCCAGTCCTGGTAAGTAAAGTAATAGTCAAATATGTTTACTTATGTTTTATTTATGTTTGAATTTGTCTCTGAATAAATTTATGTTATTAAATTAGGTGATGATCCAAAGGAGGTCAAGGCGAGGTTGAAAGTGTGGGCACAAGCGGTAGCTTTAGCTTCTGCGACACGTCAAGCTTCTTAGTCATATATCTACTTCTCTGTTTTAGTTTTTTCCTTCTTCTTTTTGTTGAAGTTATAGACTTAGCGTTTTTGATGTTTTTTTTAAGTTATGCTTTATGGGGACGAGTTTTTAGAGTTGGATTTAGTTCCTTTTCTTGCGTTTGTAAATACGATAAACAGTAGTTGTTTTCATGGATGATGAGATTGTTTCAGTCAGTAGTGAGAGCCGTTCTTAGAGGGATTAATTTTTTTGCGAAATTCTATCGAACTTGTTAATCGAAGTATAATTTTTTTCCTTATAGCTAACACTTTATGCACTAAATCGAACCTACACTATGTTACCACGCGTGCGCTTCAATTTGGTAGAAAAAGGTGAAAATTAAAGCGATTAACAATTGGAATTTCAAAAAAAGGGACATCTCAAAAGAAGAGTTCATGATCGGTTTTTGATATTCGGACGTTTTGTGTTAGAGTCCAATGAATAAAGGAATATGTTCTTTTTCCTTTTTTTGTTCTCTTTTTGATATACTATTCTATGTAATGACATGGATTTTGTCACTAACTAGATTCGACATTTGAATCAAATGGTTATTTAAAAATGAGGTATGAAAGAATAAGGCTTTTTCACTATACCTACTAAACTAAGAATTGGAGGATGAATTTTATCAACATTAGGGAGACCAGAGAGGCTCTAATGACAGGAAAACAAAACCTTGAAGAAGCTGAGATCTCTATAGCTGATTGATCAAAACTGCACAAAGAATATATATGAAAAAAATCGATAAAAATAAACATCGAAAGAAAGCTTATTTCAATCGAAAAATCAAGGTCATGCAAATATAAATTATGATCTGAATCGACAAACTAAATGATTCTCATTTGAGATACACAAATGTTGCACATTTGGAAGTTAGGATAAATATGGAAGGAATTTAAGGCAATAATGGTATAACTTATAAGTTTGAAAGAATCAGAGAAATGGGGTTCAACGATTTACTCACTCGAAAATCAGATTGTGACATGTTGTGTCACAAGGGTAAGGACAATCGATAGCTTTGACATTTTTTGCTCGGTCGAAGTACCAGTCACCTACAGACTCTGCGACTCTCTGATAATAGACAATTATGGACAGAGAGTTTTAACAAACTTGTGATTGCTATATTAATGTTTAATGAGATAGAAACCGCATGAACAGTTTTGGACGAGTAATGTTACCTTTCCGTTTAGTTGAGGAGAATCTTGAGCAAACCAAGTGTCCTGTCTTTCAGTCTGACAATGCGCGAAGCAAGAGTTTATATAAAGACCGTTCTGGTCAGAGTTTGAGAATGAGTTTACAGCAAACAGCATTTGATTCCTGAATTCTATTTGGTGTAAGCAAAGAAAAAATGACATGGAAACCATCAACATTGTGCAGACTCAACATAAAGTGGAGAGAGTGATGATAGCTAACAAGCGTGAATTAAAAAGTTCACCTTGGAAGAATTGGATCTGTGATGAATTACATCGCGAGTGATCTGATTTGCATGCCTTCCAGATACCGCCTGGATCAGCAGTAGGAGGAGCTAAGCTCTCTTGGATCTAACAGAAAAAGTTCATACATATGTATTCTCAAGAATCAAACACTGTGGAAGGACGAAGTAATTAATGAGCTAGATGAATCATGAATGACATAATTATTACCTGCCAAGAGTCATATGCTGTGTTGAGAAGAAACATTGGGGTTTTAATGTCTGAAACCAAGTTCTGGGGAAAAAAGCACTGAGGAAAAGAGAAAGGACACAAAGGACAATGTCAAAAGATTCTCTCAAACCTTGTCTACCTGGAAAACTTTGCTACTGAAACAATGATACTAATAAAGTGAAAGAGATATACCGAAGTAGGATCCAAATGGTTTGTACAAGTACTGGACAAGTCCTTTTGGAGGTTCTATAAATTAACAGAGAAGAGTATTAAGAGTTAGAGTAAGTTTAAGATAAAGTTACGTTGTCTGCACTTTTAGTCATGCTCATTTCATCAAATTTTGAATATGAGAGATTACCTGCACTGTAACAACACCTTGGAACATATTCCTAAGCGAGTGGCCCCCAGAGACATCCACTCTGCAATTTTCATTAGAACATTTCAGGTTTGGATACTTTTGTAAGGAAAAAAATACTATTTCAAACAGAAAAGCCAAGTTCAAGAGATTTACGAGTCCAGAAACATTCCAGCATCACTTAAGCATTTTACTTTCGTGGAACTAGGTAATAGTTCCCTGAACTCATCACAGTGCAAAATAGAAGCTAATCCTCCAGCTGAACATCCAGAGAGCAGAGCCTGTGATGAATATTTATTTGCAAATGGTTAGATAAGACGATAACCGGAACATGAACAAGAGCACAAAATCCAATAACCTGATAGACTCAATGAAATGCAAAGACCTGGTTTGCTTGCTTCATGCCTAAAGACAGGAATTCTTCCATAGCCACTTGCCAGATTCGTTGTCCTCGATAGAAAAGTTGCGAACTCTACATAAAAGCCATTGTAACAAATTATAATACATATTCAGGGTACACTAAGAAGAATTTATTAAAATCCTAGGTTTCATAGAACAATATACTCTTGAGTTTGACAAACCTCGTCCTGACTATCACCAGAGAAAGACGCACCATCGCAGTAACGCAACTTGATCCTGTTCCAATTAAAGAAGTCTGCAATCCACAAAGAGAAAAAAGAATCGATACAAGAACATGCATTTTCTACACAGTTTCTGCATTAAAAAAACTCATAGCGACAAACCAGGATTCTCTTCAGATCTATTGCTCAAAATTCCAGTGAAGGCCAAAGCTTTTTCCATGAATTTAGAGGAACCACGTCGACTTGTTTTGCGATACACACAGCTCCTATGGTTGTTACACCATCCTCCACCCTAAACCACTCATTGAGTTAAAAAAAGAATATCTAGCTTCTAACTTCTAAGTCAGTCCTCAGTAGCAGCAGAAACTTCCATTATATACTTAAACTAGCAAAAGTCCAAGACTACTACATAAGCTGTAAAATGCACATACCTCAAGCTGGATAAGCCAACTGTTAGCACCTGATCCAAAACCACGATCTAGATGATAACCAGGTAGCGTCCCATCTAAGCACACTGCACCAATTTAGAGTTGAATAAACACTAATCATCATCACAACATTCAAAAAGTAATCCACCAAAGATTCAAAGAAGTCTACGAAATCGAGCAACAGAACAAAATCAAACGCCATAAAATTTCGGATTCCAACTAAGAGAGCCAAAATCTAAACTGAATAGTGGATAACAAAGGTCAATGTGATAGTGAAAACATCTCCTTTCAAGCATATCCTCAAATCCCAAAGAAGAAGAACGAAAGAGAAGGAGAGAGAGAGACAGAGAGTGTGTGTACCAGCTCCTTTAGAGTCAGCTCCGTGAATCAAGGTGAGAGGTATCATTGGAACCGAAGGCGCCATCAATTTATACTCCAGAAAAGATATCGCAGTCTCAGTATCTCTGGGTTTCCCAAATCCGTCGCTAGATCCGCTTTGAACCACCGCCGCGACTGAACATAGCAAGCACACGACCACCGCAATCCACAACAACAAGCTCCTCATCTCCTCTTCCGCCCAAGTCCCGGAGCTCCGGGAGATACAGAAAAGACGAATCGAGCGCGAAAATTTGGATTAAGGATCGATGACGATAGTCTTATTAGTCTTACACTTTAGTCTTTTATCACTTGCATGAAGTCGAAAATAAAAATGATTTTGAAAAAGAAAAAGAGTAAAGCAGAATGATTTCTAATACTAACTTATAAATATTACTGAAAATCTATTCTGTATTTGTTTCCTATATTAATTGCGATGGATTCATTCATTTGGGAAACACACATTCATGTACCAATTTTTTTGAAAAATTTGCTTACAGATTTTGCATTTAATATTGTCAGATTTGATGATAAAATATCTTATCTTAAAGAGTTAAAGGCTTAAACGAAATCATCATATACTTTTGGTTATTATATGGAATGACATGATACAGTTGTCTGTTTTTGCTAATTTGTAAAATGTGTAATATCTGAAAATTCTTTTCCCCATATTTTGATTTGGAATTATTTAGAAAAATACAATTCTTATAATTTTATTTACTGATTGGGCATATGTTTGTGCTTCATTTCATTGGTATCTATTAGAAGGTACACTATATAATCCTTATTTCTCTTTAACATAATGTCAAGTCAAGTGCAGTGTTTATGGATTGAATGTTCCTCCTCAATTTAGCAGAGATTTCTATCATTCTCAAGGCATAAATAATTACGTATGCTAGATTTTATTCGTGCCCATCTGTCGGTCTGACGTGGAAGTCTCTTTAACAGTGGTCCCCACTCTGGACCTACTTTTAGTTCTTTTTGAATTCTTTGGAAATTTGAAATAACTAATTCAAATAAAAAAATGATCCTATTTTTTGGTTATTATTTTTCATCCATTTATCTTTTTTTGTCTGAAAATGAAGTTCACAAAACAATTGAAATGTGAGCACTTGTTTATGAATTCTCTTTATGATTATACTTCATATTGTATATGCAACTTTAATCGAACAAACAAAAATTATGATAATTGGCATAAACAATAACCAAATATCATCCGCATTTTTTTTTGTTTTGTTTTTTGAATTGAGTATATAATAAAGGAATATAGCCAGCCAACTTCCTGCACATTGATCATAAGCTCTCTCTCTCATTAAGTAATATCTTTCTGTAATTCTCATTAACATCTTCTTCTTCGCTTAGCTTAGCTTAGATTAGTAAAATGGATGGAATTGGAGCCAAGTACGAGTGTTCGGTTTTTTGGTAATACACATATAAAATAAAGTTGTATATGATAAAGTTGTAATTTTTCTTGGATTTCAAAAGTTGAACAACGTCGAGGAAGTCTCGTGAGGTGTCTCCAACGATTAGGAACAAAGTTGACGGTTCAGGATGTTCAGCTGACCAGGAAACGATGTCTTCAAGCATCTTGGTCTGTCTCGCGTATCTCTCTCCTGAAAACAAACACACAAAAATATAGAGAATATATCTGATCATCATGATACACAAAATCAGTAAGATTACACATTACACATTACCTGCGGGGAAGTGATTGAGCTTAATGCCCTCAGAAGGAAAGTCAAGACCGGTCGTATCACCATAAGCCCTTACTGAGACCGTACCATGATGACCATCACTCGAAAGGGCCGATTTAATGTTCTTCAAAGCATCACCAGCATTGAGATCATCAGGGATCTTGCAATCTTCTATGTCCCAGAAGATGCCTGTCTCAGCCGCTGCCATCAAAAGGAAAAAAAAAAAAAAAAACTTAAA
>Ga0041059_1002916_pt1 | contig 12237 bp, 7 predicted proteins | sample AraColnosormetaG_FD_56232 | JGI IMG/M metagenome (GOLD analysis project Ga0041059, IMG submission 56232) | Arabidopsis roots microbial communities from North Carolina, USA - Col MF nosort | ecosystem: Host-associated > Plants > Roots > Unclassified | place: USA: North Carolina | collected 2013-09-02 | reverse complement strand
GTTTAAGAGTTTGTTTATTAAAGCTGTGTATTTTCAAATTTCAAACGTACCTGGTGAAAATATATATATATATATATATATATATATATATATTTCTGACATTCATTTAATAGTTTGTTTAGAAGGGAGTATTTGAAATTTCAAATATACCAGATAAAGATACAAAATACTACATCATTGCAGTGTATAAGTACGTGTTGCATGACAATTAAAAGAGACAATAAAGGGGAATTAAACCCTAAAGTATCTTTCGTTAATTAGTTACATGAAAAAGTGAGACAGAATTATAATAAATGGATTTTCCCACACTTAATGAAGAGCATTAAACATGTAATTAACTAGTTTAAGAAATTCAGGGCTTTTTTGAAAACTAGATTTTCCTTCTAGACTAAGAAATGGAGCAATGCATCGAAGGTGGTGGAGGAGGAGAGGAAGGAATTAGACATTCCAACACACACCACAAAGATGGAAAAAGAATAATAATATTAAAGAAGAAGAAGTCGCTTTTGCTGTGGCCTAAGGAAAAGATAAAGCATGTTTAAACTACTGTTTGTTTTTTTCCTCAAAAAGACGAGAAAATTATTAAAAAACAAAAGCACAAAAGGCCTAACATTTGAACCACAAATTTCAAATTTCGATTGTTTGAATCATTTTGTATATTAACGTAACTTCCAAAACATTGTTGACTGGTCACTGGTAGCAGTCGTTTATCGTATTTGAGTTAACCGATTCATGGTTCTTAATTCGTGAAACCCCAAATTTATGTTATTAAAACCCCAAAATGTTCTTTCTATAACATAACTTTTGTTACTTAATTGTTTTGGGATGAAATTAAAGTTCATCGGTCCTCTTCAAGTTAACTTCTCCATCAAATATACATTATCAAGTTCAATTATCTTTTTGTGCTATTGTAGCTAGATTGATCTCAAAGTATGTACATTCTCTTCACGAATAAAAATAACGAATTTTCAAAATCCTATATAGAAAACTGAGGATAAAACTCATACAAAAGCTAAGAATAAGTTGTGGAAGTTTAGTGAAATAGGTAGTTTTAAAAGTATATAATAATAGAATTAAGAAGTTAGATAGTTTGAAGTTAGAATTTGAGAAATAGATACTTAGCTTTTTGTGTTTATGATGAATGAGTAGACGTTTTTTCATCAAATACGCATCCATTCTTATTAACCATGCAATATATCAGGATAGTTAATCCAAAAGAGTAGTAGAATAAAAAGAAAAGCAAAACCATTATCAGACAAAACATTAACGGAGTGGATTAATGTTTGAAGACACTCTAATCACCTAAAACAAGAGCTCACTTTTAAATCGGAGAGAAAGAAGAGTTTCGGCTATATGCATATAAGATCTCTTGTTATCTCTTCCAAGAGTCCACTGAAGACTTCCCTCTCTATATCCCTCATAACATCATCTTTCTCGATGAACGCGAGCATCGAATCATTCCAACCCATGTCCCACATTGAGTTCAAGTATGGGTCTTTATAGTGAACATCTCTTTCCAACACGTAGTCTTCAACATGTGATCCAATGTGGCAGTCTCTACCGTAGGCTCTCAGCTTCTCTAACTCTTTGCTTATTTGTCTAATAAGATGGTCCAATGAGTTTATTTTAGAGGAACTTATGGGTACCTTCACGAAAGGATGGACACTTAACTCTTGAAATCTCCTTTTTCGTTTCATTAGCTCGAAGGCACACTCGAGGGTTAGATTCTTGTCTTCTTGATAGTAATAGCTCCCACTGGTGGTGTCATGAAAGACATTTTGAGGAATGTTGAGTTTGAAATGTGCCTTTGCTGTGTCTAGAAATAATTGGCTTTTCACAAATATCTTCTTTAGGTTTATTTCATTTTCGGATAATGTCTCTGTTGTTTCTCGTTTTCGGCGTTCTTGTCGCTTCTCCAACAAGGGTAAACCAGCTTCTATCTCCCCTTTTGTTTCTGAAATAATTGTAACTTATTTTAGTTCCATTTTTATCAAAACAAAATCTTGACATAATGCTCGAAATGATTATTAGTGATTTTTTAAAAATGTGCAATGAGATTAATAACAAGACAAACCAAAAGTTCATTATTTGCTTCTTACCTTTATATACTGTCTTGGATAATATATCTGAATTTCCATCAGACTTTGGTATTGGAGCTTGTTGATCCATCCCATTTGTGAACATACGCCCATGATGCTGCTTATGAACATCCAACACCGATTAGAACTAACATATACAGATGGTATATATGTGAAGTTAACAAATAGTAAGCTTACATTTTCTGATGGAGCTTGACATGGGACTCTCTCTGCGGCAATAAGAAGAATTGAGTCATCTTTGATCTCTTTCTTATGCTCAACACCTGAAACTTGAGAACTTTTGATGCATGTATCTACTTCTGCTTTCTTCTCATTACTGTCATTGTAACTTTTGAGTAACAGATCATGTTTTCCATCTTCTTTCTTAATCTCTGGTCGCTTCATTACTTTGCACAATGCTTCATTTGAAATATAGATGTCTTGGTTTTTCTTTTCGCAGATCTTGGCTTTAAGAACCTCTCCTTCTTTTCCCTTTTGTGCTACCTCAACATGAGAAAAGCTTTTCTTCACAGCTTTAGCTTTGTTTATGAGTCGTACCTTCATTTGTAAATCCTCTGAACTCAAAGGTTTTTGTGAATGATTTGTCGTTACACCATTTTCTCGATGTCTTTCTCGCTGCAACTTCTCTTTCTTATTGCTAAGTTTATGTAAAGGCTTTTGTTGACTCCTCGCGACAACCTTATGTTTATTTTCTGTTGGAGTTGGATTCCTTTTGATAACATTTTTCGTAGTAGTTTCTCCATCTTTCTTGTATGAAGCCTTGCTTCTTTTTCTACTCTTTGAATCATCCTTCTCTCTATCCTTTTGCTGAGACTTGGCTTTGTAGTTTATCTCATTCGCGGTTTGAGTCTCCTTGTGGATTACTAAATCCAATGATGTTGACTTCCTTTGTGTCTTTAGTTCAACAAGATTTTCACTAGCTTCCATTACTCTACGCCTTGTGAGATTCTCTCCATCATGTTTTATGTTGGTCTCTTTTTCATCTTGTGGAAACTCTCCTAGTCCCATCAACTTTGCAACAACACTCGGAATCCTTCCCTTCTGAGGTTTCGTTGATCTCTGCTCGGTATCTTCGCAATAACTTGTTTGCTTTCTATGTTTGTTGTTCTTATCCTCTTGATAGTTAAGTGCCAATAGTCTCATCTCGATATCCGCCTTTGCGACTTGTTTGATCTTTTGGTAGTTTTGATTATGAGCATCCTCCTCCTCATCATCATCACCATTTTCTTCAAGCAGCTTGATTCTGTTTTTCCTCCGTTTGTGGCTTGTATACTCAGATGCTTGTTGTATGTCTACAAGCAAACGAAGAGACTGTTCCAACTCAATGGCGCCTTCCATGAGTTGTTCCCCGCATTGTATAGAGTACCTTCCTTTACGAAAGCTTAGGCCGTTGCTACATGCGTTAATGATCTGATTCAGCTTTTGAGCTCCCTTTGAAATCTCTTTGATATGAACATGAATCATGGGACTGCTTGAAGAAGGTTGTTGTTGTTGCACAAAAACTTGACTGCTTCTTGTTTCTCCCAAAGATCTCCTTCCTACTTCATGCAAGAAACTAATGATTGAGGCACTCCCTGAAGGATCTACTCTTGTAGCTTTTCCAGCATTTTCAAGTGCAAATGCTAATGCTTTCGACAAGTCGAGTTTCTCCATGCTCTTGCCCTTTCCATAAGGAACTAACTGATTTGAAGCCTCTATGCAGCCGCTAGTAAGATCTTGAAATGTTGTCTACAACCAATGAAGCATTTGATTTTAGTGAGAATATTATGGTAACACTCATTGTAGATTTTGAAAGTTTAGAAAGATGTTTCACAGCTTACAGAATTTGCTCTGGATCCCTTAAATCCTCTGTTCGAATATGCATATTTATCTGCAACCAAAAAAGCCAAAATTGACATTAGAGAGATTTTTTCTTTGTAGCTTGTTGCAATACACAAGCTATGTTGTAAATCCCTTAAAGCCTTTGTTGGAATATATGCATACAAAAAAATTCTTTAGCGGCCGGGATGGGACTAAATTAACCTGTTGTGGTCCGCGACCCTAGGAGATTATCGTCCTAAGACCGGAACTTATTGGTTAGTTCATAATCTTTTGATGCCTTAATGAATTGGCTGGGAGCATTTTAGCTTCTGTTGAAAACTTCTACATATAGATCTAACAGACGAAACGTTGTGCGATATCGAAAAGATTCAAGAATCTAGCTTAGCTACATGCTCTCTCGTTTCATGGATCAATGCTAGTTCATTCATACCTTTTTGTAGGGAGTTCTGAGAGCCTGAAAGCTGTTCTTTCCTCACACGAAGATCATCCAACAACTTCTGCGCAAAATCTGACCTTTTCATCATTCTCTTCTCGCCATTCGAACTCATTCTCTCTTATTTTTACTCTTGAGTCCAGAAAATAGAAGACACAAGAAAAGTCTCTGAACATTTGCTTTAGGGTTATTTCTAAAGACTCAATACTTTTATTTTATTTTTGTTTGTTGGTTTGAGTTGTTTTCTTGAATTAATCTTTGGTTGAGATGGTTCTTTCAGTGTTTGGTGAGAGTATTCTAGTAGTGATAGCAAAAATCTAATTGATAACAATGGAAGACTCTAAAAAAAATTCATGTGTGTGTTTGGATGATTGACGTGAACGTTAGGCCCTTCAGAGTAATTTTTTGTTTCTTGACTTCGATTGCAAGTTAAGCAATGACGAAGGCTTTCCTTTGCGACTTAACTTTCAAGCCTCTTCTCACTCTCTTTTGCGTCTGCTAGTGCCTTACTGCGTTGCATTGATTATAATAAGATGAATACAATAATTTACGCTTAGAAAAAATTGAAATTTTCAAATGAATTGTGCATGCTAATATGATGATATCATTGTCCGATCCAAAATACTACTTGTTGAGCATTCTTAAAAATCAGCTTTGATTTCTATTTTAGCAAAACATGTTTTAACTTAATAATGAGAATTTTGTTTAGAGAATATATAATCAAGAAACGACTGAAGAAAAGTTTGTACTTTTACATTTAAAAGCTTGTATTTCTTTGCACCACATTCATAAACTATAGAAAATGAGCAAATGATTTAGGAAGAACATCAAAAATAACACTTTTTATGATAACATTTTTCAAAAATACTACATTTTTGTCTATATTTAAAATATAACAAATGCAAATTTCTAAAGTTTTCTAACGCATGATATAAAGAATATTTAGAATTTTTTAAAGGTCTTTTATAACACATGTTACCTGAAATCTATGACGGCGAAAGCGAGATAACTTTGGGCTGAAATCAGTAGCAACTACCAACAACTCAAACACATCAAGAATGTACTAATACTTGAGGATTTTTACTTGAAGTGTTTCTTGCATTAATAATTTAGTTAATGGTTTTAAAATAGATAAGCTCGATACTAAGATTTTTTCATTAATAATTTCGTTGATAAGTCTAAAGTGGATCAAGCGATACTTTAGGTTATATCCGTTTAAATTATTTAGGAGAAAGTGATGCGATTTTAGTAGGAGATTTAATCATTAGAACAACTTAGCTCTTAAGAGTTAAAACAACAAATAAAAACATCAAACATCAAACTAAATTTACTGTTATTTCCCATTCCTAAAATTTCAAGGATTTTTGCAACCCTTCCAAAATATTGTTAACAAAATATCAGATTTAGCAGTGGAAGACTGAAGAGGACAATTAGCCTAGAGTTACCATCTTACTTACAAAAGACAAAAGGGCAAATAAACTTCTAACTCAGGTCATATCCAAATTCCTGACATGATCAGCTCATATCTTTGGAGCTTTCTCCACAACTTCCAACTCTTGTAATGTAAACCTGACAGAATAACAACATCAATCATCAGTTTCATCATTTTTTGCGGTTTTGGTAGGTAACTAACAGGTTTACTAACCTTGAAAGCGGTACGACGAACTAACTCGAAAACAAGAGTATCCCCATATGCTAGATTGTGAGCAACCGCAAATCCCATCCATCCACCACTAAGTCCATTCTTTCTCGCTAAGTAGATAGTCTCATACTCCTCGCCTTCTTCATCTATCAAAGTTATGACACCATCATGTAACCCGAGGTGAGATTTGCAAAATTGCACTGGAAGACCCTGATTGCAACCAAAAGAATGGCTTTGCTTGGTTAGATAATGATAACATTCACATGAACAAAAACATCAGATGAGTTTAATAAGACCATAGAAGAGACTTCATTAACCAGAGAAACACTCAAACCAAGACTTTAAACGAATCCAGAATGGGCCTTATAAGATTCAGCTGATGTTCTTGAGCTGGAAAAGCTACAATTCACTGCACCATCCCAAGGCTAGTTACAATAGTTCTGCTCTAGACATAACATTTCAGAGGTCCTGAATTAAAAATTTTGTAGTTTACATGGCTTGACATTATTATCACAAACTCATCGGATTAAAAGCTATACTTTTCCAAGTAATACGCAATGCAAAGAATGGTGATAGAGTCTAAGCAAACAGACCAGAAATTAAGTAAATTATATAAATAGCTTATCATTGTTAGAAGTACTGTCTGCTAATGCTATTTCACATGTACAAAAACATCAGATAAGTTTAAGAAGATTCAATTCTAAAACCATACAAGAGACTTGATTAACCAGAGAAACGCACAAAACCAAGACCTTAGAACCTTAATGTAAGATTTGTTGTTGAGCTGGAAAAACTACAATTCCCTGCAACACCCCTAGGCTAGTTACAATAGTTCTTCTCTAGACTTAACACATAAACTTTTATGTGTAGTTTACATGGTTAGACATTTTTATCTCAACAATTTCGAATTCAAAAGCGATAGTTTTAGAGTAACACGAAGCAATACTAAGAACGGTGATGGAGTTTAAGCGAACAGAACATAAATATTAAGCAATGTAAGTTATATAAATAGCTACTAGCTAGACTTCTCATAGGTACTGAGTTAGAAAGACTGAAAATTGATTAAACCAAGCAATGTAAAGACTAGCAATGGACTTTACCAAACAGAACAGAAATCAAGCAATGTAAGCTAACGATTTAGGGTATACGAAAGTTGCTTACCAGCCAGAAGCCACCAGAAACATGTGATTGAAGCATAGATTTCACAAAACTTGGATAACCACTCCCCAATTCATCCTGAAATTTGTTAGCTCTTGAAATGGCCTCATCTCTGATTTCTTCAGAAACATAAACTCGATTCAATAAATCTCTCTTCTTGCCCACTCCCCTAAACAGAACCAAAACCAAGACAAAAACTAGTCTAATTTCAAAGATTTAACAAAAGATGAAAAAGATAAGATCTTTTTGCAATTTCACCTTCTCTGTATGTGCACTCGTTTAACATCAACCTGTAGAAAACAAAACAAAAACCCAAATTACATAAAACGAGCTAAAACCCTAGAAATGAGGAAAAAAACCCATTTTTGTAAATTCGAGAGTCAAGAGATTAAAGAAAGAGGACTTGCTTCTCTGTAAACCGGAACAGAAGAAGAATTAGAGATACGGCTAGATCTACGAACAATCACCATCTTCTTCTCTGGTGTTCGAGGAATAGATCTCTTCTTCATCTATTTTTACACAATTTAATTAATACAATCGATCATTGTATGGATTATGTAAAAGAGAAGAGAGAAAAGATTCAAAACCGGAGAAATCTTGACGGAAGTGGAATTGAGAATTTGAGAGAGTTTTGGAAGATTCAGAGCTTCCATTCGTTTCTTGTTCTCTTCCACTCTTTTCAAACGAAATTCTTCGTACTTTGTTTGTTTTTCGACCACCATTTTTGGTTCTCTCTGAGTGAAGAAAAACCCTAGCTGACGACCGTTCGGAGCTCAAGTATTTGAATTGTGTGGGCACTGAGTTCCAGAAACAATGGTCAAAGAGTCAAAGCAGGATTATGATAATACCACATATATTTGGGCCTATGTGGGCTAAAAATTCAACATATGAAAAGTTTAAGCCCAACTATCAAAGGCCCATAAGTAGCCCACTCGCGATCTAGAGGAAGAGTCTGGTGACGAACAACTTTGTTTTCCGGCGAAGGGAAAACTGAAAACCAGAGATGCAATATCTCACTTGCGATTGTAATCTGAAATTTGTATTTGTTAAAGATTGTTTAATTTCAAATTGCCTCATGAAAATAAATAATTTGGTCGTTGTTATCAGTACGTACGTGGTCAAGATCTTGTCATCCATAACACACACACCGATCCATGTTCCTAACATAAATATTACTATTGTCTCTAAAACATATTCATTTGACATATATATAATTGTTTGAACGACACAACAGTACAGTCGAAAAGAGACAGAGAAGACAAAAAGGTTTCTAACTCCACCGCACCACGTTCACTCATCATGGTGAAACACATGCCCACACCTCCCTCATTATTTCTGTACGGATCTATCTCTTTCCCACAATACTTCTTTTTTGTAGTGCATGTGATGTACTAATATAGTAATTAGATTACCAATATCTCCGTTCCTTATTATATATACAATTATAATAGAAAAGTATAACATTTAGTGGAAGATGCTTTTAATTCTTTAGGCCAAAAGGAAACTGGCCGATTAGGTAGAGAAATTTAGCAGGTATGATGTATCCATCATCATTAAGCGAAAGCTATAATTTAAGTATCGTTAGGGTATATGAACATAATTTTGAAAAAGAGACATATCAACTGAAACTATGTAATAATATAATTTGCCAGCTGGGCTTGCGAACAATCCAAAAATAGTGTAAACTAGAATTCGGGACTAGTTACGTTTTAACGATGAGAAACAGATTAAGCTATCAACGTGTTGATCTTCAAACAAAAACCATCAATGAAAAAATTTAGCCAACTCTGGTGTGACGTACACAATAGTACACATGTGTGTCGCTCATGAAATTTTTAGAGCATATTTGATATGAACCACTCCTCTTTTATTTTATAACTACGTAGATATAGACTAGAGATCAACTTTCCACAAAAATGTAATTATCTAACTATTTTTTTTCAACTAGTCGAAATAGTGCTATATTTTACTATGAAAAAAATCAAATGAATGGATTACGTACCGACTACATTTATCCTCGTAAACCTAATTGGATGATAAAATTTCTGATCATTTTCTGATTATTAAAGAATTTCTAGGATATTGTAGAGATCTATCTCTTCAATGTTCAATAATTAGATATGATCTTCGTTAGTTTTATGCTTCCCTTCTGTTCTCCACGTCACACATGTGCTTATACTATGTCAAGTCGTAACTTGCGTTCTTTTTTCTTTTTCGTTTTCCCTTTTTTTTGGGCAAGTGTAACTTGTGTTCATCTCAACACCTCAAGGCTCAAGCACCTTGCTCTCTCCTTTTTCAGTTCACCCTAAACCAGTTTCAAATTCACTGCACCAAGAGATTGACGCATTAATCCGTATCGTCTATTCTTTAATCATTATCTATAAGACTATAAGTTATAGTCTATAACTAATTATAATCATATCTCTTTAACCTTCAAACATCACATACTCGCTTTAACAAAACTGTGATTATCAAATGACAAATGTAATTAAATACTATCATTTTTACAATAAATATATTCTAAAAAGCAATAATAACGTGGGTTAGAATCTAATTACCAATTATAATCGTCTCTTTTTTCTTTAACCGTTCTCTTTAACAGCCAAAAAACTCTCATAATCACCTTGACAAAAACTGTGATTACCTACCAATCAAACCATAACTATTTTATTGGTATTGCAAGCACTTATTATTTTATTAACCGAAAAAATACTTTTTTGATTTCACAAAAATATTTTTAAACCAAATCTCAATTTTAATTTTATTATTTTAGTTTACTAATTAGAAAAACAAATCTTATTAGTCTATTGATAAAGGACATAATAAATTTTCTATACTTTTAATATATTCGACAATGGTTAAAATATTTTATTTTTGTGTACAGAAATAGAAATAGTATATATATTAAAACTTAAAAATATCATTTGATCCACACAAAAAAAAAGCAATTTAAAGATATAAGACAAAAAGAAACAATTTAAAAATAAAAATGAAGACGACCGACCGTTTCACCGCTCCTTTTGATATCCCTCACTTATTTTTATTTTTTGCTCTAATGAATACACAAAACAAATCAAGGAAAAAAAAAAAACTCACCGAAGCTGAAGACGAAACATCACCAAATCTTCCTCTTCTGCAACTGTCTCCATCTATACGTACTAAATTATTCATTTCTCTCTACATATATAATATTACAAAGAAAGTGATTCAACATTACACATGTACCTTTCTGTAATTTCAAACTTTCAAGAATGATCACCATGGTTGATGACACAAGATCACTGATCCAAACCAGGTTTTAGTTGTGAATTTTCGCTTTTACAACTTCTTCATATGTTTCTTAATGTTTTTTTCTCCTCTGTAGTTTTGTATTATACAGCTTTTGATTCGGAAGACAATTATGATGATGAGTAGCAGCAGTAGCAGTAGTAATGGTAGTAGTAGTTATACAAGATGCGTTAAAACTCCATCATCTACAAATACTAACATTGTGAGTGAGGAATCTCAATCGTTTTGATCTCTCTGTTTTTTTTATTAATGATGATATTTTCCTCTTGGTGTTCTTCAATTGTTAATTTTATAACAAAATTGTAAATCTAGATTTTGTATTTTTTTCCACTGATCTTGAAAGCGATTTTTTAAAAAGTGTAGTTCTTGAGGTTTTTCTGTAGAAACTTATGTAATCTCCTTGGACTTTTTCATTTTTTTATATTAAAGAGTGTTTAAGATCCATTAACTAGGCTGTGATATTGATCTGACTATGAGCTGAATGATGCAGGGGAAGAAACTGAAAGGTTGTGAAAATGGTGTTGTAAATCGAAAGGCGTTAAATCGAGAGAAGATAATTACTCTGCAAGAAGATGTAACGGCTTTTTCGAGTTCATGTCTTTAGGTTTGCTCAATATACAGCTTGAAGAAATTTATAAGACTGGATGGTATTTTGTTTAAAGGTTGAAAAGTTGAGAAAGAAGCTGAGACTTGAAGAAAACATTCACCGAGCAATGGAAAGAGCATTTAGTAGGCCTCTTGGAGCACTTCCCCGTCTTCCTCCGTTTCTACCTCCATCGGTTTGTAACTGAAAAACATAGCTCAGTGAATTTATTTTCCCTCTAAATCTTGTCTAAAATTGGGATTTTTTTTTGGTAATTCATGTAGGTTTTGGAGTTACTTGCGGAAGTGGCTGTTTTGGAAGAGGAATTGGTTCGGTTAGAAGAACATATTGTGCATTGTAGACAAGAATTGTATCAAGAAGCAGTTTTTACATCTTCATCGATAGAGAATTTAAAATGCTCTCCTGCATTTCCTAAGCATTGGCAGACCAAATCCAAGTCAGCTTCCACTAGTGCTAGAGAATCAGAATCACCTCTTTCACGGGCACCTTGTTCTGTTTCAGGTGAGCTTATAGGGTTCTAGGTCAGGTTTCTTGATGTGATTTAGACTAATATATGATGCTAGTGTTCCCTTTTTAGTGTGTAGGAAGGGTAAAGAAAACAAGTTGAGTGCTACTTCTATCAAAACACCGATGAAGAAAACGACTATTGCTCATACACAACTGAATAAGAGTTTAGAAGCTCAAAAACTAAAGGTACATACATAGTAATACTTTTTATCTTTTCATTTGGTTTTCTTGAATTGTAGATTTAATCATTAGTTCACTTACATAATTATAGCAGGATAGTCATAGATGTCGCAAAACAAATGCAGAGCGGAGCTCTCATGGTGGCGGTGATGAACCAAATAAAATTTCCGAGGATTTGGTTAAATGTCTGTCTAACATTTTCATGAGAATGAGCTCAATAAAGAGATCCATGGTTACAAAATCTCAAGAAAACGATAAAGATACGGCATTCAGGGATCCTTATGGAATTTGCTCTAGTTTTAGAAGAAGGGATATTGGTCGATATAAGAATTTCAGTGATGTTGAAGAAGCCTCACTTAACCAAAACAGAACGTCAAGTTCCTCTTTGTTTCTCATCCGCCAACTGAAGTAAGCGCGGTTTGAAAAATCCTACTTGCTAAAATGAAAGTTTATTTTCTTGATTTGTGTATCCATCAATTCTTTTTTTTTTTTTTTTAAATTTTTC
>Ga0041059_1002915_pt1 | contig 12241 bp, 7 predicted proteins | sample AraColnosormetaG_FD_56232 | JGI IMG/M metagenome (GOLD analysis project Ga0041059, IMG submission 56232) | Arabidopsis roots microbial communities from North Carolina, USA - Col MF nosort | ecosystem: Host-associated > Plants > Roots > Unclassified | place: USA: North Carolina | collected 2013-09-02 | reverse complement strand
GTCGTTCAAAACACTTGATAACGCTTGAAACCGCAACCGCCCGTTTCCGCAAACTCCCGCAACCGCAACCGCACCCGCTGCGTTTAAACCAGTCAGGCCCTAAGTGATGCATCTTGACTAAATAAAATTTATGTTAAATTACAAAAGTTGTCGATATAACAGCCGATTTGTCTATACTACTAAGGCCAGGACTTAGTAGTTGCGTTGATTCCTCTATATCATGTGTATGTCCGTTCCCATATCAGGTACCATTCTCATTATGTTAATAACTTGATTGTGGTCAAAAGCAAATCATAATTTTAATGACTTTATTAAAGTATGAATCCAATAACTCGAGATTTATGAAGATTTTAAATTACATTTTACAAATCAAAATCTAATAACATTAAACTTTAACAGAGTCTTATAAAATCTTAATTGAATAACACAAGATTTTTTAACATTTCAAGTCACTAAAAATCCATATAAATCACAAACCAATAACACCTTTTAGTTAAAAATACAGAAATCCAAATCTCATGGTTTAAGGTGAGATTTGAATTAATTTTACAAAAATCATATGAACTTCCCTAAAATTATCAAAATCATTTAAAAACTCAAGAAACTCAAATCACTTTAAATTCTAATTTGAATACACGCCCTTTCTAAGTTTCAATATAAAAGAGCACTTGCTTTTCCGGATTACGTAGAGAGTCTTAGGTGTTTAGTAGGAGAGGCAGTTTCATGGCGTTGATCTCTCTTTTTTAACTTTGGTTGATTACTCTATTGATTACTTACTCTTATTTCACAAACAATCTTACCTCTTTTTATAAAATCATTCGGACTTTGTCTCCTTGCTTCTGGGGTATTATTGACACTATAGTTTCTGTCTACCAAAACGAGTTCGTGATAACATTATTATACATATGAAAAGAGGTCATGATTTAATCCTCAACCCAATCCCACAAAAGGTATAAAGATGCATATATATACGTGAAGACGGGACCCGGGTACGTAAATCCACTTTACCAGTCGGGTATAGATATGTAGGTTCAAAAAAAGCGCATTGGTTATACCTTGTCTCCATATTTATAAGTTTTAAATTATTACTATATACTCAGCTGGAAAAAAAGCATACAAAAGACAGAGAAATCTAGGGTTTCGAAACCAGAGCGATCGATCATGATGAGAAGACGCAACAAAAAGACCAAAACCGTGATCAGCAATCCAGAAACGTTGGAAGAGAGAAACAAGTTTGATGAAATCCCTCATGACCTAGTGATCGAGATTCTTGGGAGATTGCCTGCCAAATCTGTAGCTAGGTTTCTCACAGTATCCAAGTTATGGGCAACTAGTATCCGCAGTCTAGATTTCATCAAATCTTACCCGCTTGGATCTTCGTCGAAGCCTCGTACCTTAGTTGCTTCTAGTGAACCAGATCTCAATATGGAACACCACGAATGATACTTCTTCTCGCAGTCTTCCTCATCAACGTCTCTTGTATCACGTGTGAGTGTGACATGTCCGCTCCCATATTACTATGATCATCACTAATATCATCATGTTAATGGGTTGATAATCATTGGACATGGTCCAGAGCAAGTCGTGGCTAACCCTAGCACAGGTCGAACCATACCTTTACCAAGAGTCAAAACCAGGAGAACGATAGCAACAAGTTTTTTCGGGTATGATTCTGTTAGTGATCAATACAAAGTGTTGTGTATGACGGTAAAAGCGTATGGTGATCTGAGGGATGAGTCATCTCAACATCAAGTATTCACATTGGGAGCTAAAAAGAAATCATTCAGAATGATAGATACTAGTATTATTCCTCACCGTCCTTGCTCTAACGGTGTGTGCATAGATAGTGTTGTGTATTATGTTGCTAAAACGGGGGCGGGAATGTTGCATCTATGCATAATGAGATTTGACTTGAGTTCTGAAATATTGGATCTTTTTACTAGTTTGCCTCAAGAGATTCGACCTCCAAGTTGAATTATTGAGAATTTGATAAACTACGAGGGGAAACTAGCCATACCAACGGAAACTACTTCATATACATATGTTGTGTGGGTTATAGATCAGGATTCTGAAAAACATGAATGCTTGAAGAAATTAACTTTCAGTATTGAACCAGCTTGGAAGAATTCATTTGTTAATCTACGCCTCATAGGCTACACTACTCATACGTGTGAGTTTATTTTGCATCACCACACTATAATTATGAGATTTATGTCTCCCATTGCAATCCCGACACGAATAGTTTTAGACGCACTAAGGTTGAAGCATCCGCAGCGTTCAAGTTTCCTTTTATAAGAGCAATGGTTTTTCCGGATTACGTAGAGAGTGTTAGGATGTTGTAGGAGAGGCAGTTTCATGCTGTATAATACTCTCTTTATAAAACTTTAGCACTTATAAAGAGAGTATTCATTCGACGACTCTAATGTACAAAATCGAGGATGTAATTGTACATTACAATTCACGATTACAATTCACGACTATACGTGCACATTACAATTCACGATTTTGGTTGACTTCACTATCTATTAGTTCTTTATGTTTTCACAATTTCACAGAAAAAAACTCTGATCATAATAAAGTAACAAATAAAACTTTCCTTCTTACATGTCTGGAATACATTGGACTCTACTAACCGCGATCATACAAGTTAGTTGCTACGACACCAAACTATTCACACACAGACACATTGCTTCTTTAAAACTTCTGGAAAGCATACAAATTACCAAAAATAAATTCAAAACTTTACTGAAAATGTTACATGTTTGCGATCGTTGTGACAAAAGGTACCAATCTTCTGTAATCTCTTCTTCCTAGAGCGCAATTATCAAGAACCCGACCCAACATTAGCCTTGTGTTCTGTAAAGCCACATCTCTCGGAGGTATCCCTGACTCTGCCGCAGCTGCACCAAGAGGGAAAGGTTGCGACATTGTTGCAGCCATCATTGCGTACTGAAGAGGTCCGCTTCGGGCTTTAAATGAAGTCTGAGGTACAAGCGTTTTCTCATCAGTCCCGTTTTCAGAGTAACTCGAATCCTGAGGGTGGGATCCACCGGTGCCCCCTTGTACCGGGCTGCAGCTCTGAAGAAGAGCTTCGAGAACACTCAATGCCTCCCAACACAGAGTGCTTTCGACTAGCTGTGAAACAATTGTGTACATGTGGGGACTCTGCGAAGCATCCATGGGAGTGTGTTGGAGCAATGCCTTGAGCATAAGTAATATGACTCGTTGGTAATCCACTGGTCCTTTTTTTAGCAGTCTTAACAAGTGACCGAAAGCTAAAGCTGAGTGTTTCGGGAACCATTTGTTGCAGAGCAGAGGAGAGACACATGCAAGGAGATTTTCAACTCTTTTAATCTCGCCACGAGCATATGCGACAAAAACAGTCGCTAATTCATCGAGTGATTTTGCCCGACACCAGACAGCAATGTTAGATGCCACAGAACATGCCTTTTGATATTGCTGCTGGAGTGGTAACGCAGAAACCATGACTTGGTCTTGGGTCAGCTGCAAGCAAAGCCAAGGAAGTAGACCTGTGATATGCATAAGGAGTCTTGTCTCAGCATCGCCAAATATAGAGTCACATGAAGGCACTGTAATCCTTGATAGGACCTCAATAGAGAACTCGTGGCTAACAGTAGACATCAGTCCTTTGAGGACAAGAGGTTGTACACCTTCGAACTTTGGAAGAGTTCCACTTGACGGCGGCATCTCGTACCCTCTAGATTCTGACCTTTGGAATTCCCCCAAATCATTAGTGTTGAATTCATCCCGAGGCATACTTGACAAGAGTACATTTTCAGTTGTTTTGTCACGAAATGATAGCCGGTCAATAATACGGGAGAAGAGCTCAAGAACCTGGCAATAGACATGGACGAAGTCTGTGTGCATCATGGCGACACAGCCCCAGAAGAGCTGTGGGTAGAGTATGACTTTCTCTGGCTCCATGTTCTCTACCATGACCTGTAGCGTCAGAAGGATTTCCATAATAAAACCCAAAACTGGAGGAATGGGATTGCTAAGACATCGATGAAGACAGCGTAGAAGGGAGACACATGCATCACTTGTCACACTTGGGCGTAGCGCACGGTATATTTGGTGTGACCGACATGCTAGATGTCTTGACGTGCATTCCATAGCCCATTTGAGAGCTTCAGTTCCCCAAGTTTCTCGAAGATCTCCTTGGAAGAATATAGCATCAACCATACTCTGAACAAGTGCAGACAAAAGAGCGGCACTAGGAAGATCTGTTCTCACAACCGTTGGATCTTCATTCTCCCACATCATGCTTCCTCGTTTTGATTGCACATACTTAATTAAACTCACAACCTGTTGTTTGTTCTCTCCATCGCTGTTTTCCACCTCATATAGCTCCAAATGCCGACCCGCTAGTGAGTACAATAAATTCACAAGTAAATGTTGACAATGCTCTAGCACAATGTCTTCAGAGCTATCCATCGAAACAAAAGTGACGTGGAAGAGCAAAGGCAGATGTTCCCTAAAATCTTCATCATTCTCATATGCGATTTCTGCAAGAAGAATCAGAGCTATGTCAGCATGAGTGAGTGAGTGCTGTTGATGTCCCTGCAAGGCTGATTGAAGTTCCTTTGCATTGACGCCGTGCATTGCGATCCCTGAATGCAACACATCTTCTCCAGAATTTGGTGTATCTATGAGGTAATCTCCGCTATCACGTGAGACATGGCGACTCCTCAAACTTCCTGTAGAGCTACGAACTCCCATTAAAGGTCCTGATGCATTCACCAATGATGGCAGGAGCTGACCAGAACGACCAGTAGCTACAGGAACAATATTCAACTCAGGAGGCATTGGACTTAAAGGCCCAGAAGCACTTCGCCCAGTCATCCCTGCTGTTCTCCAGCTTAGGCTTCCACTTGTATTCCTAAGGGGACCATCAAGGGAGCCTCTGACAAGAAGTGGTGACATATGTGGTTGGCTGTCTGCAACTGAAACAACTTGAGGTGCTGTGGCAGGTCCCTGAGAGAACTCCAGCACAAAGTTTCCATTGGAATCACCCCGGTTTGCACTATAACCAATGGGTTCAATACTGTCTTCCAGCATCCGCTGTGACAGTTGGTAAACCAGGTGATCAATAGTACGCTGAGGACATATTCGTGCGAGGTACAAACTTACACGCTTAGCAACTGAAAAATATGTAGCAAATGCACCAGTTATTTCGGCAGATGCATTTGAATCACAGTCCTCAATTCCCTTTGTGATCAAGAAATCCAATACAGGGCTGATGTTTCTGGGCTTACTAGCAATGGTACTCCAAAGTTTTTCAATTTCATCAGGGAATTGATCCCCGTGTCGCCATGTCACATAGTAAAGACTTTTTAGTAATCTTTCACTCCAACCCGAATCCTTGAGTTTCCAGAAATTAAGGTTCTCAATCCATGGAGCCATACAGGTCAAGACCTGATGCTGAGCAATTATATCAACAGCATCAAGCTGACGCTGCATAATTTCTTCACAAAGCAGCTGGCTTAACTCCGGATGATCCTTGGCGAGTTTGCAGGAGAGCTTGTATTGGAACTGTTGATATGAATCTGGAAGATTACCTACAACTGCTGCTCTATAGCCTCCTGAACCTTCTATACCATCCTCAGCCCACTCACGCATAGAAAGTGTCTCAAGCATTTGAAGAGCATCATCGCGAATTTGTCTAGATGGATCGACTACCTTGTAGAGAATTAGACTTAAGAGCCTCTGGATTTCACATTTTGGTATTTCTTGTCGCATGTAAACCTCAGCCAACACACTGAAGTACCCATCAGCTATAGCCGCATCAGAGTAGTAACACTGGGAAAAGTACAGATGAATTAGGTCATGCAGTTTAGAAGAGTCTAATCAAGGATGTAGTCAAACAGATGAGCAAAGCATAGAAGTGAAAAAAGCTTATTAAGAGAATTCAGATGCTTAAACTGGAGCTAATAAAACAAAACTATCTGATACGGAACCATCACTGCATGGATAAGTTGTCATCATTGGTCAAGATTTATCAAACATCTGACCTAGTAATTACCAAGACGACAGTATAATTAAACACAACTTCCATGCATTCAGTCAGATAGAACATTACCTGATCAATGCAGGCAGGAAAGAGATCCAAGTTTGTAAGTAGAAGATTCTTCAGGGCCAATTTTGCCAACGCAACACGTTGATGACCACCTCTATGCCTATCACGACCTGTTGTCCCTCGTCCACCTTCTCCCGTGTATTTGGAGTAAGATGGAGTTCTTGGATCAGCAGGCGAGTAACCAAAAGGGACCCTGGGAGCAGGCTCAATGAACAAACTATTTATCCAAGATATCACACGGCCGCTCATTTTTCTTGCATTGTCATCAAAACACGGTCCATAAAGAAGGGAAGCCATTGCATTCAATGAGGCCCACTGGATGGCTTCAATTTGCTCATTCAGTTCCTTGTCAAAAGAAATCTTGTCTACAGAATCTTTGGACCGGTTATGCTGTGAGGTCTTATAGCGCTCTACTTCACGGCGATAATCACTAACACCATCCTGTCCCCACGTATTTCCAGTGTCATCGGACCAGGAAAGAAGCAGATCGAATAGACGTTTCCTACTTCTAACATCAAACTTCTCTGATTTTGATTCAACAAATTCAGGGGCAAGGAATCTTAAAACAGACGCAAGTGCATATCGCAGAGGCTGCATGTCCTGAAAGCTTTCATGAGGTGCCAACGATATTTGTCTTGTTGAATCTTCAATGAACCGCAGATAATGGAGGCGGAAAACTGGTTTACGAGCAAGCATTCCAGGCCAGACATTCTCAGACACTGTTCGATATATATTAGAGACATGAACACGGAGGTCCTCTCTTCGACCTCCTTTTTGGATCTGCATTCATATCATAGGAACACATCGTTTTAGCGTCAAGTCTCAATATTAATCACCCAGCTGTAAATCAATGTAACAAAAATGGTGAAGAGGAATCCAACGGTCATTAATTTCATATTCAGGGAAAAACTTAGTAATTCGACATCCGTAGCAGCCCATGTGTGAGAAAATACTGGATACTTCCGTTCCCTCAACTCTAATGATTCAAAATGAAGCTCAATAAAGACACATAGAGGTACAAATAATGGCAATGACTTCTAGTACTTTTCATCCATGAGATTTCCCTTACTTGTTCTCCCCTTTTTTTATTCATTTGCTTAGGTAAGTTTTGTAATGAATCTATAGTGATAATGAGTACAACCGTAAATCTGTGCAGCCCAGCAGCATAGTGAATGCTGTAGGATTTCCAGGTATAATTCTGAAAGAAAGTATTCTACATTGTTTTACAATTTGACAAGTATATACCTTCCACTTTGGCTTCGTCTCTGTCTCTGATGAAATCTCCTCCATGAAAGATGCAAGCTCGCTAAACATAATTTCACATGCTTCCAAATGAGAGCGCCCGAGAGCCATAGTTGCAGCATGCTACATGCAAGGAAGTATAACGTAAAGATTGTAAAAACTTATCTAGGAGAAAAAATTCAACCAAAACCACATTAACCTAACAAGACAAGTAGGTTTAAAAGACTGACAAAACTACCAACTTCAGACTAAAAATGCAGAGACACAAAAACAACTTACGTTGTGGGTCTCTGACCCAAATCTAAGATAAGGGAAAATAAGGTGGTACATGTCTCTGGTTGATGCAATGCTACCCGCATCTTTGCCATCAGGTGGACACGAACACACAAACATAGCATACAGAAGCCATTGATCCAGTTTGTTATCTGTATCTTGTGACTGGTTTGCCTTTCCACCAAACTCAACAGGTGTAATATGGGCCAGGCGGTGCATAATTTCAGACCTGGAAATGAAAAGGGCACTTTAGTTTCCTTCATGTTATTAAGAATAGCAAAAGAGTTATGGCAATAAAATGAGACAAAAAAATTCTTCCTAAATTTTAAAATTCCCACAGTAAAGTGAAATTTATTTGCACGTTATACTAGGGCATGAATTTTACTGAAGGATTGTTGATCCATAAAGCCTACTTTACTTTTTTAATCTTTATAGACTGGTAGGACAGCGTTGACGGTCAGAGAAGACTCAAGAAAACACACCAAGGATGATGTAGTTAGGAAAATATACTTGGAGCAAACACACTAAAGATAATGCAGCTAAGAAATATACTTACTTGGCTTCTTGAACAGAGCGTGGGCAGAGCTCAGCAGCATATTTAACAAGCTCGCTGAGACATCGACCCCATTTGTTTTTATCAAGGCTCTCAAAGATAATGGATTGAAGAGTCACATCAGAAGGAATGGCATCGGAATCTCGTCTTAAATCAAAAGGACGGGCAGAATCCCAATAGCAACTTTGAACAATATCATCCTATTATGTGAAAGAAATAAAGGATACAAATCTTAATTTTCTATAAAGCCAGACGGTTTTAAACCATAATCAACCAAAAGGCTAAAAAGCCTCTGAAATGGTGAGATCTACACAGAAGCTACTTACCCCATGTTCTTCCAAGACATCGATCATGTATATGGGTTCAGCTTCAAATTTCATAACATGGTCTGGGTGCTCTTGAATCATGAGATCCCGAATATCATTTCTCAAAGCACGTACACATCGTAATAATTCTAGGGCAGTGTGCCGAATCTGACTGTCGACTGAACTAAGAAATATTAGCCCAACAGCATCAATATCAGAAGCGCGAAACTCAATTGCATCTGCTGCTTGATGAAAAGATAATTTCTTGAACCTATCATTTCCCTTTGCTGTTTTGTTTTCTTCTTCAGCATCAGTATCTTGTCTGTCATCTACTAAACAAGCCCTCCAGAAACGCATGAGTTCCAACAGACGTCCTAGTGATGCTTGAATGAGGAGTGGGAATTCATCAGGAAGCTTTAAGATGAAGTTTGCCATTCCTCTCATGACTGCAAAACGACGATGAGGAAGGTATCTAACAATCCGGTTCAGGACTTGCACTGCTTCCACTCGAACTCCAGGATCAATACTTATACCATGCTGAGGTATTATTTCCGTGATCTTATCACTCCGGCCAACTTCCTCAATCAGATAAGGTATGCACTTCAGCACTGACTGGAAGAGAGATCCTTGAGACTTTTCTTTATTCACAGCATCTGCATATAACATGAAGGTTAGCGAAAAGTGTTTTCGGAAAGTAACAGCCAGGGGATCCTAGGTAGAAAATCAAAAATAATATCACACTTAAATACACACAACATATAAAGATTTCTTAACCTCCTCACAAAACCATGTAAATCAGACTAAGCTTTTTGCGTAAAACTAAGTTTACCGATTGTAGTCCTCGATGATGTTAGAAGAGCTTGACTGTAGGTCCTGTGGCAGGATCTTAAAATTGACTCAATTGCTGCTTTCACCTTTGGTATGTAATGGCCTATCCCATGACCTATTAAGTGAACACTAAGAAAAGTTAAGTGTATGAAAGGAAAAGCTTATTGAGACCTACTAACAACCTAATTCAGGTTAACGGGTTACCCTTAAATATCTCCAACCCAACATACTGGCTTGAAGGCGACATAACAAGGGCAAGTAAAGCACGGAGACCAATAATCTTTGCTTCGCTTGGACTATCTTGCTTTAACAGTTCTAGTAACATGTGATTCATAGCAAAGTCAAGGTTATGTTCAGCTATGGTCACACAGAACTCAACGAGTTTATCTTGCTGGACATCCTGAGTGAGCATTCCTTTTCTCAGAACTGTTAGCAATTGTGATGTCACACTATCCAAGTAATCCCATATACGATTTGGTGGCTGGGACGAAGCATAGACACTCAAATAAAACCTCAACACCCGGTGAAGACAATCAAGTGCCATGTAGCGATGGTTCTTATCCTGCATATAAGGCGCAAAATTCTCTATAATGACCAAGAACAAGCTTGAAAAAGAACAATGAAGTCACAGGTGCTCAACATACTTGAAAAAAAATAAGCTGCTGCAGTTACAACTGCACATCAGGGTTTGGGACGTGATAATTGGTTCCATGCATTCTTACTTAATTTAAATTACGAATACAGGCAAACTTACTCTCAGAAGCTTGTACAGTTGTTCCATGTGAGAGCTTAAATTATGATGAAATATAAGCGGGTCACCGAGACAGAGAAGAAGACTCACAAGCGGATAGCCAACCTATTCATCCAATTATACATGTTAAGGACTGTAATCACAAGGTAGGCATACAAAAGTGATACTAAATCAGATTGACGTACACCAAGATGTTTACTCTGTTTCTCCATCCACTGGATTAGCTGCACTCTGATGCGTCCAACAGCCTCATACCAGAGTGTCAGTGCAGGTTCTGCAACTGAAGGAGGCCACTGGCTTTTGCCACCATCGGAAAGTGGCGCCAAGATGTTAGAGAGCATATTGCAAAGCGCATGATAAAGCTCACTTTTACGTTTGTGTATATCCCGGATAAGAGGGTTTGCTTTTGCTACAAAGGAGGCAGACGCATTCAGCCCACCCTCACTCTTAACCTGTAAATAAACATACTGTCACGTTCACTTTCTGAAGCCTGCCTTTTCTAAGATATCTGAGACATACCCCAAGCTTCAAGTAACGCATCCCATTAATGATGCTGAGAGTTTCACTTCTTGCAACGCTTGTATCAATCCGGCGAGTATTGAGTTCCATGAAAAACCTCTCCGTGACAGAGCTGAATCTGTTAGTGAAAATTAAATAAATGGATAAGAGTGGTTGTGGCTTAAAATAGATCATCACTTTCACAAATTCTTTTCTGCCAACTAAACTTGTGAATGGAAGTCCACATATTCTTTTCATTTATACTTTAGCATGCTTGGAGGATTGATAACTTACAAAATGAATTACCTAATACGGGACAGTGCACCCAGGAGTTGAGCAACCAAGTCAAGAAGGAGACCCCTCAAATCGACCAGCGATGGGTATTCCACTTGGCTAACAACCCTGTAACGGAGAAGCACCCAGAACTTAGAAATTCAGGTTTTTACAACTCGAAAAAGGAATGCCAAAGGATAAAAGAAGTGTTTAGCGAATCATATAAAATTCAACCGTTCCAGATTCTGAAATCACTACCTGTCAGCGTTGATTAGCCAATCAAAAACAAAGTTCTCAAGTCCAGACCATAGCTTCTCTGCCATTCACGAGAGATGTTCTTCTTTTAGCAAGGCAGTAACCACATTTTGTTGAAAAGAATCTAAAAAGAGAGACTAACAAACCAGTGAGCCCTTCCTGCGGGCAACACTCCACAAAGCGAATGCAAGCTGAGCAGAAGATGCACTCAACAGCCAACTGATTCCAGTAATGTAAAACCATATTTTAGAAAGTTGAAAACCAATATCGAAAATTGATTAAATAAGCCATTAAAATATTAGGGTTCATAAATGGAGGTAAGAGTACTAAGAAACAGAGAAGTAAGAGTAAAACAGTCTGGTCAGTTGGATCTAGTGTACATAGTTACCAAAACCCCGAGGAATTGTTCCTATGAAGAGTCGAAAGAAAATACCTTTCTCTGGAAAGTCGAGGCATCATTTGCACCTTTAGGTGATTCACTGCAAGCCACAAACAAACACAATATTAGTAATGGTCTAGAGAAGTGGCTTCACCCAATCATAGATAACATCTAGTCAATAAATTCACCTATACGAAGAAAAAGTGATAATCCACATAAGAATTATGATAATGCACCAAAGAGTCCAAAAGAAACACTGAAACATAGAAGATCAATGACTCAAACCTAAAAATAATGCAAGATGTAGAAATAATAGCCTCGTGGGAGACAAGGTCTTCTAGACGTATTTCATACAGACAAGAGTCAGATACCATCTAATTGTTAAGAGAGAGAAATAACAATATACCCACCTTTCCCTCCATCTAAGAAGAGCTTCTAAAAGAGGAACAGGTGTATGACGGGCAATCATAGCCAATGAATCCAACACCTGCTCATAAGCAGGATCTGATGGACGAAGGTACTGTCCATCCTGCAAACATCATACCAAGAACCACATCACTACCAAAGAGCTATTTAAGAACAAATACGTATACTAGTCAGTAAGCTACAGTCGGAACAGCGGCATTTCCAATTCAATGTAATACTTCCAGTAAACCGTACTCAAGACTAAGTTTCAACTACTGAGAATGAAACTATCTAATTTGCAGATACCAACTCCTTAGAGCACTGAAAACTTAAACTACCTGACTCTATATGGATTCAAATGTGTGTTAAAAAAAAAAAAAAA
>Ga0041059_1002914_pt1 | contig 12250 bp, 12 predicted proteins | sample AraColnosormetaG_FD_56232 | JGI IMG/M metagenome (GOLD analysis project Ga0041059, IMG submission 56232) | Arabidopsis roots microbial communities from North Carolina, USA - Col MF nosort | ecosystem: Host-associated > Plants > Roots > Unclassified | place: USA: North Carolina | collected... | reverse complement strand
ATGCCTAGGCCTGTTACGGTTATCGACAGCAATGTGACAAACGCGGTGCACCAGGTGATGGATGCAATGCAAGCGCCGGTCTACTTCGAGACATACATCATAAAGGGGAAAAATATGAATCATTTGACGTGGGAAGTGGTGGACTCGATACGGAAGAACAAAGTGTGCTTGAATGGCAGAGTCAATAACTCCTTGTGTGGTGGTGCAAGGAAAGAGCTTGATCTCTTTGCATCTCTTGTCGACTGCTTTAATCTTAATGGTCAACCGAGTCGCCATGAGAATGTTGACATCGTGGTGATCAGAGAGAACACGGAAGGCGAATATGCAGGTCGGGAGCACGAAGTTGTTCCCGGTGTCATAGAGAGTTTTCAGGTGACAATGACAAAGTTCTGGTCAGATCGTATTGCTAAGTATGCTTTTGAATATGCTCACTTCAGCAAAAGGAAGAAAGTTACAGCAGTTCACAACAATGGAAAATACGAAAAACTAGCTGATGCGTTTTTCTTGGAGTCTTGTCAAGAAGTTGCTAAAATGTATCCAAACATCACCTACAACGAAATCGGTATTAATAACTGCTGTTTGCAGCTAGTAGAGAAACCAGAGCGATTCGACGTCATAGTAACTCCAAATCTCTATGGGCTATAATTGCAAACATTGCTTCTGGTGTTGCTGGAGGAAGTTTTGGTGATGACTATGCAATCTTTGAGCAAGTTGGATCAGTAGGAAACCATAAAAATCCTGTGGCGTTACTGTTCTCTTCGGTTATGATGCTGAGACATCTTCTGCTTCCTTTATTTGCCGACCGGCTTAAAACCGCCGTGACACGTGTTATCTCTGAAGGAAAGTGTGGGAACAGTAATACAACTACACAAGAGGTTGTTGATTCTGTAATTGCAAACTTGGATTGACTTAACACAGGGTTTCTGAGTTTTCTAACCACATTTTTTCCAAAGTAACTTCGAAATGTTTTCCAAATAAGTTTGCTTGATACTTTATTTGGGTTCTCTTTGTAAAAGTTTTCACAACTGCTCCATGCAGCGGAAAAGAAGTTACTGATTCAGACATAATGTAGCTCGACCTTACAATATATAACAATGGGAATAAATGGCACTACATTGAACTGTTCATAACATTTTAAGTATTTTCTAACAAAAACTCAGGAGGCTGACCAAAAATGAGTTAATGTAGTGAAGAGAGCTTTTCTAACAATCTGTCAAAGTCGTATGTACTCGCATCTGTTTCCATTATTCTTTTGCCAATCCCATCTGAGTTCTTACATTGCAGCTTTTCCAGCTCCTTTGGGCATTTTCTTTGATGCAGCTGAAAGATCGGTTTTGTCTTTAGAGACTGAAAGAGTCGATTCTACAAAGGACAGTAATAACTAAAAAGTATAACTGGATTTGAGAAAAAAGGTTCATACCGTCTTCAACGTCCTTGAGCTGGTAGTAGTGAGGAGCTAACTCAATCAACCACTCTGGTTTCAACTCTGTTACCTGCATTTTCGGGTATGGGAGTTTTAGTAGCATACAGACAAACCGATGAATGAAACCAATAAGTTAAACCAAAAGTAATTAAGAACAGAAATACAATTATGGCTAAACCTTGCAGTATCAAACATATTAATTACCTGTCGCATGTATTCCTTGGACGTAAGTACTAGTTCGTGATATACAACCCATCTCGGCAATACCTACAACACGCATTGAGAAAAACTTATCAGTATTCAAAGTTTTGAGATTCTGTCAAATCAGATATTTGTGGTTTATGTAGAGTGAGAATTCATTAACCTGAGATAAGCCCGAATTGGGATGTATGTGCACTGTCTGGGGATGTTTCACTGTTCGGTACGATCCATTCTTCTGTAGCTTTGCAGTGTGCGGAAAAAACCCTGAGTATATAAGTAAGAAGTTCATTAGCAGAGGCATAATTGTAAAGAATTATACATTTCAAATCAACAAAAAGGAGAATGAGATTGGCAATTACCGGCTACGATGGATTTTCTAACTGAATCCAATTCATTCAGGTTTGAGCTGATATCTATTTCCACCCTTTCGAGAAGTCCCTCCAATTGATCACGGATATCTCTGGCTCTTTTCATGCTCCGGACCTGAACACATGTTTAACCCAAAACAAAGGTCAATTGGATCCACATGTGATCTGATAAACATAAAGAAACAACTTGGTACCTGAATGTAGTTCTCGTAGCACCACTGAGTAGAGAAGTTTGTTTCCTTCCATGAACTGTAAACCTGAAGAGAAAAACAAAGACGATAAACATACAGAGAATAAAAGTATAAACTAGTGGAAGAATGCAGAAAAGGAGGAATACAGAAGGTTCAAACCTTTAGCAAAGCAATATGGTCACCGACATTCCCGGTGTGGAAATTCATTCTTGCGTTGTCCGCATGAACTTGTTTGTCCTTGGGACGGTAGAAGATAGAGCCACCAATTGACAACATAGCAGCGATTGATATTATCTCATCGGAGCACTTATACTTGTCAGAAACAACAATCATTTTCGACAGCATTGGATCAAGGGGGAACTCTGCCATCCTTCTACCAGCTTTAGTCAATTCCCCGAGCTTATTTAGAGCACCCAGAGCAAAGAGCAGTTCTAAAGACTTTACAAGTGCTTCAGCAGGTGGAGGGTCCATGAAATCGAAGTTTATGAGATCATGAATTCCAAGACTCTTCAAAGCAAGCACCACACTAGCAAGATTCGTCCTCTGTACTTCTGGCACCGTGTTTTCCTCCAAGTCATTGTTGTAATTAAACGCAGTGTACAGACGATAACACTTCCCTGGACTTGTTCTTCCAGCACGACCAGCTCGTTGAGTTGCAGAAGCCTTAGAGATAGGAGTAATAAGCAAAGATTCCATCCCTGTCCTCGGGTTATATGACTTCATCTTGCTAAAGCCTGGATCAACAACATACTTTATACCATCAATTGTCAATGATGTTTCGGCGATATTTGTTGCTAGGACAACTTTACGTGCCCCTTCTGGAGTTGGCTCAAATATTTTTGCTTGGAGTTCACTTGGAAGATTTGCGTAAATTGGGCATATGATTAATTCACGGATCTTTGTACCCAAACCTCTTATCCTGTGCTTCAAGATCTCTTCTGCAGTTTCAATTTCCTCTTGACCAGTGAAGAAGACCAATATATCTCCAAGTGGCTCCCTCACATGGATCGTAAGGATAGTAACTATGGCTGCGTCCATGTAATCAGCTTCAGGTGCACTTGTATAGTTGATTTCAACTGGATACCTTCTTCCAGGAAAACTAAAAATCGGGGCTGTATCAAAATAATCAGAAAATTTTTCTGCATCCATTGTTGCACTAGATATCAACAACTTCAAATCAGGTCGAAACCGCGCTATATCCTGTCAAATATAAGAAGAGTCAATCAGAATGTATCCAAGGATTTAACCCTGGTTACACAAGTAAGAAGAGACATTGTACAAGAAAATCTACTTGCCTTGACTAATCCAAACAGTATATCGGTTGACAAGGTCCTTTCATGTGCCTCATCCACAATAACGACACTGAAATGTTTTGCAATCAGTAAGCAAAAACGTTTAGCTGTCCAATAGTGATAATAAAAAAATGTGCCAGAATATTCATTACCTGTAGCTGGCCAGGTCTGGCTCACCAAGCAGCTCGCGCAAAAGCATTCCATCAGTCATATACTTCAGAACTGTTTTGTCTGAAGTACAATCCTCAAATCGAATGGAATAGCCAACCTGTGACAAGTACCAACCAAAGTTCAGATTCTGAGAGTGAACCGACAATTTAAAACAATCAGCTACCAGCAGAAAAAGACGAAAAACAAGCATACCTCATGTCCGAGTTTGACACCCATCTCTTGAGCCACACGGGCAGCAACACTCATAGCTGCAACTCTTCGGGGCTGCGTACAACCAACCTGAAATATAATAGAAAAGCATTACGGTACTTTATTTGATAAAGGAGCTACTCTACTAGCCAGTCTATACTTTTGAACTCATTCAACCACAAAGGTCATGGACAATAGCTTTCTTCCTAAATCCAAGTATACGTTTAATAAAACAGCTTTTGAAGAAAAAACAAACAACTTCACATGAAAATAAGAAATGGCTAAGTTTGTTTTCAGCAAGCTAACAGCTCTTAGTTAAAGAAATACCACCAATTTGTTAGCAACTTCAACTTCAATGCTACAATTTGGGACAAGCAGTAGGTTGTACCTTTCCACGCTTTGTGTAACCAGCTTCATGGAGATATTGTGGTATTTGTGTCGTTTTTCCTGAACCAGTGTCTCCCACAATGACAAGAACCTAATATATTAAAAAAAGTTGAAAGAAAAAGGTTTCAAATTTCAATTGCATGTAGCAGAGAAAGCCATATAGTGAAAAACAAAAACGTTATGCACAATTTCATAATCAAACATTTCAATCTAAATCTTCATTTGTACAAAACACTGAAATTTGATACGTTCCTTTACTCAAAAATGATTCCTTCTCTATCGATCTTGAATCAGTTACACATACTCAAATGTTATAACCGGAAAATACTGTTTTCGATAGGGATTGGTGAAGTATGCTTCTCGTTTGTTATTAGATGATATCAAAAATGGCATGAAAGCTTGAATTACCTGATGCTCTTCCACAGCCTTAAGCAGTTGATCACGATACGTATAAATCGGCAGACTTCTTCTGACTTCCTGATTCACAAATAAACAGATGCAAGAACATGTCAAGATAAATTTTAGTTTTTGCTACGGATATAAATTCAAAGAAACATACAAGCTTAACTTATCTTGAATTACATCCTAAAAAGAAGATCTGGTGGTTGAGTTTGATCAAACAGAGTTAATGAGAAAAAATAGAAAAAGGATAGTACCTGAAGTTCCTCTAAAGCTGTTTTCTCTGCCAAATCTTGAGATTTTTGTTTTGCATCCATAGCATCTTCATACTGCAGTACAAAACAAGCAATCAGCTAAAACTCAACATATGAAAGAAGGTATCATCAGGTTTAATAGACATCATAGGCAATAATACATTTTCACCAGCCATGACAGATTCCTTTATGAAGTTTATTTGGTCTTCAAACACAAACCTGCGAAAAACATGTTTAAGATTTAGAATCCCCAGATCATGGGACTATCCATGTTTAAGAGCTGGCAAGGACTATTTCTCAAACGAGATAAACAAATTCGAAATCAGTAGAATAAGAATAAAAGAACAATATGCAACAGATCTTACTGATAATCGTCTGAGGCTTGCTTATTCTTTGCACCAAATTTTAATGTTGCTTTTCCTGCATTACAATGTCATTTAAATTAGCATACAAGTAAACAAAGTCACTTAAATCAGTGGATAGTTAAAAAATGACTGGTTAACAGAAAAGAGTTAAAACAGAAATTACCAATCTGATGGTCCTCCCAAGCTTCTTGCTCTGCGAATGGATTCATTTTCTCTGTTGAATCCAGGTCCCTAATATAAAAAATATGATTTAGGACGTCCGAAAGAATTTTGTAAAATAAGAAAGATAGATATTCCTATTGTAAGTGCAAGCAGAGAAGAATGTGGTGGATCACTAGCAAATCGCTCGTTGTCGACTCACCTGTATCGTTGAACAGCAACAGAAAACCTCTTCTCCTGATCAACACCTCCCTCTTGATCATAAGCATCTGGAATTCTATACTGAACTCCGAGAGGTAGGAGTAAAAGGGAGAGGCGTTAGATATATAGATATTCTACATAACCAAGTGGGAGAAGGGTCCAGCAAGATGAAAACGTTACCTCCTCGACGTTATCTTCATCTTGTGTTCTTTTCTTCACGAGGTCATAAAGCTCTTTCTTGTACCTATCAAAGATAACAGATCAACCCAAGCTCAATCAACTATAACTAAACATACTTTCTTAAATATGAATACAACCATCTAACTTTTCAATTGCAAAAATAAATTTTTTAAAAATGCACTATTCATATACAATTGAAAATGTTTATTCCTCATCAAAAGAAGCATGCTGCATCAAATAGATGTTGGCAATGGCAACAACCACCTTGATACAAGAAAGATGTAACAATTACCTAAACTCACGAAGCTCCGTTTCTGTGAGCTTTTCACCTCCGAAAAGATATTGTTCATCTTCTATCTCATCCCTATGGAGAAAAGAATAAAAATGGGAGAAATCAATTATAGAAGATAGATCCATAAAAGATAGAAAACTGCAAAAATCTTTATGTCATGTACCTTAGTTCATCCAGTTTCTTTTGTTCTCTCTTCTTTAAGTATTCTTGTCTCGAGACTTTCCTGTATCAGACCCACCAAAAGATGATCAATAACATGGACAGCACAAAATAGCCTCCAAAGAGATTATTTCAACAAGTAAGAACACCCTCAAGAGTACTTAACAAGGAGATGATTGACATAGTCAAAAATTGGTAACTGGAACATCATATAGTATTTTAACGGTGGGATTTTAACATACAACACCCAGGTACATTATTGACTACTGTTCTTGTAAATCATGCTAGGTAACTAAACTTAATTACCTAAAATCACTGTTAAAAAGCGATCATCACAAACAAATAAAGAAGGAAAAGGTTCATTACCTTAAGGAATATAAATCATCCTTCTCCAAAGCATTTGCTCTTCGAACAGCCTCTTCTGTTTTGCAATAAAACATAAAACCAAAATGAGAATATCAGGCAAAAAATACTTATGTCTAGATCACAATGTATCATAGAAATGTTCATATATGTTCATGCGCAAATTATAACAGAGTGTACCTTTCTCTTTCTTTGACAACGTTTGCTCTGTTAGCTGATCAATAAACAAACGAAAATAACATGTCATTGACTTTCACATGTACAATACATTGATAAGTAAACCATGCTAACTATATACTTCTTGTTTGGTTAGTGAATTTGTCTTAGCATACAAGATTGGATGACGAATAAATGTGAATATTTTTGCTTAATTCATCTTCCATACTCAAACAAAGCTAGATTTGCCTGCTATGAATTACGAGAAAACTCATTCATTAATAACTTGTACATAAATTGCCGACAATACTTACCCCCGGTTTGCTACAAACACACGACCTATTCAGAGCACAAAACAGGAAAAATATACCAAGATTAGATTGAGGCATACCTTTCGTGTCCGTGCAGTATCACGATCTTTTAAATGCTGCTCCAGTTCTTCTCTCTCCTTTTGGTCACGCACTCTTTCCTCTTCTGACTGTGCGAGTGGACAAGAAAGAAGAACATTATAAAAGCACACGTGAATGCACATATATCTATAGAACATCTCCCAGTTATTGGAGTAAACCAAAGACCAGGAATCAGAAAATAGTTGAAATGCGTTGAGAGTCCAGATATACCTCAGAACCATCATCCTCTTCAGAAACCTTTCTTCTAACGTGTCTACTATCCTCTCTAACGGCCACCTACATTTATGTTATACATTTTATCAGATCAGATGCCAAGCTATAACTTACCATTAAGAAAGAAAGAAATTGGAATCTGTCAATGAGGAAAAGAAACTATGCCTCGCCATCACTTTCATCTGACTGCCCACTTTTCTTTCTAAACCTTTTCTTGCCCTTATCTGATTTTCTAGATTCAGAAACTGAAGATTTTTTCTCCACAACAACTTCGTCTTCATCATCATCAGCATCTAAAAGAGCATATGTTTTCTGCTTCCTCACTAGCATTGCTGCCTCTGCTTCATGTTTTTGGTAGAGCTGACAGAGAAGTAAACCAAATTAAGAAAACCAACCAAAACTACAGCTAAGCTCATATCCATACATACTTCTCACAGAAACAGAAACTAAAAAAGCATCTCGTTCCAAAAGCTTCAAAGAGAAAACACAAGAACGATAAAGTTTACAGCAAACTCACATTTACACCAGCAGTTTTACGGGGAACTCTGGCAAAAATTTCTTCTGCAAACGAACGAGTATCACCAGAAGACGAAAACCCGTAATCCACCAACTCTCCCACAAGTTCAGTTGGTGATTTTGTTTTTTTAGCTGCACACAATTTGTTAAAGTTTTGGGACAGTCAAGCAAAAGTTCTTACATAAGCTCCATGATCCAAAATCGAAACATCAAATTACCCATTGCAATGAGATAGTTAACAACAGCCGCTTGAGAGTAGCCAAGTAGCATCATCAGCTTATCCGAAACCCAAGTCTTCAAATCATTGCTCGCCATTCTTACTGTATTTGAATAAACAAAGCAACACCAAGAATTTCAAATCAAAATCCATTCTCTAACCATTTCACATTATTTCATTGATATACGAATCAAAACAATAATTAGTGAAACTATACAAGATTCTCAATTTTAAAATTCACTTCGCAGCTTGAATTCTCATAGCTATCAAATCAACCGTAGGCAGCAATATCTCCGAAAAATCGAAAGTAACAAAACCTAATTTATAAACTGACACAAATTATCCTAATCATCGAACTAATGGAACAAGTTACAAACCCTAGATTTCGGTAAACTAAGGGTTCAGGTTTCTCGAGAGTGAGAAGATTTCGAGAGTGAGGATCTCTGTTTTCGAAGCTACCGGTGGGCGCGAATATATATATCGGAGTCTATCGAAGTATTTCACCCGAGTGGGTGGATAGAAAAGGCGGTGAGAGTCTCCGACGTTGAAGGAGGCCAACGATGGAGAAAAGGGAGGCGGTGAAAAACAAGTGTTTGTTGTTTTATCAGATTTCAAATAAAAAGCGTGTTGTTTTCAAGTTTTACTTAAATCCATAAACATCGCGTCGTTTTACTTATACAGATGCGAATAGAAACCTTTTCCCAAATTTAAAGAGAAACTGCACGCTATTTAACTCATATAGAAGCCAACTGTTTGTTGTTCTTCTTAGTTTTTAATTAAATGGGCCAAACTGGACTATATGGGCCTCCCAAGCCTTTGAGCAGTAATGAACAAAGGATAATTGACGAATCGTAAGCGCAAAACCGGCGCGTGAGTATCACGATCGGTTTCTGTGAAACACATCAGAGCAAGCCTTTGACGTGATTCCTGGCTTGGTCTCTGATTTCCCGATTTGGAAACTTCTCGATAACCTCTGATCCAAAAGACGATATGAGAGCTCTTCTTGCAGTCTCCAAGTCGATCCCACGAGCTTGGAAATAGAAGAGCTGGTCTTCTTCAAGATCACTGATAGCAGCTCCATGAGAGCATTTGACATCATCTGCAATGATCTGAAGATTCGGTTTTATGTTCACGGTGGCTCGGGGTTTCAGAAGGAGGCTCCGTGTTAGTTGTCCCGCGTTGGTCTGTTGAGCGAATCTGCATATTACCACACAGAAGTTAAACCGATGCTAAGCACACCAAACCAAACTGAAAAGTTTACCTGTTAACTCGGACATTGCCATCGAAAACAGCTTGACCAGAGGAATGAGCAACAATACACTTGTGAAGCTGTCGTGAAGCGCCTCGTGGATGGTCTAAGATAATTTTGCTATGGAGATCAAGAGTCTGCTCGTTGACACACATATGAAACGTGGTTAGCTCTGTGAGCGTATCAGGCCCAAGCTGCTGCACATGAACATTGTGCCTCCCAAGTTTCCCACCAGTACTCACTTCCACAAGCTCATATTCACTCTCTGCCTCCTACAGAGTTCACCACATGAACAATTCAGCATAAAACATTCCGAAGCCATACCAAAACATCCTATTCTATAAACCTTTATACTACAAAGAGGAGAAGACAAAATCAAAACTCACATGAGGCTGAAACTAAACTATTCATCCTCATCAACAATTCAATCATAAAGATTACAACTTTTCCAAGTTCAGCAATCAGCAGCAACAAAACTAAACTAAGACACTCTCCTCAGACAGCAATAAGATTCCTACTTTCGTACTCAAATTGATATCAAAACATCCAACACTAATCTAAGCCACGAGAGAGTACTACCAAACAGTAATAGGCTAAACTACTGATTCAACAATTCAAGAATTCTACTAATACCAAGCCAATTAGTTACTGGAAAGACAATAAGAGAATGAGCAAAGATTGAACCTGTCGGACAAAAGTCCACTTGATATGAGCAGAAGCCATGGATTCTTTCTGCAAATAAGAATGCTTCAATTTCGCATTCTTTTGAACAACAACTTCCAAAACAGGATTCGTCCAATAAAACCCTTCTTCATCTTTACCAACAAATTCCTCAACGATACCAATCTCTCCTCCTTCCTCCACTAACACAAAAACCCTAGGATTCGATACCGGTAACCGTTTCGATTCCCGGTCACCAGTTTCACCAGAAAAGTACCTCAAATAAATCGGATTCTCGACCTTACATCCTTCAGGAACATAAATCACCATCAAATCCGGTGCTCCCATACCATTAATCGACCAAAACAAATCACCAGAATCAAAATTCCCGATAAACTCAGAAATCCGGTTCGTTAACTCATCCGGTAAACCAGAATATTTCCCGAAGTAAACCCCATCGGGCAAATCCGATGGACCAATCGTCAAATTCGACACGAACCCATCAATAATCACAGCGTTTGTGAACTGGGTTTCCGTCAGATTATCCAAAATTTCCGAATTTCGTTGCTGGGTCGAAATTGGTTCGATTTGAGAAGATCGGATTAAAGATGTATCGGTGAATCGGAAAGGTTCGTCTTTTCGTGACGGCCATGGCGTAGATAAAAGAGTCTCAGCGGAAGAATCACGGATTCTTTGAAGAGGTAAAGAAGAAGAAGGAGAAGCTGAGAGAGAATCTTCGAGAGATTCAGCTAATTGAAGTACAAAAGGGTCAGAGAACGAAGCTTGTGCACGAACAGAAACACTTGTGGAAGTTGTTCTTCTGTTAGATTTCAATTTTGGTTTAGATGATAGATTTGGTATCAGTGATAAGCGACCGAGAACTGTGGCAGCCGCCATTAATGGATTCCTTCCTTCTCTCTCTCTTTGCTTTTCGCCGCGATTCCCACAAGTACTTTCTCAAATAGAGTGTGTTTTTTTTCTTGTCTCTCTTCTCTTTTTTTTTTGTTTTCCGTCTCTATTTTATTGTATTTGTAATGTTGTTTAGTTTGGGCTAAATGGGCTTCTATGATAGACTCATTTTAACTTAGGACCGGCCTTAATACATTATTATTACTCAATTGTTTTGGAAAGAAACTGTGAAAGTGTGAAAGTTAGCAAAAAAGTGTGAACCATTTAGTTAAGTCTCGGTAATTTGCGAGGCATACCTTTTGACCATGTTTTATTTTCAGGGATTGGCAAAGTGAAAGATGGTTTTCACGTTTTGTCTATTTAGCTAAAATTTGATCCTTTTGCCCTTGCTGCTACAGCTGAAAAACTGTTAAATGTACGGTTTAGTTAGTCAGGTTTAGTTAGATACACTGTTCCGGTTTAGTTGAAGATATTTTTGTTTCACGGTGAGGAGTGCGGCTGTACAGTTAGAAGGGAGATTTTTTTTTATTAAAAATGAAGTGACATCAACATTTAATGGCCCAAAAAGTTTAGACGTGACTCTTGTCATAATTAATGCAAAATCATCATTACATGTTATAATATAATAAAATTATTGATAATAATTTTATTCGTATTCAAGGAAAGGTGTCAATCTAGCGTAAGCCGCAATACTAGATCGACTTTCATCTCGCACGGCTCCTAAGTGATAAAAGTAAAGAAGAACTCATCTTCTTTCTTTTTTGATTAAATTATTGAGTTAAAGATGAACCCAGGAACAAACATTAATTGCTAACGTACATTGATGCTCAAGAAGTGTTGATCTTGTTTATTCACGAAGTTTGGAACCAATATAAGCATTATCGTATAAGTAATGAAGTTTTAAAGAATTTTTTTGCTATAACACACTATGATCTTCAGTATGTTCGAAATCAACTTTGTTTTTTATATAGAAACCCAGAAATTTTTATTTCCAATTTTGTTGGTTGAAAATTCTAAATGTATAAATATTTATGTTTATAAGTGTGTATATCAAAATTCTATTTGTTTTTGTAGATATAATCATGTTTTCAGTTGCATTTAATGAGTTTTTCCTGAATTTATGATGCACTTGGGTAATGGATATTTCCGTATTTACTATGGTCGGTGAGTGGAGATGCAAAGAAGAAAAATGAAAATTTGAATCAAAGGAAGACATGTTTCGTCACTGTGTACGTGTTAAGGAAAACATGACGTACACGGAATTTGTACGTACACTAAGCGAGGCTTTCAGTTTGAAGTCCACAGAGATCAATCCCATAATTAGTT
>Ga0041059_1002913_pt1 | contig 12259 bp, 3 predicted proteins | sample AraColnosormetaG_FD_56232 | JGI IMG/M metagenome (GOLD analysis project Ga0041059, IMG submission 56232) | Arabidopsis roots microbial communities from North Carolina, USA - Col MF nosort | ecosystem: Host-associated > Plants > Roots > Unclassified | place: USA: North Carolina | collected 2013-09-02 | reverse complement strand
TTTTTTTTTTTTTTTGTTACCTTTGAGTGTGTTTGGAGGTTTTTTGCGTTAGATATGATTTGTTTTTGGTAGTGGAATTTGAGTTTTGAGTGTATGTTTATGTTTGAGTTTTGTAGTCTTTGGATGTGTTTTGAGTTTGAGTGCATTGTGTTTGAGTGATTTTCGTGTCTGTGAACGTGTCTGTTTCTAGATAAGGTGTGTTTTTGGATAGTGTGAGTAACCCAAACAAGCCAAGACTCGGTTCTTGAAATGCAAATAACCTATCGAGATGACACAATAAACATGAGAATAGAGTGAGAGATATCTGACCTGACATATGCTCAAAGATATCAGCATGAGGCAAGAAACACGACCCCTTACTAAACAAAATTTCACCTGAAATACAACACACAAACCATAAAATGAAACCACAAAATCAATGCCAAGAAGAAGAAAAACTTGGTAAGAGGTAGCCAAATCTGACCGCTTGCTAATTTGATTACTTTCAATCTTGATGTGTATGACAAAGATCCAAGCTGAAAAACATAACTATCATAAACAGTCTCACGCATGAGGAACAAAACGGCAGAGAACACATAAAGATAATAGAAAGAGACTCCAATGCATCATCTAGGCAACAAATATAAATTGAAACAGTGTATTAAAACTTACATTTGTTCCCGTCTCCAAATTGAGATATGAATTGCCACTTGATTGCTGAATCATATGACCACAAACCTCATTAGAGCTTGTAACATGAAAAGCAAGAAAGACAGGTAATTCGAGATAAACGATGAACATAACAATTGATATAGAATCACAGATAAAAACAGTGATCGACTGATGATGACAACATAATCAACATATGAAACTATTTAAACTCATCTACTTGAACAAATAACAGAGAATATCATAACATTAAACTCTTATGATCACCAAATTAAAATCCATGTACGCGATTAAAATCCTAATTGGTAGATCTCATAACCATCAAAAACAACTAAATTCCAACAGAAATCAAGCAAACAATTTCAAAACTAAAACCCTAAATTCCCAAATCAACATACACACTGATCGAAATTTTGCGCACCTTCTTCGATTTGGTAGTACTATCACACGATCCAAATCCAATCCGCGTATCCATCTATCGATTATCACCGACCCAAAATCGAAACCCTTGGATCCCGATTTGAACTAACCCAACGAATCATACGCCATTGAACATGAAATTCAATTGATCGGAGAAAAGAATCAGAAGAAGATAGACGAACAAAATCGCTTCTCCACTCAAATTCAAACTCGATTTGAAGAAATTAGAAATGAATTTTGAAATTTGAATATTCGTTGACGGTTTATTTGTGGAAGAAGAGTTTAAGTTGCGAAATTACGAAAGGTTTAGAGAAAGCGAGGCAGCTATTTATGTGATTCTTCGAAACCAAGAGCACGTAGATTTACGATTATCCCCTTATGTATATGCTCGAACGGTATTATTTTTAAAATTGTGTTTCCCGCTTTGAAGATTTTTGGTTAGAATCCCATAAAAAAAAGATGGTTTTGCTAAATTTATTTATTTTAAAAGTTATTCACATCTCTTGATGATATAATAAATGTTCATTTTTCTTTTTCTTTCTTTGGGAATTTGGTGAATAAACAAAATTGGTAAAGCAATTACGAATATAGCTATGTAATGTAGAAAACAAAAGCAAATAATGATTTGCATTTTTCTTTGTCAGTCGTCACGTCGATGGCGTCATACACTGATACAAGAGTACGTGACCATAGAAAAGATAGAACTCCATACAAGGAAGAAAGTTATATCCACTTAGCCATGTTTCTTTCATCATTTATCATTTTCATTCAGACGATCCACTTACATAATTCATTTGAATGATGTTTCTTTCATTATTTGCAATTTAATCTAAATAATGCATTTAAATAAATCTTTATTTGTTTGATTATTTTGTAATTCATCTACATTCTCATTTAGATAAAAATGATTAAAATACCCATGCTTTCATTTTGACAAATGACAAATATTCAAAATCATTACCTATCATCAATACAAAACATATTGGCAGGAAACATGATTTTACGGTTTTGACGGAAAAGCGTTTTTGGCGGGAAAAACATGATTTTGCGGTTTTGACGTAAAAATAAGATTTTTGCGGTTTTGGCGGGAAAATATGATTTTTGCGGTTTTAGTGGAAAATATAATTTTTGGCGAAAAATATAATTTTATAGTTTTGGCGGGAAAACATGATTTTGCGGTTATAGTGGGAAAATATGATTTTGCAATTTTGGCGGGAAAACATAATTTTGCAGTTTTGGCGGGAAACATAATATTGCCAATGGCGAGAAAATATAATTTAGTGGTTTCGGCGTAAAAATATAGTTTTATGATTTTAGGTGGAATAGCGGTTTTTGGCAAAAAAAACGCAATTCCATGATTTTACGATTTTGACAGAAAATAATAATCCATGATTTCATGATTTTAGAATTTTTTTTTGTTTCAATATGTAATTTGAAAAATATAAAATAAGAAATCTATAAAAAATAATATTATTTAAAATATGATTATAAATGAGGATATATTTGTCTTTTGACTGAACCATATCCATCTAAATGGTTCAATCAAATTCATCCAAATAAGTTTTATAAATTTGTCTAAATTTAAAAAATCATTCAGATGTATTATCCAGATGAACCATCCAAATATTTGTTAAATTTAACAAACATCATTTTTCATTTCCATTTGGATGGATCATTTGGATGAAGAAACAAACAGAACTACTTCCTAAAAATCTCTCGCTATCATACAGACCCTTCTAGAAAACATGCATGCACCGGACTTTGTGTTGCAACTTGCAATGATAATACATATTATTTTTGAATAGATTTCTAATGATAATTTATATATCCTTCTACAAAAAGCAAAACCATATATTTTTTCCTCTCCTTTTGTAAGTCGAATTCATTGTCCACTTGGAAAAAATTATTAAAATCATATTATGCAAACCAACCCTTGTGGTCCCATAATGAGACGTGCACATCTCTCGTATTTACTATGAATAACAAAAAACAAAAATAGAAGAAAATCAAATCAGTAATGGAGTTTATTGATTTATATTGGTTCAGTAATTTAAAGCAAAATTATGTTTTATTAGATCATTGATTTAAAAATTTTGTCAAAATAATGTATTATCCATTAATTGATTTCTAAATACCAGTTCAAATCATGATTTAATGCTGGATTTCAAAATCTACATTAGATATTAAAAGGAGAAAATAGAGTGATTTAATTTATGGATAAACCATGTTATCTTAAAATCAATATGTCTAATTTCAAAATTAATAAAAATTCACAAATCAATAGGATTTTTTTATTATTATTAATAGGAATTTTAAAAACTCAGTATTTTGGATAAGGATAAGAGAAAGTTGTGTTCCTGGGTTATCTACGACCGGGGGACTTTCATTGGTTGTAAAATATTATCATTTATCAAACATAATTATCATATGAAATCTTAACTTGAATTTTATTTATAGCCAAAATTATTTTTACTCTTTGTTCATAAAATTTTAATACTAACTTATACTATTGAATATTATAAAAGGACAAACGTTCATTTGAAATGTGCTATCGTAAATGTTTCGAAGAATTGGTTAGGAGTGCACTGAAACTTGAAAGTAAGATATTTTTACAGTTTTATATTTTAATTTATCATAACGTACGGACACTCATGTCAAATACGAAACAAGATATTTGAATAATCCTTTCTACTAATACGGTTAATAAATTTACGTAAAACAAAATTAATTTTAATAATTTTATTTACAAACCAAACCAATATCATCAATATTATGTCTTTTATTGAGTTGTTGACTACTTGACATATAAGGTCTTCTAAGAAAATTCCACAATTTGAAACTTCCTCACACCTTCCTCAAACCAAAACTAGTATTACCTATTTATGACATCACTTTTATGCTTACACGATAGCTACTCAGATATATAAGTGTGTACTCTATTTCTTGTTTGATGGAAATACCTTTCTAGAGTACTCATCAGACCCAGTTACATGCGATTATGATCGAACTTCAAGAATCCAGACCATGAAAAAGGTACGTATGATCCCATTAAATTCAATTTTACTTTAAATTTTTGGGTACTATTTTAAAACTTCATCTACTCTACATATTCTATTATTTTAAAATATGTTGTTTTAAAGTTTTTTCTTTTCTTTTCCCAGCTATGTTTGAAGTTAGAGAACATTAAAAGTAATGTCATTCACGGTAGCAAAACTACCAAAAATGCTACAAAACATAAATCTTTCCAAATGTGTCATAATGGTGGACAACAATTTTGTCTACCAAAATTTTTTTATGTCGTTTCGAATTTTTGTCCACCAAAAATCTGTTGTTTCAAAAGTGGACAAGTTTTTTTCATCCCATTTTTTCGTTTCAAAAGTAATCTTTATTAATTACATCCCAATTTTTTCGTATGTAATGCGGCAGGTGATTACAATTCTTACATATAAGCGATAAGAAGAATTGAAGACGAAAATTGGAAGGAGGAGCTGATGGGAAACTTAAAAAAATCTACACGCAGTGACGAGTTAAGCCGTTCTGGTCCCCCTCAAATTCCAAATCCTGACTGGTAAATTTCGTTTCATCAATACCTTCTGCTTAATATTAATAATATTGATTATGAAATATTATTAACTAATGTAAAAAAACGCAACTATATAATACGTAACTGTTTTCGGAAACAAAAGAGTTTACGTCATCAAACAGAAAATCTTTACCTCAATTTTTCTTTTGGCCCCGATGTTTTTTATACTAGCCATTTCCTAGGAACGACATTTCCACTATTGCGTACTGTTTTGTTTTTCTTTTGACTTCAACGTATATTTGCATGTGCCAATAGAATTTATATATAAATAACATTTCATATGATACAAAAAAAAAGAAGATAATATCTACTCGATCGTTTCTATGGTCTAAATTGGTTTGTTTATAATAGGAACAATTTGTATCACCGAACCACAGTGGCCTCATGTTTGGTGCAAGGAGTTTACGCAAAGGAAAGAGACAGGGAAAACAACCGAAATGGTTCCGAGTCATTAGCCACACCTTGGTGGAAGAGTTTCAACTTCACTTTAGATGAAAGTGAAATCCTATATGACGCATTTGACGGCTCCATATACGGTGCTGTCTTCCAAAACATGATCAATTATGAGAATACCCCGAACTCGATAGTAGTACCTCCGCGTTACGTGATTGCGTTACGGGGAACTGTCCCAAGTGATGTGAGTGATTGGATACATAACAGCCGTATTGTACTCGAGAAACTCCATGGCGGGGGTAAGCATATGCATGTCATTAGAAAAATCTATTCTTTGGTGGCCAAACACGGAAACACAGCTGTCTGGATCGCTGGACACTCTTTAGGAGCTGGCCTGGCACTACTCGCGGGAAAGGACATGGCCATGTCTGGACTCCCTGTTGAGGCTTACATCTTCAACCCACCTATCTCCTTGATTCCTCTAGAGCAGTGCGGTTACAATCACGAACTTAATTTTGTGTATCGACTCACCAGGGATCTCTTCAAAGCTGGCATAGCCAAAGTCGTAGACCTTGATGAGGTATATATAAAGTTTTCTTTTTGCCAATGCTATTTTTCGTCTTTTAGAAACTTTTCATTATACTTGTGGTACTTCACAAATAATATCTCCCATAACATGAAAAGCTTTAAATAGAGAATCCTTAACGATATTGAAAATGTTATTCTCAATTCTTACCTCCAATTGTTACAGGGTCAAGAGGGTCCACGATATAAGAACTTAGCTTCTTGGAGACCTCATTTGTTTGTGAACCAATCTGATGTAATATGCTCAGAATATATTGGTTATTTCAATCACGTAGTCACTATGACGGAGGCGGGACTCGGTGAGATTTCGAGGTTGGCTAGTGGATACTCAGTTAGGCGTATGTTATTCGGAGACGGAGAAAATTGGTCCTCGTCTTCTACACCAGATCATCTTCATTTTCTTCCGTCGGCCTTTATGATTGTAAACAAGACTGAAGCGTCGGAGTTTTATAATAAACATGGGATTCATCAATGGTGGAATCATATGCTTAAACAATCTACAACGTTTAGTTCATACTAGTTTCATTCATGGGTGTTATTTAGTAAACCTCGATGCCTTTCTCATTACATTACTTACAGTATATATACACATGTATAAGAATGTTCTCCAAGTAATATCAATACATATAAGGGAAGTGAATATTACGTATTCTCTTGTCTATCAATGGGTTTCAACGCTTCAGTCTCTTTTCTTTCTTGTCAACTGAATAATTTGTTAAACTGTATATCTTCAAATGTTTTTTTTTTTATAATAAAAATATGTTCAAAAACTCAAATGTTTGTAATTGTACAGACTACTAGAGTGTTTAAAACACATGTTGGAACTATTCCAATGAAGATAGAGGTTATGTTCCATGCATGCATCCAAATCGTATATAGTTGTTTGCTAAACCACTAGATCAAATAACCGTTTAGAAAAACGATTTGAAAACATTAGGGAGATATTATTTTGAAATTTTTTATCAGCCACATAAGAGTCAAGATGAAAAAGGGAACGTAAATACATATTTTTGAATAGGAAAAATCCCAGATAAAACCTCCAAGTTGAAACATTTTTCAAATAAAACTTTCAACTTTTTTAGTTCTCATAGAAAATCTCCAAATCGAAAAGAAAATTCAATTAAAACCTTCAACTTTTTTCGTTCCCAATTAAAACCTCTAACTAATTAGTATTTTTTTATAAAGAAACTTTCAAGTCGTCAATTTGAGCTTGATCAATGGTTGACCAATGATCTTTGGTAATTTCGTTCGGAATAGTTAATAGTCGTTGACGACATCTCTTTTTTGTTTCCAAAATTTATATGAACCCTAAAAATTAGAAAAAATATGTTCTAGGGTTCGTAATTAAGATTTTCATCTTTTCTGTTCTAACTGACAGATGTGAATTTTAAAAGCTAAATAAAAGAAAAATATGTTGTTAAAATCCGTTTATCGTTAGTTAATCATTGATCAGACACAAATTTGACGACTTAAAGTTTTATTTTATTAGTTGAAGGTTTTATTTGGGAACAGAAAAAGTTGGAGGTTTTAATTGGAAAAAAATCAATTTGGAGGTTTTATATGGAAACGGAAAAAGTTTAAGGTTTTAGTTGGAAAAATGTTATAACTTGGAGGTTTTTTCTGGGATTTTCCCTTTTGAATATGCATATACGTACGTGTGTATCTAAAATATTCATCTTGACTTTTCATTTGCTGATATGCATACATAAAATGATAAAATTGTATCAGTGAAAGCGAGGTGTCAAGAGTGCTATAGTTAATGTATACAGTATACACACACATAAACTTGGAAGAAGTCTATCCACCAAGCATCCGATTGATCAAGTGGATAGATAAGAAAAGGCGAAATCAGCTTTCAACCATACAAGCGAGCGGAAATCGACGTTACGAAAAGGGTCTCCAAAAATTTGGTTCGCATCGAGAAATTAAAATTTTATAATTTTTAACGTTTTTTGTATTTAAGTGCTAAAATTTCAACCAAACAATACACTAGTTGTAAAAACAATATTTTTCTTTTCAATCTAATTTAACATTATTTTTAAAAATAAAAATTGGAAGAAGTCACATAAATAAGTTTTTTTTCTTTTTTTAAATAATGAGATATAACGTATTTAGTAAAATCTTATTTTCTTACCACGAATTTCCAAAATCATCATATATATGAAAGAAAGTGAACTCTCTCCCTCCTTATGACACCTCATCACTTAAGAAGAGGACACGTGTATTTGGAAAAAAAAAATCATAATTAGCACATTAAATATTTATTTTTTTTTGACAAAATCTAACCGAAGATGTATAGTCTAAAAACGTAAATTTACGGCATATTGTTGTTTTCTATAACAATTTATCTCTCCGTAATCAATGTCTTGTTAGGTTTAAACTCTCGGCAAACTATTGAACTTCTCTCTTCTATCCCTTTAAAGCATGGACTCGTCTCTCCATCATTTCATTATATTTGGAAGCGAGATTCATCCTCCAGATTCAGAACAAGTGGAACTCTAATCGTCATCTCTCAGGCTATATCGTCCTTAGCCACGTCCTTTTCCATGTCCATATTCTATTGTTTGATCATCTGTCACAGGTTGAAGTCTCTCTTTTTGTTTTGAGTGTTTTTATCATGTTCATAAATTCATGGTATCAATCAAGAATCTCACGGTCACATTCTCAAGCAGAGAAGCTAAACATTGGTTGATTAAACCATAGAGTGACGCTCTTATTTCATTACATGGTAGGGGCTTCTATCTGATGATGTTCATAGTGATTCTTCTTTTAATTTTGTTTGGTTTTGACGAAATACATAATAAGTGTCTCCCAAGATGTTTGTGAGTGTTTTTTTTTCTTATCCTTTAGTCCAAATTTTTCATAACTTAAGATCCATCGAATTTTGATCTTGAATATGTATGGTTTTGAGTGAGATGTTTACCATCGAATACTCTTTTATTCCTAGATTCATGGATTGTAGGTTTATATATTTACAAGCGTCGACTCTTTTATGTCAAGGTTTACATGATATTCTGGAAAACAATTATGTTTGTACGTTTTCTATTCATTCTCATGAATTCCCAGGTAATGTTAGTTCAAACGCTAATATTCGGAAGACCTTAAATCACTGGAGGTGACCAGCTTAACAAATTACATATGCATTGATGGTGTTGGCCCCAAACAGAGGCATTTCTGATATTACACCTAATTAAAGATATGTATGTATGTTTAGTTTATCTGCCTCTTTTAAAACAATTTGCTTATAAGATCCTCTTGAAAATCAATTTTTATTTTATATATGTTTTTTTGCTGTTGTTGTTGACACCCATATTTCAAACTCACGCAAATCCTCAACTGTTAGTTCAGCCGGTGAAGATTTTATCATATCGCTTATGTTATTTTTTAGTCTTTATGGTGATCGAGGGCCTACCATTTTCGGTTCGAATGGGAACTTTGGCTTCCATGGGGATTGCAATAGAGGAAGCATTCAAAAAGAAAATTTGATGCATGGGTGTATTGGTGTGTGGTGTGGTTATAAAGTGGGAAATTGATGTATGTTCTACTTACCATCAGTCCCACATGAATTCAAGTGTTAAATCAGATTACCCCTAACCATTTGAGTTCAGCATATTGCATGAAACATGAAAGCTTCTTTCGGGGAGAGATGGTTTTGGTTTCTCGCTTTTAGTTTCTTATAGTCATGTTGATCTTTGTTAGTCTATCTTTTTGGTATTCTTCTCATTGGCTTCAAAGTAAAATCATATCTTAAACTGTCTATATTTTTTACAATGTTCTGTGCTATATATATTCGACAGCAAGATATAATATTGTTTTGGCGTAACAGCTCCACGGCGACCGTCTACCATCTTTTGTTCTGGTTTAACACGTGTTTCTTTCTCCTCTTACCGCCTATGCGGTGGTTTTCCTGGGCTAGGTTGGGCTCCGCTTCTTTTCGATTCAATTGGGATTAGTGGCTTTGTCATGTTGCTTGATGGAATTTAGAAACCCTCATAGATTAAAATGCCCAATAAAAACGAAAAACCTACGTCTCTTCTTGCATGACAGGTTTCCACTAACTCCCATGTATTATGGTCATATCTTCAGCTCTTCAAACTATATATATTCAGTTATTCAATGAGATTAATGTGTGAAAATGGTTTGTTGTTTACTTATGATTATTATGGTGGCATGATAATTTCGTTGTAGAAACGGTACATACTTGACTTGCTCTTTGATCGTCAAAACAAAGAGTAAATATTTGAACCTAATAGAGCTTTGTCAATGAAGTTATATATCATATACACAATAAGTTATGCAATTCCTGAATTCTGTTAGTGCCCAATCTTGTTCCTAACATCTTGGAAATATATCATTTTTATCTATATCTCACCTATCATTTACAATGTAATTCATGATGTTGATGATGACAAGTATGAGAATCTGGTATACCGGGACCCATATAATTGGGATGACACAAGTCATGCATCAGTTATAGCCCAAACTAGATGTTGTGAGAGTTATGTGATTGATTAAATCTATCGCTCACCAGAAAATGTTTTTTTATGTGGACAAAACCGACTATAATAATCATGAGGATCTTACGGTCTCTTCTACAAACCTTTGTTCTATTTTAAGAATTGATATGTGTGTTAAAAGTTTTAACATTGGGACGATTACATGATCTTTCTGGTTCATTTTCAAGATACTACACATGAGACATGTAATGAAAAACATTTTGGTCACAATGTGATCTTTCCACCAAAATCTCCTCCATGATGACAATTTAATTTTAGTTTATAGTTTCACTTGCAAGAAATGTTTAGTTGTCATCTTGAGCCAAGATGAATCTAATTTTATAACTACATAAGATAGATCTAACTTTACTAAGTAAACATTATAAACATAATTAATACCAACATAAATATTTCAACAATTTTTAAAACAAATGTCCATCAAAAAATGAACATAACAAACAACAAAAACTATTAACAAAGAATTGTTATAACAACTTTTTTTTCTTAAAACCCACGCGTAGCGTGGGTACTCATCTAGTATATATAAAAAGAAGCTATCTCTCTCCATCATTCCGCCACGTCAACATTTTAAGCTCTTCTAGAGATGACACATCAGCTTTCTAATCTTGCAGTCAGAACATTTCATTAATATGATCAGGGGCGGAGGTAATGAAGAGAGAGGGGGTCAATTGACCTCCATGAAATTTATGCTTTTTGTTTTTTAAGGTAAGTTTTATAATAATTTATGGAGATTTTGGTTCTATAATGACTCACATACTCTCAATAGATTCCTTAATTTGACCCCTCACATATTTGATTTTCATTTAACATTAATTTACTTTCCACTTTTTAAATGTTTTTTTAGAAATAGATATAAATCTTTAAAATCCTAGTACATATGAATATTTTAGATATATTCTATTTATTTTTGTTTACCTATTTTTCAAAATTATTCTTAGACATACTATATTTAGCGTAAAATTAATAATTTAACATTAATATATAATTAAATAAAAATAATTAATTATATATGACCCCTATAACTGAAAATTCTAGCTCTGCCACTGAATATGATTCAGCTTTTATTTTTTACACATCAGCTTCTAATTATAAGTAACAAATAGAGTAAACAAAATAGCACATGCTAGATATACCATATGTGTTTTAGAATCTATTAGAGTGCAAAATTAATGGGTCGAGCCCATTTCAGTGATGGCTTAATGCTTCTAAACCCAACAACATACTTTTTCAGTTTTAGATATGATGATACTTGATGTTTAACATTTGATTATTTTAACAGTACATGTATTTGGGTTAAGTGAATATGGTAGCGTTGACATAAATTATAAAATTCCAACTTCTAATTATATTGGTAATATAGAAAGGTTATCAATTAAGGAAACCATGATTGTGAGTTAATTTTGACTAAGCCAGCGTTAATATATCATAGTGTATATATGGTTTTAATACGAAATCATAGCGTATGATTTTAATAAAGAGTTTATGTTTGATCTTATCGTTTAGTGCATAGTCAGGATACAACATGTAATATATAAAAACATGCTCTTCAAGATGGAGTGTCGTATGTGACTCCAAGCTTTCAGTAACAAATCTTGGAAATGGCGTGAGGAAAATTGTGTTGACCCCATAATCAAAATTTTGTTTTAGGGTTTATGACTATTTTAATTAGTTTGACTATGTGTCCCAATAAGAAGAAGGAAGATTTGTTTTCCAAACACATATAGATATGATTTGATAAATCGAAACAGTAGTACACGGTCTCAAAGATTAATTCACACATCTAAGTATGTTTTTAATTGCTAATTTGTAGAAATTTTGTCAATTTGTAAAAAAAGAAATAGTTGATACGGTCTGGCTCATGTCAGTGTGCTTGTGTCAGTCTTAAAGGAACAATATCAAAGCTAAGTCTCCGGATCAAAAAGTCTTCTTGTTTTTAGCATCTATATAGATAGCAATATGCTTTTCTGTGTGTAAACTCAAACCAAAAAAATAAAAATTGGAGGAACTCTTTAATTAGTTTGTTTTCTTTAAAAGATTACTTCATTCGATTAACTTCTTCGCTCCTGATTGACCACGGAAAAGGTTTTTTTTTTTTTTTTTTTTTTTTATTTTT
>Ga0041059_1002912_pt1 | contig 12262 bp, 10 predicted proteins | sample AraColnosormetaG_FD_56232 | JGI IMG/M metagenome (GOLD analysis project Ga0041059, IMG submission 56232) | Arabidopsis roots microbial communities from North Carolina, USA - Col MF nosort | ecosystem: Host-associated > Plants > Roots > Unclassified | place: USA: North Carolina | collected... | reverse complement strand
CCCCTATATATATATATATATATATATACTGTACATAATATTAATATCTAAAAGTGTGTTAACAAAAAAATATATCTAAAAGTATAGAAATAATTTCTAAAATAAAAAAACGTTAGTCGGAATCAGATTGTAAAAACGTTACAGTTTTGGAGCAACGATGATTGAGTAATCACTAATCACATTTTTTTCAATACTAGTGAAGTAATCGTGTGTTTTGGTATATGGCAAAATAAGACAAATTCAAAGACTAATGGGCCAATTATATGTATTTACTCGTTTAACTCGAATGGCCTGTTTGGAGCCCAATCAACCAAAGGAGAGACGATTCGAAACTTTTAAACGATGAATTTGTAATCAAACACGAACCCTAATATTTTGGGGGATTTTTGTTTTCTGTCAATTTGTTCATCATGATTCAAAAGCTTTTCAATTTGGTCATGGATTAGAAATAGTGTCAATGGGTAATTGGAAAATTCGATCTTTTAGGCTAATTTTGGGAAATGGAGGAGAAGCTCTCGAGGAGAAGAAGAGTAGTGTTGGTTCCAGTTCCAGCTCAAGGACATATAACTCCAATGATACAACTTGCAAAAGCACTTCACTCAAAAGGCTTCTCTATTACAGTTGTTCAAACCAAGTTCAACTACTTAAACCCTTCAAATGATTTGTCTGATTTTCAGTTTGTAACCATCCCAGAGAACTTACCAGTGTCTGATCTTAAGAATCTAGGACCAGGACGGTTTCTGATTAAGCTAGCTAATGAGTGTTATGTTAGCTTTAAGGATTTGTTAGGTCAGTTGTTGGTTAATGAAGAAGAAGAGATCGCTTGTGTTATCTACGACGAGTTCATGTACTTTGTTGAAGTAGCAGTTAAAGAGTTTAAGCTTCGTAATGTTATTTTAAGTACTACAAGTGCAACGGCTTTTGTTTGTCGCTTTGTTATGTGTGAACTCTATGCTAAAGATGGTTTGGCTCAACTTAAAGGTATATATAATTTCTACTATCGTTTTAAAACGCCAATTCATGTGTTTTGCGTTTAAAAAGGATTGGTTTTGTACTTTTGCAGAAGGCGGTGAGCGAGAAGTGGAGTTAGTACCGGAGTTGTATCCTATACGGTACAAAGATTTACCAAGTTCGGTATTTGCATCTGTAGAATCTTCAGTGGAGTTGTTTAAGAATACATGTTATAAAGGGACAGCTTCCTCTGTGATAATCAACACAGTGAGGTGTCTAGAGATGTCATCTTTGGAGTGGCTTCAACAAGAACTTGAAATCCCGGTGTATTCTATAGGCCCGCTTCATATGGTGGTGTCAGCTCCTCCTACGAGTCTTTTAGAAGAGAACGAGAGCTGTATAGAATGGTTGAACAAACAAAAGCCGAGCTCGGTGATATACATAAGCTTGGGAAGTTTTACTTTGATGGAAACTAAAGAAATGTTGGAGATGGCTTATGGGTTTGTTAGTAGTAACCAACACTTCTTGTGGGTGATTCGACCGGGATCTATATGTGGTTCTGAAATCTCTGAGGAAGAGTTGTTGAAGAAGATGGTAATTACGGATCGAGGTTACATTGTGAAATGGGCGCCGCAAAAACAAGTGCTTGCACATTCTGCGGTTGGAGCGTTCTGGAGTCATTGTGGATGGAACTCGACTTTAGAAAGTCTTGGTGAAGGAGTTCCATTGATATGTAGGCCTTTTACTACTGATCAAAAGGGGAATGCAAGGTACTTGGAGTGTGTGTGGAAAGTAGGAATTCAAGTGGAGGGTGAGCTAGAGAGAGGCGCAATCGAGAGAGCTGTGAAGAGGTTAATGGTGGATGAAGAAGGAGAAGAGATGAAGAGAAGAGCTCTAAGTTTAAAAGAGAAACTCAAAGCCTCTGTTTTAGCTCAAGGTTCTTCACATAAATCACTAGATGACTTCATCAAGACTCTGTGAAATCATGAATTATCAAGTAGCAGTGAAAGCAGAAACAGCGGTAGTGAAGGTAGAACTGCTAGCGAGAGTGGAAGCCGAGCTAGTTACTAGGTCAGCTATGTATATATGTATATGTATTTTCTAGTGAACGAAATAGGGAATGTGGAATCAGTGTCTTAGCTTTAGGAGTTCAGCAATTTGCCTTTAGGGCATGTAAATAAATCTTGTGTTGTTCTGTTCTTTTGAAGGTCACACCATTTCTGTCAAACTAGGTACTTCTTGAAATCCTGTTTCGTGTGCGTAATGTTATAGAAGCAGAAAATAATGCACATTTTTTCTCAATCATAACTAAGATAGATATCGCCGGGCTGATACAAATGGCACATTTTGAGCGTACTTTTGGTTTTGGGATTCTTATCTCTAACACAATCTGCGAAAAACTTGAACTACAATCAGTTCTCCTGAAAAACAGCGATCGTCTTATAAACCGCGACGGGCGTCTTTGTGATTGGCACGGACGTGATTGCGGAGATCCTTGGATAGGCAGGTATAATTGCAGCCACGCATTGGGCAAGAACATTGTACGAAAGGACACTGCTTCTCATGGCTAGAGAGCTTTGTGTATGAGATATTCTTTTTACACCCGTAGTTGGCGTTTGGACATGACACTCTAGCGGCTTCAATGACTTTCTCCATGGCTCTGCAACGAAATTCGTACCTAACCGGTTTTTGACAGGATGGGCAAATGTTCTTAATTTTTTTCCAGCACGGAGTACAAGCTAGGTGACCATTAATACACTGTAGAAATTTAAGAACCAGTGTTATTATCACAAACAAGCTAGGTGACCATTAACTTTTCTTTTTTTATCACTCTTCTTGAGCAACAACAACTCAAATAGACCAATTATATATTGTTCTAACCTCAATTGGGCCCATTATATATTTTTAACCTCGGAATGGGCCGTTTATAGTATAGATCCACTAAGCCCACGTCAAAGAATCGAACACAAACACGAACCCTAACATTTGGGGATTTTTCGATTTGAGCACCACGATTCACTAATTTCGTTCTTGTTTCCATTTTGAAAATTTGATGAAGAAGAAATGGACAATCACAATGAAGAACCAAAAATCGCACCAGAACCTAATCGTTGGTACAACATTACGTTAGGACCAACACTACTCAACAACAATCACTCATACTCTCCCAAATTCTGCACTTTACGATGTAAGTAACAATTCTCTTAATGGTATTTGTTTGTTTTCGAGATTCAAATGAGAAATTCGAAAAATTTCTGGAAATGTTTTTGTTTGGTTTATGTTGAATTTTGCTTGCAGATGAGTTTAAACCTGCTTCAATTGACAGTACTAAACCAGGATTGTTACATAAGAGTAAAGACAATAAGGTTACGTTGGAGTTTCAAAACAATCAACTTAATAAACCAAAAGTTAGATTTGATGGTGTTAGTGAGGATTACAATGACAGAGATAAAGATGCAATCCTCTTCTTTGATGGCGAAAATTTCCGATTGGAGAAGCTTCACCGCTCTGTTAAGCGTTTAAAATGCTTACGTGTGCCTGATGAATCTGCTTCAGCTAGTAGAGTAGTAACAAAGATTGTTCCTCCAGTTGAAAAACCGGTATGAAGTTTTTTTTCGATCTTTGCTTAGTTATCGAAACGGGTTTTCGAGAAGTGTTGCCGACCTTTGTGTTTGTTTCTTTGTTGTTGCAGGTTAAGATGGCACATATTGACATTAACAACCCTGTAGACTTTGAGGAGGATGTGAACATTGAAGATGACAATGAAGAAGAAACTTTATCGAGAAAGGAGTTTCAAACGGGTGGCCTTGACATTGACATTAACCTTCCGCATCCTGCTGAAATGGAAGATGATGAGATAGCAGTTGTAGACATTAATGATGACGAATCTTACAAAGGTCTTAACGCGGCAGAAGCACTCAGAGCGCAAGTAAATGCAGAAGCGAGAGAGGAGTCTCGAAAGAGTTCGAGTTCAGGTAGCGGGAGAGAAAGTGAGAGTAGTGAAAGTGGAGTTGAGAGTAGTGGTAGCGGTAGTAGTAGTACCAGTGAAAGCAGAAAAAGCGGTAGTGAAGGTGGAACCGCTAGCGAGAGCGGAAGCCGAGATAGTCTCTAGGTCAGCAGTCAGCTATGTATGTATATTATAGTGTTTGTCATTTTCATGTTAAATCTTCTTGTCTTGTCAATAACATAGGGAGATATAGTAAAACAGTCTACAAAAGTTAACTACCTCATTCTGGTTTGGGCGGTTTACATGATATCTTTGGGAGCAAAGGCTACATTGATCTCACAGGCCACGGTTGCATCAGCTAAGGTCAATCATCGTCCAAGGAGACATCGGACATATAATAACCAGATTGAAGATGTAGAGGATTATATGATAAGCATTAAGCACATATAATTAAAAGTTTTGTTAGCATTGCTCACCGTGTAAAGACTGGAACAGGGTTTGTGGTTGGCACGGACGTGATTGTAGAGATCATCAAGTGAGCTGGTATAGTTGCAGTCACGCATTGGGCATGAATAATGTGCAAAAAGACACAGATCCTCATGCTTAGAGAGATTTGCGTATGAGATAGTCTCTTTACACCCGTAATTGGCATTTGGACATGGCACTATAGCTGCTTCAATGACTTTCTCCATGGCTCTGCAACGAATTTCTTTCCCAACCCATTTTTGACAGGACGGGCAAATGTTCTTAATTTTATTCCTGCACGGAGTACAAGCTAGATGACCATTAATACACTATAGGAAGTTGAAGAACCAGTGTTATTATCACAACCGGTTGCTTAGAGTATATGATTATTCTAGTATAAATGGATTATAGCAATAGTTACACTCACAGAAAAAAAAAGTTCTGAATTTAAAATGCTAAAACGGCACCGTTTAGTAAAAAAATAAAATTATTTCTTGTTTTCATAACTTGTCTGCTTCCATCATCTCTCCCATTTTATCGGAGCACGACGATGTCTCAAGCTTTACTAAATTTTCAGCTTTCTTCTTCTTCTTTCTCAATCCCCAAAACCCTAATTCACTCTCACTCTCTCAAAACCTTGAAAACCCCGAAACTAAACTCACGACAATTCTTCTCACAATGCACAGCTTCTTCTTCCGATGGACCCAAAACCTTAAGAACTTGCAAAAACTGCAAAACCCAATTCGATCCTCTCCTCAATAACCCACGCGCTTGTAGATTCCACACTGCTCATTTCGGAGGTAAAATTTGAAAAATCCCCTCTCTGATTTCGGAATTAGGTTTTTGAATTTTGGGGTTCTTTTGTTTTAGGTGAGACAAAGAGGAAATTTGAGAGTGTATATACAGGTGGAACAATGGATACACCAAATTCTGGAAAAGTGTTACAATATTGGCATTGTTGTGGTTCTGAAGATCCTTTTGATTCTGGTTGTACTGCTTCTCCTCATACAACATATGATGATTGATTGAAGAAGAAGAAAGGAAAAGAATTTTGTGTGTAAAAGTTACCTTTATGTATTCTTTTCTTGCAGATAATCTTTTTGTACAAACAACAATTTTGTGATATGAGATTCTTGTTTTGTTTTGTCCAAACTTGTAACTTTGCTTCTCAAGTTTCCGTTAGTTGTTGCTTCATGTTATGTCTCTTCTTTGTTTATTGTTCATATTCTGATATTGTTGTTGCTGGTTGATTTTTCTGACATTTGGTTTCTAACTTTCTATATATCATTGGAGTTTTTCTTGGCGAGAGTTAGGATGGGAGATCATTTAGTGTTGGTGGTTGATCGGTTATCAAGCGATTCTGGTCTTGGGACGGTTAACCGAGCAGACCCGAAAGCTGACTCGGTTAACGAAGATGGTGTATCTGAATCTATATCTGCAGGAGCTGATTTATGTGAGAGCAAATTTGTACAGTGTAGGATTTGTCATGATGAAGATGAAGATACCAACATGGATACGCCTTGTTCTTGTTCTGGAACATTAAAGGTTCTGTCTTTAGGTTGCTGTTGTTTTCCACAAACAGTATCATTTCTGATTTTTGATTCATATTGTCATCAACTTTTTTGCAGTTTGCACATCATAATTGCGTCCAGAGATGGTGCAATGAGAAAGGTGATACGGTATGCGAAATTTGTCGTCAGGTATAAATTCTATAGCACAATGTAATCATATAGTCTCTGTTTTGATGAAATTGTCTCACCAAACCTTGTTCAAATTGCAGCAATATAAACCTGGTTACACAGCTCCACGACAATTGTTTCACTACACAGGCATTTCTATGAACTTCGGGTACTTTTGTTCGTCTTGCTTTGGTATCCTCCTTTCTTCCTCTGCACAATGTAGAAATCTTACTGAGAATCATTATCTTTGTTGGAAACATCCCAGTAGTGATTGGGGAATCGAGGGACTAGATCTTCGTAATCCTTATTTCCTAACCTGGGGGGATGCGGATGATGATCATGATCTTTACTCATTTCATAGCCCCACAAGCTTGATTTGTTGCCGTCTAATTGCCTTGCTAGTATGTTTCTTCTCTCTGTGTTCTTGAGAACATGTATATCGAAAATTCTGCTTTGAACACAATGATTTGTTCATCTTTCGTGTGCAGTTCGTCCTTCTGCTCTTCCTGCGCCATTCTCTTCCAGTTTTACTAGGTGGAGTCGATGATTTCTCGATAACTTTGCTCATGGTAAGCTCGATAAGCAAATGCACAAACATACATATATCCTCTCTTTTCCTGATTTAGAGAAAGAATTTTGTTGTTCTTTTGCAGTTACCATTAGTGAGAACATTAGGCATCTTGTTGATTGCTTATGTATTTTTCAAGTCATTCATTGTTATACAACGTTGCAGGCAAGAGAGGGTGAGAAACAATATTCTTTGAATTCTAAAATATGATCTTGTCTTTGATATTGAAACTTAAAACATGTTTCGGGTTATGTGAAGCTATATAACTTGTTCCTTTATGCTCTATTTGTTCAAAATTAGGATACTAGACTCTCTGGTTTCTCGTCTGACGAAGAAACTGCACCGCCTCGGATATTGATGGCATTGCCGGAAAGACCCGAGCTTCATGTTCCTGTAAATTAAGAATCAACATTCAATATCTCTTCTCCTTATATATGTTGTTTGATTTGTATATCATATACACACATAACTAACCCACATAATAAACGTTGGTATTCCAATTTAAAAGGCAAAAGGGATAAAAGAGTCCTAAAATTCACATCTTAGAAATGGAGATCCTTGAACAATAACAACCGAGGATTGTGGTCGATTCACATGCTTCCACCAGTCTCGTAACTCTTGCACTTTGTTGCATAGGCCTTTCCATTGATACGGACAACTTGGTGCAATCATGACGGCTACGAAACCTAGCAAACAAGGGAGACCGAAGTATAGAGCCAAGTGAGGAGAAACCGAATAGAGGAGGTGGACGAAAATACAAAAGCCGAACGTGTGACAGATGCGTCCCACGAAGTAAGCTTTAGATGCTAAGACATTCTCGATTGCCTTAAACCAAAATATGCAGCTAAATAAGTTTAGATTTTACTATTAAACGAGGTTAAATATCAGTTCGTAATGCTTGCATTCCTTCCCATAGAGACAGTCCAATCATGGAAGTTAGATACCATTGGCCTACATGTAGACCAACGAGTAGAGCCAAGTAGGGAGAAATACAATAGAGGAGTTCTAGGAAGAAAATAAAGCCTATGTTGTGACTGATGCGTCCGAAGATGTAGGCGAGTTCACATAATGTCACATCCCTGATTGCGCCAACCCAACAAACGCAACTTAATAGGCGAAAGGCAAGAACATACCGGAAATTATCAAAATCGTTGAATAATCTTTCCTTACGTGATTTTCGTGGTTTCTGATAGACAAGATTGCTTCAATGTTGATGATTATCATGACGAAGTTCATCGCAAAGTTGTATTGTAGGTTCTTGTTCATACTGCAACCAATATAATTTAAGAGGATCAGATTCAGTTTAATCCATCTTATGTTACGTAACATAACATAGTAATGGGAAAAAAGTAAGAAAAATCATTGATCTAGAGTCTCACCACCAATCACGGAGAAGGCTAGGAGATTCATCGACCATAGTAGAAAGAGGCTTTGTAGCAGCAACATTAGTATTAGTCATGGCTTCTTAGATAATTGATTGGTTGCTAAAGATGCGCAAGATATAAACTTGATTATGAGGCTTTGCTCCGTAGTTAAACCCTAATGCCTAGAGATATATAGGTCTCTGGACCTCTGGTTAACCTAATCCAGTTTCATGCCTGAGATGTTTATTTAGTTAATCTAACATATCTTCTTATACTAAATTTGTTTTGTTGTGTATATCTATTCCAAAAAAATAACCATTTTCTTTTAGAATTAGGAATATATTGTATAACTTTCTTAAGATAATCTTATCATACAATTTTTAATTTAGAATTTGTAACTAACTCTATACGTTTCTTAAGAAATCTATCATATAAATAATAATAATAACAAATTGACAATCATTTTCCTTTCAGCTTTAGTAGAAATTAAACAAAAGTTTTTTCTTTTAGTAAACTTTTCTTTTGAAACAAAGATGGTATACTATTCTTGATGATAATCTTCTTTTACATTTTTATTTTAAGGCTTAGTAATTAATTGTACAATTTTGAAATATACTAATTTTATAAATAGTAATAATAATCATTTTCCCCCTAAACTTATATTAATCTTCTAATATATACTTTTTTTTTCTTTTTCATTTTCTTTTTAGATAAGCAGAGAATAAATAAGATATGTCTCACTAGTTAACAAGTCAGTTGGGATTTTCTCTAAGAATTTATCTTTTTAATTAATATTTAATAATAAAAAATTCCCAAAAGATTATAGGAGATAAAAAGAGAAACACCATTAAAAAAAGGAGATAAAAAGAGTTAAACCATATCTGTAACTCTGACATATGCGTTCCACTAAATATTTCAAGTACGATTCTTTTGATCAACAGCAACTGATTGTGGTTGATTCACAAACTTCCACCAGTCTCGTAGTTCGCATAGAAGCAGCCCAGTGATGGTACTGGTAGCTATGTACCATAGCCAATAAGGTAGACAAAAGTGTAGAACGACGAATAGAGCCAAGCGGGTAGAGATACAATAGAGGAGATGAAGGAAAATAACAAAGCCAATATTGTTACAGATGCGTCCCATGACGTAGGCTCCCTCACATAATGACAAATCTGTGATTCCCAAAATCCAAAAAATGCAACTCAATATGCCAAAAATGAAATAAAGAGGAATGAAACCAATCCAAGATTCAGCAACTTCGTTAAATGGAATCTTGGTGAATTTCATATACAAGATTGCTGCAATGTTGAGGATTATAATGGAGCTGTTCATCGCAATGTCATATCGTACGTTCGTCTTCATCCTGCAACCAACAATTAAAACAGTTTACATATGTTATGTTTCGTTATAATATTGTCATGTAAGAAAAAAAGGAAAAATCAATGATATGGAGTCTCACCACCATACACGGAGGGGGCTAGGAGATTCATGGACGATTGTTGCAGTAGGCTTATTAGCAGACACATTAGTATTAGTCATGGCTTCTTCAATAATTTATTGGATGCTAAAGATGCGCAAGAAAACTTTATAATGTGGGTTTGCTCCATTGTTAAACCCTATTGCCTATATATATAAGTCTCTGGATATCTGTATTGTATGTTAACCTAATCCAATTTGTTAATATATTCTAAAAGAAAAAGGATTATTCTTATAGAAGGAGTTTATTTTATAATTCTATTAAGATAATCTCATTATACGAATTTTATTTTATATTAGTAATAAATACTATAATTGTTTAAATTAACGATATTAATTGTATTAGTCATGGCTTCAGATAGAATAAAATTTTACTCGGTAGCCGAGAAAGATAGAGTTGATGTTTTACGACTGCAATATTTGTGTAGTTGATCCACCAAAACATGCAAATTTGTTTAGCCAAATGCGATGTAGGGAAAATATATCTCTAAGTTAAATGTTATAAGCTTTGATAAATTGAAACCATAATTTTTATATATAATTAATTTAAGATTATATAACAATTGTTATTATTTATATGTGATGTAATGACCACAATAATAGCTATACTTTAGGTAACCTTTAAAAAATGAAACCAAAAAATTAGGAATCATGTATATATAAAAGTAAGGTTTCACTCTTTCCTTATTGGTCCACTTGGCAATATAAGTTTTTTTTTTAAAATTCTTAATAAATAATAAAAATTGAACACACAGTTTAATATAAAACTGAAATCATAAAAATATGTATCAATTATATTTTTCCACTCTACTTTATTCAACACACAATAAATTAAAAATTAACTCCCACAATTTATTTCCATTCTCATATTTCATATTGTTTTGTTTACTTTTAAGTTTTTTTCTTTGTTGTTGTTATGAGTTTAAAAATATTATTGTAAAAGCTTAATTCTAAACTTTAATTTTAGATTATGAACCTTACATTGTTATTTTGTTTAAATAATTTTTTTGAATTTATATATATTAAAATAAGTTTAGTTCTTTTAAAAAAATCATTATTGTGTATATCATATTACATAAATTTGTTGTTTATAATGAATAATTTGTAAAGCTCTCAAAAAAATATTTGGAATTACTTTCAATTAAAGAGAGCAAATTAATTTTATTTTAAATATAAATTTCAATTTCATTATGGAATATGGCTAGCTTGAAATAAGTGTTGTTTTGTTGATTTTGAACTCACTACATTTTTTTTTCTTTTGTTCTAATTTATATGAATTATGTGGTGTAAATAATAATTATTAATAAATATAAAATTAAATTTCAATTAGCATGTCAATATGAGATCATCACATTTTTACTTTCAAAATAAATAATATATACTGAAGAAATTTCTACACATTTTTAGCATGTCAAGCACACCACTATACATTAACCGTTTACCCAAAAGTAACTGTAACTACACTCCCAATCTAGAGAAAAATATAGAAAAAATGTTTGTCTCATATTTTGTAAAAAGATACATTTTATTTAATCTTGATAAAATATATAATTAAACCTAAATTTAAAATATAATTAAGGATACAATGTATATAGATAAAAGACCGCACATGATGGCTTCTCATATACTCTCATATAAAAAATCTTAAAATTTAAGAAAAGATAAACTTGGAAAACATAAATATTAAATCATTTCAATTTGTGACTCATATTAAAGAATCTAATTTTTTTGCATCAATATAATAAAGTCTTTTATAATGTATTATTTGGTCCTAAATTGTTTTTTAATGTGTATATAACATAGATTATTGTAATTTGTATTATAGGGCCTTTCAATAATTTTGACTTATAGGTTTTAAAACAATTATTGAAAAGGTCATTAAATAAATGATAGAAAAAATTAAACAACCTAAATTTTAAATATAATTAAGGATATAGTGTCTATATAGATAAAAGACTGTACATGATGACTTCTCAAATACTCTTATATAAAAAAAATTAAAATTTAATATGTCACTCATATAAAAGAATTTAGAAACCAATTATAGGTTTAACAACAATGATTGGAAAGGTCATTAAATGTAAGTAATGATAAAAAAACAATTAAACAATTTCCTAATATGTGTGAACTAATGTTGATCATGTTTTCTTCAGAAACTAAGAATTGAGCTTCCTTATACTAAAAATCAGAAAAAAAAATAAGTTTTGTTTTACAGAGCATATAAGTCAACAAAATTTGGTAACTATTTATAGCGATATTGGGTAAATGAATGATAATTTTGATTTAAAATTTTTAAAATATAAATAAAAGGTATATATAATTTGAATTTAATTTAATTAACAAAGATAATAAATATTCTAGTTATTTTAAGGGGTAATTCAAAATATTTAATTTGGAAAGACAAATAAATAGTTCTATAATTATTGTGGTCATACATGTTATTATCAATTTTTGAGACTAACTAAAACACTTGCCTCAATTTTTGTATTTTATGAATGATCAAAACTTTGATTCTTGCTTTCTCTTGCAATTGATTCTACTATCCATAGTATGCTAGCTTTTTTTTCATATCCAAAAAATGGTTTAAAGTGTATTTGATGCCTACCAAAAAAAACAACTAACAAAAATATATAAGTAAGACTCAATATAACCATTTTAGAAACTTTAAACAATGTAGAATCATTTACAAAAACTTACAAATTGATAAGGTTGAGACTCTTGCCCGTTTTGCTTCCTCTTTCATATCCATTTATGGTTTAAAGTGCATTTGATGCCTACTACTACAAAAAAAAAAAAAAAAAAAAAAAAATTT
>Ga0041059_1002911_pt1 | contig 12263 bp, 9 predicted proteins | sample AraColnosormetaG_FD_56232 | JGI IMG/M metagenome (GOLD analysis project Ga0041059, IMG submission 56232) | Arabidopsis roots microbial communities from North Carolina, USA - Col MF nosort | ecosystem: Host-associated > Plants > Roots > Unclassified | place: USA: North Carolina | collected 2013-09-02 | reverse complement strand
ATGAAANNAAAAAAAAAAAAAAAAAAAGAAGAATCCATACACTCATGTGATGCATGTGATGTAAGGACAAGATCACTCTTCACTCTTCTTGTTCTTATCACATTAAGACAATACTTTCAACGTAATCCGTGAAAGCAAGCACCAGAGCTGATCCAAACGAGGGTGTGATTTCTTCGAACCAAACTTCCCTCGAACGATTCTTCTTGAGATCAACATAGAGAATATGAAACTGACCAAGCTCATCACGAGCAGTAACTATAAGCTCACCACTACCAGCAACAAAACCCACCACACCTGGCCAAATAAGATCATACGGACACATCTCTCGAGTTATGAAGATAGAAACCTTAGACCACTCATGTTTCTCCGCATCTTCCAAAACCCATAAATCATATGTGCTTGTAGCTTGTGTAGCAAGTAAACCTAACTTCCCTTGGTAGTCCAAAAGGGTATAGAGACCCAAATAGACACCATGAATACTACAAGCCTCGGCCGGCATTTCAATGAACTTACCAAACTTTTCCGTCCTCACATCGAACCTCACAATTTTCGCTCCATCCCCCGTATAAGCACCATAATACAGAACCCCGTGGGTGCATACTCCTCTGGTTTCTGGAGAGTGGAAATTCTCATCGGCCTCGATCATTCTCCACGAACCTTCATCTCCAAATGTGAACACTTCCACTATATAAGGAGCTATTAAATGTTCTCTTGACAAATACAAGACCTTGTATTGATAATTGATTGGATCATATCCCATATACCATGTCGTGAATTGTTTACGGGGACCGCAATCGGGAAAAAGTGTGATCTTTTTCGTGACAGGATTGCATATCCACAGTCGAAACATGTGTTCGACACATATCAAGCCATTGACGCAAACAGGCATACAATAAGAAGTACTATCGATATTGGTAACTGAAGAAGGTGGTTGAGATAACGAGAAGAAATTCCAGCGAAAAAATGTGTTTGTATCACGGAAAGCAAACATGACACGTGACTCACGAGTAGAGGCTCGAGATTGGTATAAGTTGATGAAATGTCGACTGCGGATGATTGAGTAGCAACGCTTGGATACGCATAGAAATCTCGCTAGTGATTTCACAGGCAATCTTAGGAGAATTTCGACCAAAGGGTCTTCAGGAATCATAATTAACTTAAGAAAAAGCTATAGTACTTTTTTTTTGGTTTTTGATAAAAGTGTTATACATCTTTCTCATCTATATAGATTGTTGTAGGATTTTATCTAAATATATAGATGTATACAATGGGAAGAAATTTGTTTAGTCATTAATGTAAGATTGACTAGACTATTTTATAAAATGAAAAAATGTATTATTAATTAATATCGTATCCAAATAATTAAGGCAATTCATACAAGAACTACGACTAAATATATTCTGTATACAGTAATTTAATTTTTAATCCAGCATGTTCAGTCAACTTTTTTAAAGCATATAATCAATGTTACCAAAAATCGCTAGGCGCTATCTGGACGGTGGACTGATGCCTAGCGCTTAGACGATTGAGGCAGAATGACTCAAATACTATGCGTTGGAAAAAAAATAAGAAAAGAAATATAACTTTATATCCATAAATAGGATATATAAAGACATAGGCAAACATGATAGTCAAAAGTTCTAGTAGCACATTATCTTTATTTGCTTTTGAGTCTTTTAAAGCTACATTTTTAAGGTGAACAAAACCTTAATAGTTGAACCTTTTTTTCTCACTATTTTTCTATGTAAAAACAGTTCAAAATTATCACATATATCATTAATCTATAGACTTTTAATCAAAAATAGTTTTAAATAGTTTTTTTTCCGGTAGATTTATTTATTGCGTATAGTAAAATCGCAGTGGCTCCTCTAACTGACCATTTTGTACTATTTTTAGAACCTTACCTATAACTATTTTTGTATATTAATTGATTTCAAATATAGATGTGGCTAATTGAGTCAATTCTTAATGTAATACATCTAGATTCAATATAAATGAATATACAAAAAATAGATATAGTTCTTAGTTGATACGACTATATTGTGTACATTAATTAATTTGGAATCTAGATGGTTAAGTCAATTTATCTAAATCCTATAACTATTATTGATAGATTAATTGATTTCGAATCTAGATATTTACGTTACTGTTTACTGTAATGCATTTGGATTCGAAATAAATTAATATAGACAAATAGCTGTTTTTAGTAGAATTGAAAAACTATTTAACGAATACCATTATGGATTTATGGTGGATATTTTACGTGAACTCTTTATTTTATTTTTTTACGTGAACTCTTTATTTTATTGTTTTACGTGAACTCTTTAGTTTAGTTACATAAAAAAAAGATTGCGAATGTAACGTAAACATTTGACGTGAACGTTGGACAACAGAAGAAACTATATAATGTAAAAACCTAATAACGACTTTTAATGTATTATACTTATCGGTTTATCATATCACTAAAGACGAAAACGTCGAAAAAGATGATTGGCTAAATGGTTGAACCAAACTAAACCGGTTGTTTAACTTACCGGTTTGGTTCGATTACTCAATCGAATCGGATCGTGCACACACCAAACTCTCTTCACCAGCTTCTGACACAGACTTTGCAACTCTCATGACGGATCTTTGCTTCTAATTCACTATTTCTCGGCTAGATCTGTGGCAAAACCAGAACCTCAATGTTTCTAGTTCCTCGTTAATCGAATCATGGTGGAGAATTTGTTTCCTTCTCGATTTCAATTTCATCTTCAGAGACTTGACCCGAAGCGTCGTCTTACTTCTCTCCTTGCTTCTCACAAAACACTCTTCACATTTCTCTGGATCACTGCCTTTGGTTCCGTCTTTCTATGGCAGCGAACGGCTTACATCGAAGGCGGCTCTGGAACTGGTCCTGTCGGAGGAAAGTTCACAATTTTCGGTAAGATCAAACCGATTCAGCCAATTCCCCGATTGAGACCTGTGGTGTTTGATTTGAAGGATTTTGGAGGTGTTGGAGATGGGTTTACGCTTAACACTGAAGCATTCGAGAGAGCTGTGATTTCAATCTCTAAGCTTGGGGGAAGTAGCGGCGGAGGTCAGCTGAATGTGCCGCCTGGACGGTGGCTTACGGCGCCGTTTAATCTCACTAGCCATATGACTCTGTTTCTCGCAGAGGATTCCGAGATTCTTGGTGTTGAGGTTTGTAAAATGTTTTGATTTCCTCTTGTTTTGCTTTCATTTCGAAACAATGAAACGAATGCAAAAGATTGATTGGTAATTGTTTACTGAAAGTCAGACTCTTTAGCTCTGTTTAGGTCAGAATTGCAGAAATTTAAGCACCACTAAGCTTGGAACATTAGATTTGTAGGTTACAGGTCACTCACTCTAGCCAAGTTAGAGTACAAATGACTGTGTTTGCTTGTTGTGTGAAGGAACATAATTTAGGAGATTTTGAGACTTTGCGTGATGGATGTGTGCGTCTTGTTTACTTAACGTGTCACTTTAATTGTCAGGATGAGAAGTATTGGCCTTTAATGCCACCATTGCCTTCATATGGTTACGGTAGAGAGCGTCCGGGACCTCGTTATGGGAGCTTAATCCATGGTCAAAACCTCAAAGATATTGTGATAACTGGTTAGTGGTTTTCCTCTTTCGAGTTCATGTTTGTGAAATTGTGGTAACCGTGTTAGTAACTAAGGGGTATAAGGAACAGGTCATAATGGAACAATAAACGGGCAAGGACAATCGTGGTGGAAGAAGCATCAAAGAAGACTTCTCAACTATACGAGAGGGCCTTTAGTTCAAATTATGTGGTCTAGTGACATAGTTATCGCTAACATTACAATGCGTGACTCACCGTTCTGGACTCTGCATCCATATGACTGCAAAAATGTAACAATAAGGAATGTCACCATCTTGGCTCCTGTAACCGGAGCACCAAACACTGATGGAATTGATCCAGGTATGTTCATTTACCGCTTATATCTGTTTTCCGGTTATTCTGTACTCATTTAAAACGTTTTGAACCATCTTGTTTATTTCCGTAAACAGATTCGTGCGAGGATATGGTAATTGAGGACTGTTACATTAGCACCGGGGATGATGCGATCGCGATAAAGAGTGGATGGGATCAGTTTGGGATTGCATATGGACGACCTTCAACAAACATTCTTATTCGTAATCTCGTTGTTCGCTCTGTTATCAGGTAAAGTATTTTCTCATTTCTCATCTTACACCGCAAAACTTTGAAAACGTTTTCTTTTAAAGCAAAAGAATGAAAGTGTTCTATATGTTTTGACAGTGCTGGTGTATCAATCGGAAGCGAAATGTCTGGTGGAATATCTAATGTGACGATCGAGAACCTTCTGATCTGGAACTCACGCCGTGGAATCAGAATTAAAACGGCTCCAGGACGAGGCGGTTACATCAGAAACATAACCTACAAAAACCTAACACTAGACAATGTTCGGGTTGGGATAGTGATCAAAACGGATTACAACGAGCATGCAGACGATAATTATGATCGGAAAGCATACCCGATACTTTCGGGATTCAGTTTCGCGGGAATCCACGGACAAGGAGTGCGAGTGCCGGTCCGGATCCATGGAAGCGAACAGATTCCGGTAAGGAATGTGACGTTTCGGGACATGTCCGTTGGGTTAACGTACAAGAAGAAACATATATTCCAATGTTCGTTCGTGAAAGGACGAGTGTTCGGTTCGATATTTCCTCGACCTTGCGAGAATTTTGATGTTTACGACGAGGAAGGTCGTCTGGTTAAGCCTGCAGCTGAGTCCAATGTGGCGGACATTGACTACGACATTTGAATGTTTTTTCAGTTCATTGTCATTTGTGTACATAAAAGTAAATTTTGGGACACAAAAATGAAAATTATTTTTCTTTGGACCATTTCTCTTCGTCGTTGGGGTTTTCTCATTCTGATAAATAGTTGTAATTTTAATTAAAGTAATAAATATAAATATTTATCACAAATAGGTCAACTAAAGATAATTCGTTGATGAACAAGCAATATATTAGAACAAAGGAGTTAAGTTGCTTTATTGATCGAATTAAAGAATAAAATTTGGATGAATACAGAACTCAAACTCATAAATGTTGTTGAGGTTCATAGTTTTGCAGTAGAATGCTTAGAAAAATCAAAATCTCCATGTTGAGGTTATTAATATTGAAAGCACGTGTTGTTGTATTCGACTCAATTACTAAACTCGCATGTTAACGCATGACACATGATAATATCGGCATATTCAGTGAACCAGGTTGGTTCATGATCCCTTCCAAAGCGGACTCACACCTTAGACTCGGAGCTCACACGCCAAATCGCTCGGCTAGGTTTTGATAGCCAACTCCGGCCAAAAAACCAATCGCGAGAATGTGGTTTTTGATTGACCCAACTCACATTTTGACCTAGCACGAAAACCAAACACCAACATGAAATAAGATAAACTATTCAAAATATCTAGTTTTATATAAAAATCTTAATTTAATGTCACGAGAAGCATGTTCGCACTACTAAAGTTAATTAGCACAGTTTCGAACATTTATATATGTATATTCTGCAGAACACCGACGACTCCAATAATGGTCACGACTCACGACCCATGTGGAGTAATAGTTTTCCTTCTTTTTTAACATTTATAAATTTTAATATTTATTTTCGAAAGGCTAACAAACGCATGCGTACCTTTACATGAAACAAAAAGAAATTGTAGAATAATATTGTTTGAACATTTCTAGATATTCATGTGCATATTGTTCAAAACTTGTGTATGATTGTATCATTGATTGTTACATAAGTATTTGTTAAACAAATAAAAACTATACAACGTGGCTACGTATCAATCTATGCTTAGCAAAGTCAACCATGTAAATTTTGTAAGTATTACCTTACTCTAAGAAAATAAAACCCTAAACGAACAGATAGGCTTGCACCTGTATAATATATTAGACATTACAAGTCTCTACAATGTTGGTTTATCATTAACAAGGACTAAACAATATACTATAATCATACAATAAATTAAGAGTCGTAAATTAATGGTAAACTCAACTAATGCATGAATAGTTGTAAAAGTATATATATTTGGACACGTTACTCAACTTGCATCGCGGATCTGTATTCCTTCCCAACCACTACGTACACGCATTTCCCACGAGTTTGACGATCTTTCTCGTTTAATCTAATCATATCTACTTTTATAGGCTCCATAGCCCACATTTCATATCTTATAGTACGTTCCAACTTCTAACCAATAAACTCAAAACTAGTTGAGTTTTTTAATTAGTGAAATATATCTTGAATTTTATATATCTAATCTTGCACCAATAAAGTTTCTGTCAATTATGTAAAAGAAAGACTCGTTGTATCAGTATGGGACGACTTTTTCTTCTGAATTGTGTCGATCGAGTCCATATTATAATACTTTGTCACGTACTTTGTTTACTGATTAATTTAATATAATTGTGTCGCATTATCCAAGTCTAATTAAACATTAATGTGTATATTATACACCAAGTTACAATTACAGATCTATCTCTTAGTCGTTTTATTATGTATAGCCTACAATGAAACATGACATCAACGTATAGGTGAAGCTGAAGCCTATACATAAAAGTAAGGTTTTGGAGTTTGTTTCATGTTTTAAGGTTTTAGATATTTTGTGATCGATTTGCATGTATAGGGTTCCAAATATCTGAGCTTTGGCTTGGTCTACTTTGAGAAAGCAGCTGTAGAGATCAACTTTAGCCGTTTAGGTGATAAAATCACATTAGAACTCTATAGGTCGCGTAGCAGCGTATAAGAGCCCTGGATACTGAAATACAAGAATCTCTCCACGCGTAGAAAAACGAACCAACCATGATAAAACACGTGTCATATCGAATAGGTACAGACAACGTGCACTTGCCAACCTTCTTTCCTTGTAGTTTCCTTCTTCTTTGCTTCTTTTTTTCGTTAAATATTGATATTGTTCAAAAAACGCATAACAACAAAAACGTGGTCGACGGAACATGTGGGTGGTGGAGTTGTCTTCTTTAGGGGACCACTCACTAACGCCGTTTACTTTCCCGCTTGGACGATAACACCCTTGATATATGGATTAGTCTCTCTTTTGCTTTTGGATATCTTAATATATTTTAATATGTCCATTTTTATATTGACGACCATTTAATTAGGTCTCAGTTTGTATTATTGATTTTTAGGTGCCAAGCATTACTTTCGTTACGTGTAATCTTTTGATTATTCAATCAAATTATCATATGGTTCATGGCATTTTATCAATTGTGACGGTCGACATGTGGGTTGACTTTGATGTATGACTTTTAGCTTGTGCCTCATTTTTATTCCAACTCGACAACTAGCAGACTTTATATTTTAATTTATTTCTTTCTAGATATTAGACAATTCTTAGCTTGTCTCTCTGCATGAATCACGCGTTAATATACTTATAATAGTAAGTTTTAAAATGTTTCGAGTATAATATCATATTAGATTTCAATTATAATTGTAAGATTATTTAGTCTCAATGAAGAGCATTTAAAAATGTGAAAGAGTTTAGGCTTTGACTGTTGACTGGTTCTAACGCGTTTTGCTTCTTATTTATACAAAAAGATTTTATTTTATTTTAATTAGAAATATTAAGTACTTTTTAGACGTGTTTAGGTTGATTAATTTCTTGTTAACATATCCGATAAAAAAAAACAGCACCAAAATCACGACGAGAATTATGCCTACGTTACGTTGATAATAAAGATTAGAGATAAAATGTAACCTCTCTTCTCTTTACATCATTACATGCATCTTGTGTTTTATTTGACTTTATTCTTACCAACAAACAACCAATGGATAAATTAGGCTCGTGAAGGAGGGCAAACTCGTAATTTCAAAGAAACGGAAAGCGTCAGAACGTGGAGAACAGTGAACCGAGACACATTCCCGATTTTTCTAAAGAAACAAAATAAAACACGTGTTTTTTATACCATAAGTAAAGTAGTAGTATTTATTAAACTATTAATATATAGCTTTGTTATATTGGAGGTAGGAAGAAGAACTCTGCAACCAAACCAACCAACCCCAAAGCCAAACAAAGTTTTATAGAGACCTTCCATTTCTCCCTCTCGTGACAAACGCAATTTGCAGAGAAGCAACAGCAACAACAAGAAGAAGAAGAAAAAGATTTGAGATTACTTTGTATCGATTTAGCTATTCGAGAAACTCTTGCCGTTTGAAAGTTTTAATTGTTAAAGATGTCGAGTTCTATGGAATGTTCTGAGTTCGTCGGTAGCCGGAGATTTACTGGGAAGAAGCCTAGCTTCTCACAGACGTGTAGTCGATTGAGTCAGTATCTAAAAGAGAACGGTAGCTTTGGAGATCTGAGCTTAGGAATGGCATGCAAGCCTGATGTCAATGGTAAGAAACCTTCTCTTTCTCCTAGATCCACTTCTTTTTTCGTTTTCTCTGTTTTTTATTTCTTGAATCTTGATCTTGAAAACTTTTCAAGAAAATTTTGAATCGATTTCAAAGAAATTAGGGAGAGTTAGTTTGCTAAATTTTGACATAGAAAATGATTGGAGAGAGTTCTAACTTTTGGATCATATATATTTGCAGGAACTTTAGGCAACTCACGTCAGCCGACAACAACCATGAGTTTATTCCCTTGTGAAGCTTCTAACATGGATTCCATGGTTCAAGATGTTAAACCGACGAATCTGTTTCCTAGGCAACCAAGCTTTTCTTCCTCATCTTCCTCTCTTCCAAAGGAAGATGTTTTGAAAATGACACAGACTACCAGATCTGTGAAACCAGAGTCTCAAACTGCACCATTGACTATATTCTACGCCGGGCAAGTGATTGTATTCAATGACTTTTCTGCTGAGAAAGCCAAAGAAGTGATCAACTTGGCGAGCAAAGGCACCGCTAATAGCTTAGCCAAGAATCAAACCGATATCAGAAGCAACATCGCTACTATCGCAAACCAAGTTCCTCATCCAAGAAAAACCACAACACAAGAGCCAATCCAATCCTCCCCAACACCATTGACAGAACTTCCTATTGCTAGAAGAGCTTCACTTCACCGGTTCTTGGAGAAGAGAAAGGACAGAGTTACGTCAAAGGCACCATACCAATTATGCGATCCAGCCAAAGCGTCTTCAAACCCTCAAACCACAGGCAACATGTCGTGGCTCGGTTTAGCAGCTGAAATATGAATGCTAACCACCCTCAAGCCGTACCAAGAAATTCTTTTGACGACGTTGCTTCAAGACAAGATATAAAAGCTCCTATCTTCATGCTTTTTGATTTAAGATACAAACTACTCAATGATTAGGAAACTTCATATATTTGTATGTATTGATTAGTGATCAATTATTGTTAGTATTCGTTATAGTCTGTTTTTCTACTAGTTATTGTCGCCTGTCTAAATCCCCTTGCTATGGGTTATCTCAAAATTAGTTTCGTATGTAACTAATTTTGTAAGAACAATAATTTTTGTTGACGAACCATACTATCAAATACTCTAAATTATATCTTGATAAATCTACCTATCAGGTAAGTAGGTGTGTTTTGTTTTCATTTGTTTACTTGTTACCTACTAATCTCATATTTTATGATTCAAATTCAAACCCGTGAATTATGAGTTAGTAGGTAGGTTTAACAACATGTCAACAACTAAAGAACAACGTGACATCTAAACCAAACCAAAACTATAGAGAGTTCAGAGTAGTCGTAGTCTCGTAGAGATCATTCATATAAATAAATCGCATAAACACCAAAATCAACTCTTAATTCTTTCCTAATCATCATTAATCTCTAATGGATTCCGAAATCGCATTCGACTATTCTCCGAGGTTTCGTATATTCAAGAACGGTGGCATCGAACGCCTCGTACCCGAAACATTCGTCCCACCGTCACTAAATCCCGAAAACGGCGTCGTATCTAAAGATGCCGTCTATTCACCGGAGAAAAACCTCTCTCTCCGCATTTACCTCCCTCAAAATTCCGTCTATGAAACCGGCGAGAAGAAAATCCCACTACTCGTCTACTTTCATGGCGGAGGATTCATCATGGAAACAGCTTTCTCTCCAATTTACCACACTTTTCTCACATCGGCAGTTTCAGCCACCGATTGCATCGCTGTCTCAGTAGAATACCGTCGTGCACCTGAGCATCCGATTCCAACCTTGTACGAAGATTCATGGGACGCGATTCAATGGATCTTCACTCATATCACAAGATCTGGTCCTGAAGATTGGCTAAACAAACACGCCGATTTCAGTAAAGTCTTTCTCGCCGGAGATAGCGCCGGAGCTAACATCGCGCATCACATGGCGATTAGAGTAGACAAAGAGAAACTCCCCCCGGAAAATTTCAAAATATCGGGGATGATTCTGTTTCATCCGTATTTCTTGTCAAAAGCTTTGATTGAGGAGATGGAAGTGGAAGCGATGAGATATTACGAAAGGCTTTGGAGAATCGCGAGTCCTGATAGTGGAAACGGTGTGGAGGATCCGTGGATTAATGTGGTCGGGTCGGATCTAACCGGATTGGGTTGTAGGCGGGTTTTGGTGATGGTGGCGGGAAATGATGTGTTGGCTAGGGGAGGTTGGAGTTACGTGGCGGAGCTGGAGAAGAGTGGATGGATAGGGAAAGTGAAAGTGATGGAGACTAAGGAAGAAGGTCACGTTTTTCATTTGAGGGATCCTGATTCTGAGAATGCTCGTCGAGTTTTGCGCAATTTTGCAGAGTTTCTTAAAGAAGAAACATTTTAAGTGACGTCGTTCAAATGAAAAATGCATAAAATATCGGTTACCATGTCAATATATACTAATTAAGGTTTGTATGTTTCATCAAACACTAAATCTTTTATTTTGTAGTAGTACTTATAATTGTTAGTTATTCTGTTTTATCCACACTATATTTTTTTTTCTCGTCATAGAAAACTCAAAACGAAGCCTTAACAAATAATGGCTATGTGCCAAGATATACAACACTAGAAAAATTCTGTGGTTTTTGATAGAATCAACCAGACCACTCACAAATTCATATAAGGAATATTCCGGGGGAGGCAATCTCTTCTCCGGTTAGAACCTCAACACTTGTCAATTTATGTTGCTCTTTTAAACTATCCTCCATTATCTTCAACGATCTACACTCTTTACTACAAAATCCTTCATCTCCTCTGCACACATATAGAAACTCTAATCAAATTCACTTTCTTTGGAGTTGTTGTAATCCAAATATTTGTCATATGAATTATAAAAAAGGGTACATTGGAGGAGCTTACTTGTACATGTAAATGTCTTTGCCTTGAAGTTTCTTCTTACACAAGCAACAAGAAGTTAGAAAATCTGGACAATCTCTCAATACCCGCCTCTCCTTCGCCGGTGACTCCTCGGCGATTTCTATCGGTTTTCTCCATCTCTGATCACCGTTCAATAGATTATGACCAAATTCAAACTCTTCTTCCTTGTAATAGACTTTGGTCAGGCCATCACGAGTCGTGACGCAAGTGTATTCCTCAGAGTCAGATAGATCAATCCCCGCCGCGAATTGGAATCTCTTGGAATATCGAGCCAGGTCAAATCCTTTGGAACCGGCACCGGTATGGCAAACCGGATTGATCCCGATGCTGGATTTCTCAAGCGCAGCGACGATACCTAAACCAATTCCACCGCCATTATCGTACCTCTTCGAACTTCCAGGCGACGGGAATTTCATCATATCTAAAGGACTTGTTTGACTAGCCGTGAAATAATCCGGCGAAATAGTGGAGTTTTTACCTGGAACCACCATGTGGGAGAGTTTCCAGGTCATTGGATTGCTTGATAACATATTAATCGAGAACTGAAAAAAAGAAACAGAAAGATATATGACGATGAGAAGAGCAATGGAAGAAGCAAATCTTATAGGAAAATCTGATTGTGGAGAAGAGAAAGAAGATGAAATGGAGAAGCTACAGACTTAGCCCCACCGGATATCCGCATTTCTTTACGGGTCGGATATTCGCATTTTGTTAATAAAGCTCTTTACGTTATCTATTAAACTCTTTTTCCTTTCAATATATCCAGATTCTATTTTTAAAAAATTACTGCATATTATATTAACATTTTTGCCACTTGTAAACATATAATGCAATATGTAATTTGAATTTGAGACAATTACGTAACTAGATTCTTAATTCTTCTTCTTCTTTTTTTTTTTTTGAATATAACTAACTGTAGGATTTGTCAAGTTAATAGTTAGTGGCTAAGAATATTCGTTTTG
>Ga0041059_1002910_pt1 | contig 12264 bp, 11 predicted proteins | sample AraColnosormetaG_FD_56232 | JGI IMG/M metagenome (GOLD analysis project Ga0041059, IMG submission 56232) | Arabidopsis roots microbial communities from North Carolina, USA - Col MF nosort | ecosystem: Host-associated > Plants > Roots > Unclassified | place: USA: North Carolina | collected... | reverse complement strand
AAAAAAAAAAAAAAAAAAAAAAAAATCAACCCATTTCACTATTTTTCCATTGTCTTATTGAGAGATTGACGAATCTAACCAAACCTATGATTTATTAGCTACAGAGACAAAAATCCCAACAAAACATTTGAAACCTAGAGAATAAGCTTCTCCAGTTTTCGACAATGACACAATTCCTAGGTTAACCAGAACATACCTACGAAAAAGAAGAAGCAGCGGCGTACAAAATCGAAGAAGCTAAGATAGAAGTGAGATCCCCAACTCAAAATTGATAATCGATTAAGTTGCAGAAATAATTGGAAATTTGATTGAAGGAATACGATGAAAGGGGTGAGAATGAGGGAATAGTAAAAAGAAAGCTTAAAACAAAAGGGTTTTAGTTGTGTCCATTAGATTCATTTTAATCAACGGTTCATATTAGAAACAATGTGATCCGTACTTTAATGGGTTAGGCAATGAAATAGATTTATTTTTATTTTCTGCTTTTATTGGTTTTGCTTTTATTTATTTTCTTATACCATTTTAAACAGATTAAAAAATGTTATATATAGTAAAACTTTTATAAATTAATATTCGATAAATTAATAATTTTTATAAATTAATAAATTTTTCGGGTCCGGAGTTGGACCCAGTGTAAAAATTGTTATAAATCAATAAATTAATATGATAATAATTTTTCTTAAAAATCTTATATAATTATATGTTCCCATCAATAGTATAAATTAATAATTGTATAAATTTACTAATATATATTATAAATATCATATGTAAAATATGACTATAGTAATTTTGTTCGTCAATTTTTATTAATTCTTTGTAGTGTTCAATTCTAGTATTTTACAACATCAAAAAAATTTTGTACTGCTTTCTAAAACTACTTCTCTAATTTAATCAATTTTTTCATTGTCTTATTGAGAGATTGACCTGTCTGTATACTTCCATCATAATGACCAGACTGATTGTTGAATGTAGACTGATTATTATCCAAGGTATGAAATACCACATTCGATATTCTCAGATTTTCAGATTTTAACAATCGATATTCTCAGATTTTAAAGTTTATATTAAACCCTAACTCTATAATGCTCAAAATCAATACACATACACAATAGAGTAACCGTAAACAAAGCACAAAATCATAGATAAAACAATAGAAGTAGATCTTAGCGAGCAAACAACAAAACAAACTATCGAACAAAAAACGATTAAGAAAGGAGAAAGAAGAAGACCTTACCCCTATGAAATTCGCTGTTAAGATTTGGAAAGTGGAAGAAGATGTAGAAGATGATGAATTTGTCAAGAAGAAGAAGAAAGTGAAGAAGTTTGGTTTCAAAAGAGTTGGAGGCAGAGAGAAGTCGAGAGAGTGGAACCCAACAATTGGGTTAATGAAACATTAACCTTCTATACGGTTTCTAATACTCAGTTTAGGTTAACCAGATTGGACTCCGATAAGCGAACTGACCCGAACCGAATACCGATAGCTCCAATTAATTTTTCCGAACGGTTTACTCCTTTGCTACTTCAATTCGCCGATAATCGAATGATTCGGTTTTTCTGGTTTGGTTTACTCAGTTTAACCAAAAATCCAGGCCGTTGAGCAGAGACTGGTCTAGTCTTTACCTTTGATTTGTCACATTTTGATTGTTTTTCTTTTACTAAACTATTTAGGTTGGGAAGTCTTCTATACTTTGGTTAGGAAGAGTTCAAATTATCGGATCATTGTGTAGATTGGTTGAACCAAGATGGTTTAGTGATTAATCAAAACACATACAATGTAGGGTGAGGTTGGAAAATTCCATATACATAGCTCCATAAAGAGTAGGTTATGGCCTTGATCTGAGTGACATGAAACATGGGCTTTAGAGATGGGCAAAATATTCGTTAGGATTCGCTTCAATCCGTTATTCGACTCTATTTGTTTTGAAAAAACCGGATATTTGTAAATTTAGGAAACAAATCAAATATAAAAATAGGTATTTATCAAAGTAACAAATACTATAACTTTAATAGGTGTATATCCATTACGCTCTGGAATATATATATATATATATAAATAATTGCATATATAAATTCTAATTTTATTGTTCTTATATGTGTTTTATAATATTATATTCACCTAATTAATCATTTGAACTACTAGTTTTAACAATTAAAGGACAAATCTATATTTCTTATAAAAATTTATTATTTTTGATAAAATTTTACTACTTTTGGGATTAAATTTTAATTTTTTTGTATTTTTTACTTTTAAAAAAATAATATTTAACTAATCGGATATCTAACAAAGAGTTTAGATTTTAACGGATATTCGTACAGCCAGATATTCAGTCTCCAACAAAGCAAATACAAATCGGAAAACTAAGTAATCTGATAAAGCAAACGGATCACAAATACCACCAAAATCTCAGAAATCCGCTCCGTGTCCGGCCCTAATGGGCTTAGGGCCCCTTTTTGTTTTAAAAAATAAAATAAAAAATAACAAAAAATAGGCCTCCAACTTTCTTAATGTTTAAAATTTTGTCTTGATTGTTTGAAATTTGTCTAGAAAACCCTAAATAAAAATTTGCTAAGATCCCAAATTTCTCAGGGTCGGCACTTGAACTTGTGGATTGGAAACTGAGAGAGATAGCTCTTGTACGTGATTTTTTATTTTGCTAGAGATAGCTCTTGTACGTGAGAGATAAATTCCAAGAACCTGGAGTTTTTAAAATGATGAGAGTTTTGTAGAATGACTCATATTTTTAAGATAGTTATCATATTTGTTTCCTTACTTTTTAATGTTTTTTTTTCAAATTTAGAGTTGAAACTAAAAGACTCATTTTCCTACCTTTTTAGTTTTACTTAATCATTTCAAGTTTAAAAACAAAAATTACATAATGCTAAAATAGTTTTAAAATATTATTTTAAAAAAAATAATTACTACATCTATATAATTTTACCAAATTACTTATCTACTTGTTATGTATAGTATCTTAATTTTACCGAATAATTTCTCGATTTAGTGAAATACAAAGCTTATTTACTTTAACTCTATTTGTGAATTTGGAATAAATAAATTTTACATATCTTAGGTCGTGTATTGCTAATATATTTTTCTTTTGTAGATGTATTGACTTGTGTTCAAGATTTACCGTAAAATCATTTCACGTCAAAGATTCTTACGAGACTAACAACTTGTAAATACATTCAAAATAGTAAAGTAACACCGCAATGGACAGACTTATGGAAGCAACTCCCAAGCTTGAATCTTACAAAATCCGAGTTCAAAATGTTATCTTCCAAGGTGCAAAGTGTAGAGGAGATTGAGGAGAGTAAAGTGGTTGTGGTGTCGCAAAGTATGAAAACTATTGAAATTTTTCTCAAAGTTCCATGTTTGTAGCTGATAACAATGAAAGTTGACGACAAACTTAATTGATGCACCAATTCTCAGCTTTTTAAAGGTCAAGAGTGCAAGATCTGGTTCTTTTACGATACGACAAAACTTTAACAAATTTCAAGACACACTTTCAATTAAGTTTCAACAAAAAATCTTCTTAGTGCATTAAGTCGATATTGTAAAGAGCTCATTATTCATCGTAGTTATTTTGAAGAAGTAAACATTCAAATTTTTGTTTCTCCCTTGCTTGAATCTTAATCATATCGCATATGTTGACAATTTTTCATTTCGTTATATAGAATGGTGGACTATAATAAGGGAAAAGAAGAGGCCCCTTGTTTCAAAATCTAACTAGACTCAAGCTCTTAAAGTTAAGAGCTCACCAGTCACTGGTTCTTCAGATATTACTTGCTACATTATATCAATTTCTTATGCTCAAAAATGTTCACTTCTGATTGCTGAGTAGATGAAATATTTTAGTTTGAGATCTTTTAAATAATTTTTAGATCAATTTAAATAACTTACAAATTTGAAAGAACTATGGAAGAACTATTCATAATTATGCTAAAACAATAATCAAAATATGATTTATAATATCAACATTTCAATAATGGTCTGACTTATCCTATTATTAATATGCTACAGGATATGTTATGTTGCCATGTAATATGTTTTCAAGTTTTAAAAAAAATCATGGAAAATAACTTAATCTACCAACCAAAATATTATTCATATTACTATCTTTAAGATAATTATTTTTTTACTAATCTATAAGCTGGGCATAATGTCCGAATCCGAGCATCCGATCCGAATCCGAAACCAAAATCTCAAAATATCCGAATCGGTTTCTATACTTTCAAACCCGAAAAATCGGTATCCGATCCGAACCGAACCAATAAATGCGTTCAATTCCAACCAAGGTCAACTAGATTGGAGGAAGAGAAGAAGAAAAAATGTTGGGAAGCATAAGCCTCATCTCCTGCAACTTCTCTCGCCTTCCACGTCTTCTTAAACCCTCCACTCGACCTCAAACCCTAACACAATCCTCAAGCCTCCTTCTTCTTCTTCAATCACGAGCTTCTTCTTCACCACATAGAATTGCCCTTTTCCCGAAATACGAGAAGAAAGTCACATTCTTCCATATCTGCAAAAGCTCTTCAAACAACCCAGAAGAACCAGAGAAGACTCAAATTCAAGATGAAGGAAGAGACTGGTCTAGCTCAATTTTGCTTTTTGCGCTTTGGGGTGCGCTCTTGTACTATTGCTTCAATCTCGCTCCTGATCAAACACCCGTACGCAATCTTCAAATACTTCATAAAGTTACGATTTTGCAATCATAATATAATCTTAGGTTTTTGTATTGCAGACACAAGACTTGTACTTTTTGAAAAAGCTTTTGAATTTGAAAGGTGATGATGGTTTTAGAATGAATCAGATCCTTGTTGGGTTATGGTACATCATGGGTTTGTGGCCTTTGGTTTATGCCATGCTCTTGCTTCCCACTGGTACAAGGTACCATCCATAGTTTGTTCAAGTGAAGCTCTTTTAGGAACTTCAAACACTAACTAATAGAGCTCTTTGTTGGACAGTAAAACACCGGCTTGGCCTTTCGTTGTGCTTTCCTTTTTCGGTGGTGTTTATGCTTTGTTACCTTATTTTGCACTGTGGAATCCTCCTTCTCCTCCTGTTTCAGAGACTGAGCTGAGACAATGGCCTTTGAATGTTCTGGAATCAAAAGTAACTGCTGGGGTAAGAGATTATCTCTCTCACTCTCACTCTTTTGAAATCTTGATTTGTTATCACTGGACTTACAAGTTAAAGAAAATTGTCTCTTGCCTTTTGGTCTTTGGTTGTTGTTGGATTATGAATCAGGTCACTCTAGTTGCAGGACTGGGTATAATTCTTTATTCAGTTGTCGGTAATGCCGGTGATTGGACGGAGTTTTATCAGTACTTTCGAGAGAGCAAATTTGTAAGCCTCATTTCCCTGGAAATGTTTTCGTATCTGTCCTCATATTTGACCTAAACTAAAATGCAGATTCATGTTACAAGTCTTGATTTCTGTTTACTCTCTGCATTTGCTCCGTTTTGGGTTTACAACGACATGACCACCCGAAAATGGTGAGTTCTATGTACAACTAGTTTGCGGTGTTTACTCACTCAAACCTTTTTCTGTTTCTCTAAACGCACTGCTTCTTTATCAGGTTTGATAAAGGCAGTTGGCTGTTACCGGTATCGGTGATTCCATTCTTGGGACCTTCTTTGTATCTACTCCTACGACCAGCAGTGTCAGAGACGATAGCTCCCAAAGATACTGCATCATCTGACCCAAATCAATAGCAACATCAACTTTCTCTTTTGCTCGATGACAAGACTATTGTCCAGAAGCCCCAGGAAGATTTCACAGGACCGACCATCATATTTCTGATGCATGAATGCTGATGATAACATTATGAACATGATAAACCACCAACGTCACAAACGTATTCTAGAATACAAAACCTAATTCCGGATCATAAGGAGGATTTCATTTGTACCTTTTGTTTTCAGAGGATTTCATATGGTTAATAAAGCAGAGAAGTTTTACCTAAAGGAGTTTTTCGATCCGCGTCTACTTTTCGAATACTTCAGCTCCTTGTATACCACAATGATTTACTCTCTTCTATAGGCTATAGCTGATGGAAGTGGAATCATATAGGTATTGAATTAACAAAAGGAGAAAAACTTCAAGTTTATTGTAGATATAACAAAATGTGGAAAGTCAGACTGAAATATATGGAGTTTGTCACAAGTCCAAGAAAAGTTTTTAGGCATATAACTTGCTGAGTTCATCTTTGAACTTGGACTTTATTTGTTCTCTCTTTATCTTAAGAGCAGCAGTGACCAATCCCGACTCCGGTGTCCACGGCTCTGACAGCAACTTGATCTTTGCTGGAAGCTCAAACTTTTCGAGCTTTGCCGCCTTCCCGGCCTGAAATGATAATAATATTTTGTAATACATATACTTACCAAACGTAATTGTGAAAAACCTGAGACAGCTATTGAAAATACAAACCTTGGTAAGAGATTGTTGAACCTCCTTGACTGCTTCACCTTTCTCGCATAGCTCAGCGAATTCGCTGTGTTTAACTCCAGCTTCCTCTGCCCATTTCTCTAATGCTCCTCGTGATGGAACAACAAGAGCTACACAGTAGCTGTTAATTGGGTCTGCGTGGACCATGATGTTATCAACGTAATTGCTCGAACCCAAAGCTGCCTCCACCTGTGAATTGTGTGATCCAGGCAATGAAAGAGCATGATGAGATTTTATCATATACCACCATCCTCTATGTAGAATTTAAGTTCTATAGGCAAACCTTTCCAAGGGATACGTATTCCCCATGTTGAAGTTTAACAATATCTTTCTTTCTATCGATGACTTCGAGACATCCATCAGGGTGGAATCTCCCAATATCTCCGGTGTAAAACCACCTTGTGCCCTTCTCATCGACCTGAAATCGTCACATGGATTCTCAGAAATCTATATAGCAAGCGGATCAACTAAGCTCCCTGAATGTGCTTTACCTTGTAAACCTCATCGGTTTTTTCTTGATTGTTGAAGTAACCTGCTGTTACACTGTTACCACCTACCACAATCTCCCCTCTAGGCATTGGTTTATCTGAAATTCTGTAGCCACCTTCTTCCCAAGAAACGAGCTGCAAGATGAAATTTGTTACTCATGATTACAATAAACTTGCACATTGTCAACATGGTGTGTTAAAGATTGTCTGCAAACCTTAACGTAGCCGCATGGAAGTGGAGGTCCAACACGACCAACAGCAGGATCGTCCCACTCAGAAAACGTAGCTCCAGCACACGTTTCAGTCAATCCATATCCTTGGCCGATGGGAGACCTAACAGAAAATAATGCACAATCATAATCAGAACAAACTAATCCCAAGCATTGTGAATTTGCAAAGAAGAATACAGATAAACACAAACCAGGCACCAAAATGGTGTTTGTCTAAGCCAAAATGGGACAAGACTCATATGAAAATATCAGATGTGAGACTACATTACCCCATGCAGATATTGATGAAGCGTTGCGAATCAGGAGACAGAGGAGCTCCTCCAACGAGCATAAAACGGATGTGTCCTCCAAGCACAGCGCGTATTTTCTTGAAGACAAGAGCATCCCATAACATTTTCTCCAAACCCCAGGCACCAAACCAACTTCCATCCACAGCTGCTAACCGGCGCTTGTATGCAAAGTCAAAAAGGGTCTTCGCCATCCCTCCCTTTTCCTCAACCTAGATTATTACATACACAAATTGAAGTATCTAGTAAGTAACTCCAACAATACACACAACATTGTCGTCTCTAAGATGGTACCTTTTTAAGAACTCCTTCTCGGACACGATCCAGAATAGCTGGAACTGCAGTCATTATAGTTGGCTTCAGAGCTGAAACATCTCCTTTGGTTCCTTTCTTAACTTTATTTGAAGTGTCAGTTAAAGTCATTGCTGAGCCGTAACCGATGGCACTACCTGAGGTAAAGACCACAATCTGAAAAACCATGATTTGGCAAGAAACAGTAAGAAAATAAGTTAGCAGTTAAAATGAGAGAGACATAGAGAGGGAGAGAGAGTACAGCAACATACCTCAGCTTCCAGCTCAAACACATGAGCCAAAGGTAAGTACGCAATATATGTATCATTTTTATCCAACTTTGGAACCACCTTCATAACTCCTGCAGCAGTTGCGACAAGATTTCCGTGGGTAATCATAACTCCCTGAGTGAATGCACACAATGTAAGGTACACCAATCAAGAATTCAGGTGAACAAAACACATAAAGAAAAGAGAAGACACAGTGCAACACATACCTTTGGTAGACCAGTACTACCACTGGTAAACATTATAACAGCAACTCCATTCTTCGAAGGTAAGATCGGTTGAACAGCGTTCTTCTGCCCAAGTTTCTCAACTTCAGAGATCGACGAAACAGTTATATCACCCATACTATTGACATCACTAGAAGCAACATCTACTCCATCTTCTTCAATGTAAATAATGTTCTTCACAGTTTTCAAGCTTGATTGTATCGCAGACAACTTCTTAAGTTGTTTTGAGTCACATATTAAGGTTGACACTCGAGTCTGTCAACAATACACAAGCAAGATTCAGAGATCCAACAACCAAATTTACTAATAAAAAACATACACATTCAAAACTTCCCCTACCAACCTCATTGAGTGAGTAAATCAAAGCCTCTTCTCCTAAAGAAGCATAAATAGTAACAACGGTTATGCTCTGCCTGAAACATCCCTGGAAATTTACAACACCAACCATTTCATCAGACAAATTCAAGCCAAACCAACAAAACAATAGTTGATAAACAAACCTGAAACGCGATAAACCACTCAGCACGAGTATCCGAAAAGATAGCAACACGATCATCAACATTATGTCCTACATTAACTAACCCCGACGCAAAGTTACAAACACGTTCAAAAACCTCTCCATAACTTTGCCATTTATACTCTCCTAAATGAAGCTTCTCAAACTTCCTCCCATCACTAGCAGTAATAAATTCCTTATCTATAAACTCTCTAGTTCCTAGTAACCGATCTTTCGAATACTTCTTACAAGACTGCTCAAACAAAGCAGGCATAGTAGCAGCTCCTTCCCAAGGTACATCAACCAATTCAGGAGCTCGAGCATGACGCATTGTGTAACCTTCCTCGCCACCTACTTTGATGGGAACACCTCTCTTTTTCCCCTTTTTGGTTCCATTCAACACCACAGAGAGTAACACAGGCACAAGTAAAGCCACGATTCCACCTCCTATGATTCCATAGACTCCAAAGTCACTGCCTTTAGATGGTGAATCCATTGGATTCACTCCAGAATCTTCCATAAGCGCGAAAGCTACACAAAGGAAAGGAACAATAACACTAATCACAGTGATCCGATGATCGATCAAGCAAATTCAAAATCGGTAGATCACAACAGAATCCAAAGAAGCTAAGGCATCGAGAAAAAAGAAACGTTTTTTGGAATTGGGTTACCTACGAATAGATTGAGAAATCAGTGAAAGGAAACTTCTTGATGATTTCTTCGAATCGGGTTCCAGAGAAAAACGTAAAGTTTAAACCTTTTCGATGCTTTGAAGTTGTGAACAATCCGAAGCTTGTGGACTCTGTCCTTTTTCGGGAAGCCTTTGGTTAAGGAATGTTTCGTCGGTACGGTAATGGACACGTGGGAGATGGCTAATGGAGGGACACGTGGATGCTTCTCCGTTTGGCTTTTTCTTGCCACGTTTACCTGAAATTCCGGAGACGCTACTTCGTTGAAGTTCTAAAGATTCTCCAATTGAATATTGTGAAAAGTAAAAACGCTGATTTTTCAATTCAGAAGCCACCAGAAACGTCTTTTTTCAAAACGCTATATTTCACTCAGTTTAAAAAAGCGGTTCCAATTTTGCGATTTTAAATATTAAAACGTTACACCCATAACCGAGTCCGAGTTATCAATCAAACCCTTTATAAGCATTTTGATGAAATGTGTGAGTCAAACACATATGAATACACAAAGCAGTTCCAAAACAAAGTAAGAATATTCATATCTCCATTTCAAAGATTTCTCCGTTACAAGACAGCTTCTGTTCCTTCTCTCAACTGTCCTAAATGATGCCTATGTTCGCTTAGGAGATGACCGAGAGTGTTCTTGAGTACCAAATTCTCAAGATATATATATGTCTATTAACTAGGAAGCTCCAATTGAATTGAGGAAAGAAAATCTAACTGGAACCACGGCGAACACTTTCTTCGGTTCGTTCAAGAGCATTTGTTAGCACGTCTATTGTCCAGTTTTTCAAGTCATCCTGATTAAAAAGGAAACAAGCAAAAGGTTTGGTCATCGAGTGACGATATGATTTGGTAAGATACTGCAAGGATTGGTGATTTAATAGAGCGGTTTACCTTGCGCACAGGTTCTCCAGTTCTTATTTGTGCATTTGGGCGAGCAAGCTTTGACTCAAAAGGTGTTCTTGGCCTTACTTCTCTAAACTCATCCCACTCCTCACGATCGATCATTCGTACCGTGCCTTGCCCCTGTGGTGCATTCTTTATCTTGCGTTCAATCATTTCTTGCGATTTCGAATCATCGATCTAACAACAAACCAATACTGAGAATCAGCAATTTCCACAGATCCTTCCTAATTCAATTGCACAAAAAAGTATAAAGCAATCTAACAGCTCAATTACGAAACAACTTCTACTTAACAGCTGCTAAAGTCACTGACAAGAAAGACGCATTCAAAGAGATGACAGAGGAAGGCTTACCATCATTAGCACCTTTGCAAATAATGCGATACCTACAACAGCGAGGAACATAGGCATCGTTGCTGTGTCTAAATATGATCTTGATTCTGGAACCTCAACTAGAAACTGGTTCTTTATTGGGTTCCTTCGCTTCTTACTCTTTTGCAAATCGGCTATCTTCTTTCTTAAGGTCTCCGTTGGGGCATCATTAGACGGTGAATGAAACCTTCTCCTAAGCAATGTAAATAACTGACTCTGTCGAGACATCATAACCAGAAACAGGGATCTTCTTTCTATGCCAAAGATAAAGAAAAACACAGTTTAGCCAAACTGGAACCATAAGCCCTACTCCAACACAAGCATCAAGCAGAAATTAACTTTTAATGGACAGTTTTGCATATAAAGTTCAATCACAGAAAGTAAAATGCGACAGATTTAAGCTCATGTGGAAAAGTCTCTCTTTTTCTTTTACCAGAAGCCCTATTACAAGAACACACCTATCCTGGACATGGTGGAGACTATACCTCTCTCTCTCATAATGTCCTCAACAAAAACACTTCAGAGATCATCACAGAAGCTTCACCACATAGACCGCAAGTCCTAAGTTCCTTGATAATCCTAATAAGAAGCTGACCATACTAAAACTAAATCGATATGCAAACCAAATTGCAACTTACTTACTGTGCTATACTTAGAATCTGCTAATGCGCTATGCAACAAGAATTTATTGACATGCCCAAATTTTCAAGAAATAATTCTATAGGCATACTATATGTAAAAATAATAATCTGATCTGGAATGTCAAGTAACTTTCGTTGCGGCATTTTTACGAACACTTTGTATGCAGCTTTTACTCAACATGAGACATATGAAAGATTCGACATTTTTGCAACAAGGGACAAAGAGATATCGAGATGGGTACTGAAAAAACTTGGCTTTGAACTAGAAAGATCATTCTTTAAGCAAATCAATGACCAAATCAGAATAATTTTGTTCGATGATTGAAACTCTAAGGGAAGAGATGAAAATGGGTTAAAGAGATGAGGAGATTGCAGATGTAAACGTACCAGATCAAGAGGGGACTGAGTAGACAAAAGAGACTGTTTTGATCTCCACGGTCTTCCAAAATCGAAAAATCGTCTGGCAGTCCTTTTTGCAAAGAGGAAGCCAAAAAATCATTGTAAAAAACAGAAATAATTTATTTATTTTTTCTTAATTCGAAATAGATGGATATTACTAGTATATCCTTATCCGAACCTATTAATTACCAGAAAAATCATGGTTCGTTTCCGAACCAAACCACCCGAACCACTTTTACTCTTTATTTGAAAATCAAATAAAAAAAACCTTAATATTTCCAGGGATTTTCCAATTCGAAATTGTTTCTTGTTCTCATTACAACCGTTTTCGATTTTTTGACTTCTTCTCCTTAGTAACCGCTGAAATTAACCACAACATTCCCTATTTCTTTAAATTCAATCGAGCGTTCTTCTTGCTTTCACCAGTATTTCCGTTCTATTTCCGATTCGAAATCAGTCATGCCGCCTAAGACGCGTGGAGGAGGTCAAGGGAAAAGAAAGGAGAT
>Ga0041059_1002909_pt1 | contig 12265 bp, 11 predicted proteins | sample AraColnosormetaG_FD_56232 | JGI IMG/M metagenome (GOLD analysis project Ga0041059, IMG submission 56232) | Arabidopsis roots microbial communities from North Carolina, USA - Col MF nosort | ecosystem: Host-associated > Plants > Roots > Unclassified | place: USA: North Carolina | collected... | reverse complement strand
AAGATTGGTCCCTACCAAAAAAAAAAAAAAAGCTTAGAGGATTTGTTTTTTGATTTTTTTGCTAAATTTTGCTTAGAGGATTGGCTGGGACTTTAAGATAAAGAAAGAAGAAAAAATTACAGTTACAGTTTAATCAATCGACTTAAATCATATAAACTTAATTTCAATAGATAAGTTTGTATTAGTTTAGCTTGAAAAATAGAAGTAGTAAAGAGTTCGATATTATCTAGAAAACTACAACGTAGGAACAACACATAAACATGTGAATTGTGCATGCATAACCCCAAAGAGTGGCAATATCAATTATCAAATATGCAACACTTGTACCATTACATGTCATTCTATCTTTCATATTTTTGATGATTTTGCACTTTGAACTCTGAACCATCCATGATCCATTCCCTTGACTTGTAAAGGTTATCAATCAAACTTAAGTTTTTAAAAATTAAATTTGTAGTCAAGAATAGTAGTCATATATATATATATATATATACAAAAAACAAAAATTTCCCCGACCCAAGTGACCGAAAATAACGACTACATGTTTTATTCCTCCTTTAGTATAATGCGACATTACAGTTTGGTATCAGTAGTTTTGTATCCTTCTCACAATCACGATTGTTGGTGTAATAAACTTTATTCTTTCTATCCAACATGTTATAGTTTCCACATTTGTGGGTGCTGAAATTTCGACCAATGTCACTCGTAGACTCGTATACCTAATCGAGTTTACTTTTATATCAACAACTACAGACCAAGATTCCCATTTCACGTTGTTGTTTTTTTTTGTTTTTTTTATAAACATTTTTGTTGTTATCGCTAAATCATTAGTAGCTAGAATGCCCCGTACACGGTCTTGAAAAGGAGTCAAATATGTTTTTACCAAAGAAGAAATGTAAGAAACATAACATTTAACAAAATTTTAAAATATATTGACTAACAATTTGACCCAAAAAAAACTATCAAATTTAATAAAATACTTTTATGATTATCATAGTTTTTTTCCTTTTCAACAACTTTATAATACTGTAGTGGCTCAAAGAAACCAGGTCGGAGAAATTGTTCACAAACGAGATAATATACAAATTCAAAATATTTCGATGAAACATTTTTGTCAAAGTTGATGAATAGTTTTGCAGCACATAAAATACAAGATAATTCGTCTGATATTTAGGAAAATAATATTATCGTATGTGAAAATAACAATATAGACAAACCAATATTTGTAGATTAGAACTTCACATAAACTACGAACCAAAGGATTTTAGTAGCTTCACATCAAAGAATAAAAATCTAAGTTTCACAAAGAAACAATTAAATGATTTTTGATTTTGAAAATTTAATAAATAGCCCCACACAACACACTCATCTTCCTTCACAGCCTTAAACGTGGAGCCAAAGAAAGTAAAAACAAAAGGAGAGCAATGGACTCTGTTTCTTCTTCTTCCTTCCTCTCCTCCACATTCTCTCTTCATCACTCTCTTCTTCGCCGCCGATCTTCCTCTCCTACTCTCCTCCGTATCAACTCCGCCGTCGTCGAAGAACGTTCTCCAATCACAAACCCAAGCGACAACAATGATCGTCGTAACAAACCCAAAACACTCCACAACCGAACCAATCACACCTTAGTCTCATCACCACCGAAACTCCGACCAGAAATGACTCTCGCAACAGCTCTCTTCACCACCGTCGAAGATGTAATCAACACGTTCATCGATCCACCTTCACGTCCTTCCGTTGATCCAAAACATGTCCTCTCTGATAACTTCGCTCCTGTCCTCGACGAGCTTCCTCCAACAGACTGTGAAATCATCCACGGCACTCTTCCACTGTCACTTAACGGCGCTTACATCCGTAACGGTCCAAATCCACAGTTTCTCCCTCGTGGTCCTTACCATCTCTTCGACGGCGACGGTATGCTTCACGCCATAAAAATCCACAACGGTAAAGCCACTCTCTGTAGCAGATACGTCAAGACTTATAAATACAACGTCGAGAAACAAACCGGAGCTCCGGTTATGCCTAACGTGTTTTCCGGATTCAACGGTGTAACGGCGTCAGTAGCTCGTGGAGCTTTAACGGCAGCTAGGGTTTTAACCGGACAGTATAATCCGGTTAACGGCATTGGTTTAGCTAATACAAGTCTAGCTTTCTTCAGTAACCGTCTCTTTGCTTTAGGTGAATCTGATTTACCCTACGCCGTCCGATTAACCGAATCAGGAGATATTGAAACGATCGGACGGTACGATTTCGACGGGAAATTAGCGATGAGTATGACAGCTCATCCTAAAACCGATCCAATAACCGGAGAAACTTTCGCTTTCCGGTACGGTCCGGTTCCACCGTTTTTAACATATTTCCGGTTTGATTCCGCCGGGAAAAAACAAAGAGACGTTCCGATATTCTCGATGACGTCTCCGTCGTTTCTCCATGACTTCGCGATCACGAAACGTCACGCGATTTTCGCAGAGATTCAGCTTGGCATGAGGATGAACATGTTGGATTTGGTTCTCGAAGGTGGTTCTCCGGTTGGTACTGATAACGGAAAAACTCCAAGGCTTGGAGTGATTCCTAAGTACGCCGGAGATGAGTCGGAGATGAAATGGTTCGAAGTTCCTGGATTCAATATCATTCACGCTATTAATGCTTGGGATGAAGATGATGGAAACAGCGTCGTTTTGATTGCACCGAATATTATGTCGATTGAACATACTTTAGAGAGGATGGATCTGGTTCATGCTTTGGTGGAGAAGGTGAAGATCGATCTCGTCACCGGGATTGTGAGACGTCATCCGATCTCAGCGAGGAATCTCGATTTCGCTGTGATTAATCCGGCGTTTCTCGGGAGATGTAGCAGGTACGTTTACGCGGCGATTGGAGATCCGATGCCGAAGATCTCCGGTGTGGTGAAGCTTGATGTGTCTAAAGGAGATCGGGATGATTGTACGGTGGCCCGTAGAATGTACGGTTCAGGTTGTTACGGCGGAGAACCGTTTTTCGTAGCTAGGGATCCTGGTAATCCGGAGGCGGAGGAGGATGATGGTTATGTGGTGACGTATGTTCACGATGAAGTGACTGGAGAATCGAAGTTTCTGGTGATGGACGCTAAATCGCCGGAGCTTGAAATCGTCGCCGCCGTGAGGTTGCCGCGAAGGGTTCCGTACGGATTCCATGGGTTATTTGTCAAGGAAAGTGACCTTAATAAGCTTTAACAATATAGGTAACTGCAATAGTTAATAGAATAATTAAGTCTTAATTACGTCCCGTACAACAAATCGCATAGTGTTGTTGCACACTTGCACTTTATACATTAAACTAAAGTACACATAGTTTGGTGGTGGTCGATGTATATAAAACATACCAAAGCTTATGAATATTATTTTTTTCTTTTAAATATGCAGCTTCTGTTATTGGCAATAAATCTTATAAATATTCATTCATTCCGAGAGTTATCAGATCTTAACACAACTCTATTTCTCTATTTCATATTAGTGGAAGATGTAGATAAAAATATGAGAATGCTGAGTTTTAATACTCGAATATGACAATGTGGGCAATGTGTCATGCCAATATTGTTTCTTAAGCATAAAAACTGAATACATTGTTAATAAGATCATGAGACAACTATCAGTCGAAATATGAATGATCAGTTAACGGATAAAGAAAATTAATGCACAGAAAAAGATTTGTGGTTTAGATAAATAAATAGGAACATGAAAAAGATTGTGTTTTAGTGATGGGACCAACGAGACATCATTGTTTTGAGCAAAACATGAGGTATGGATATGGATATGGCCCAACGTCATTTATAGCATATACAACGACCTTTAGAAATGTAACCTCTTAAAACAAATTTAAATCTTTTAATTTTAGTAGTATTAAGAAAACCTTGAAATTATTGTGAATTGGGTGTAGTGGAATCAAAGCAAACGAGTGGCCAAAGCAATAAACGAACGAGAGTGACACTGACATAGATGTAGATTTATCCTTTCGTTTTGAGACCAAAGGGTACAATTATTTACATTTGTTCGAGTATATATATGTCTGTCCAAATTTTGGGATCAAGTTTCACGTGAGATGGGTGAGACTTGATGAAAAAAAAACAATATTGACATTTATGGCAATGAAAACTATTGAGACAGACTCGTTTCGTCACATAATTTTGAATCGATCAGACCAAATGTTTTCTATGGTACTCGAGTCTTAAGAACCAATCGTACCTAAACTATAGATCTATTATCACTAGACCAGTTAAACAAAAAAAAGTTATACGATGCGACTAATAACAAGAATCAATATGTAAATCTTGACCAAACCTATTGAAATAGAGATCATTAGGGTAAACATTTTTATTTGGTAATCAAATTTTCTGAACTGAACTTATTACCACAAGTTAAACATTAGGAGTGGTTTAATCAATCTAAGCATTCGACCAATATGCAAAAATCTAAACCATATATTTTTGAAATATGATCCATAGGAAGATAACGTCTTTGTTCAGGTGATAGTTACTATGATTGCTCTATTTATCTAAATGCCAACCACACACAATGGTCCCCATAGGATTTGACCTCTACAATCTAACATAAGGACATTGTTGATATTAGATATTTTCCAATTTCCATGGTAAATGAAAATGATACTTTTAGCCTCGAATCTTGCAATGAAATGATGTCCAAACACATAATATATTCTTTTCTTTTTTTTTCTTCCTTTTAAGTATGATGATAAGAATTAAGAAGCAAGGAGCAGAAAATGAGCACATACAGGTTTTATTTTCAATCTGGGAATCGATTCTTCTCTCTCAAACCCAAGACACTTGGAGATGAAAAGAGAACTTGGACCAGCTCTGTAAAAGAAAGAATTTGGAGAAATACACAAAAAGGGTAAAGAGGAAGAGAGTGATTGGTAGTTGAACTGAGGTTAAATTAGTAATCATATATAAGTATATGGTATATAGAAAGAATTACATGTCAACTGAAACAAGGAAATTTTTGCTCATGAAGTTTTCCCATTTTTTTCCTTTCTATATTGTGATTCTCATAACCGGAAAATAGAAAAAATTAGGCTGGTGTGGAAGTGACAAAAGCCGTACCAAAAATTTCTCCTACATTTTGAGCATGTGTGAATCAGCGAGCGATGAACTAAGATCTTCTCGAGATTGCGATCTTCGGCTTTGGAGACGCATTTGACTCCTGCGAGGGGAGGACCAGAAGGAACCAGTACTGTCATATTGTATATCCCCTAAGCTATCAGAAGAACAACTATGCATAACGCAGCTACTCGATGAGTACAATGAAGATTCCATGAGCTGGATGCTGCTTCCAAAACTAAATGGCCTACGCGGTGATCCCCGAACTGTTGGACTCAATGGTGTCTTTACCCCTGAAAGAAAATAAGCTCTAAGAATAAATATCTTCCCAAAAAGAAAATTAACGACACAAAGAAAGACAATGTTAAGAACTGAGAACAGAAGAACTGGCCATAACTCAAGATTATGCATATTGAGTTACCTGTACTCATAGGACTCCATCGCTGGAATCTGAAGGGAGACGGGATGTTAAGAACAGACGAAGCTGAGGTGCTATTGTGTCTAAAAAGTGGGAGATATGACTTTCTAAAGAATCTTGGCAAACAATTGCTGACACGTGATAGTGCACAGAGAAGCAGAAGCAGTGACAAGATCAAGATAGATATAAGGGCAATTGGGTTTATCTTCATGCTCAGAGTCTCATAGCTCTTCAGTCCCAATGTAGAAGATAGAGCCTTCCCCGATTCCAGAAGAGCTACTCCAAGTGTCCAAGTTATACTCCCAGACCCAATTATGATTTGCTTATCTGTAATATATAAACCTTCTCGTAACAGGGAGACTATGTATGGCGCTCTAAAGCAGTACTGTTCAATGAAGGGTTGTGGAGAAACACTGGTTCTGGCTACTTGCCAAGCCTTGTCACAAAATTCCCTACCCTTTTCCAATACATCATCAAGGGATGCTTCAGCACTTAAGTTGAAAAAACGGTACACCACGAAGAATCCGGATACAGCATAGAACTGACCATGAGGACGAGGGTAACCATCAGGAAGAGCACAAGGCTGCAAATCACAATCAACTCCATGTTTTGCGTTTGACCATTCAGAGCTATTTACAGCATTTTTTGCAAGTGCGCTGCACTCTCCCCAGTTTGGAGCACCAACGAGCTTGATAGAAACTCCTGACTTTCCTTTTTTACCTCCTTGGACACTGGAAGCACACTGAGAACATATGTACTGTCCATTGTATCCAGAATTTAAGCACGGGTGTTTCATTTCCAATTTTCCTTCAATCAAATCAGATTTGTTGACATTTGGTAGCTTCTTTAAAAGATGAACAACAGACCTATCAAACGCATCATTAAGACCATATCCGGCAAGAGAATATGCACTAAGATGATGGTTAACAGACCCAATTCTGAGATTTAGGTTGGTCTCATTATGCGTCCGCTCCTCATTCTCAAAGGTTACCTGCAATGATGAGCCACCTAAGTCAAGTGCACCAAATGTTGCCTTCTTTGGTAGGGCTCCCAACATACTTGTTTGGTAATTAAGGGCGGTCCATCCAAAATAAGCTTCCTCAGTACCACTGATGATCTTAACCCACTCCCTCCGGCAAGTGAAGGGAGACTTCGCTAGTATAGACCACACATTACCTAAAATCCAGCTTGAATCAGCAGGACGAAGCCTCCGGACGCCTGCTGTTGCGTAAACAAAGAGAGATGTGGTTCTATGAGCATTCTTTGGGATTTGCTTCTCTGCCCACTGAATAAGGGGTTTAATTGCAGTTTTCAGGCCTGTTCTGTTATTGACGAGCTTATCAAACCCAGGCTCTGTCTCCATCCGATCATAAGCACGACCCCTACTCTTTCTAGAAATACCTTCTGTCAAAGATTTCATAACAATGGGGAGACTACTATCTTTCTTGTAGTTTATGGAAGCCTGATAAACATATGCACGAGTCCCAGTACTTCCACAGTCAAACACAACATAATATCTTGATGCTCCCCGTGACCAGTTTGTATAAATATACATGGAGACTATATACACCAGAAAAGCAAACAGAAACAGGCACATAACAATCATAACCGCGCGTATCAATTTACGGCGTGTAGATGGATTGGTCCCATTAGGGACACTCCCCTTTTCCTTGGAAAAACTTGATCCATTTTGTCCCCATGATATAGCTTCCCGAGGAAGAATGGATTCTTCAGGATCAAACCCATGGTACGAAGAAAAATCTTGGAGAGACGCTGAGTGTCTCAAACAATTCTTCCGTCCACCATTCCCAATACTTATTGAATCCGAAACTGAGGTTCCTACATCCGGTGATGATCCAGTAGGCATATATGGAACAGATGATTGTGAACCCGCTGGTAATCGACTTGACGCAGCTGTAAAAAGTTCAGTGATCCTACCAAAAACCATTTCTCTTGCCTACATATACTAACAAACTCAACACAACCTTCTCCGTTGTCTTTACTCAAATGCAGAAGCACAACGAACTCTTCAGATTCTTCATTCTTCTGCAGAAAATGTTAACTACACAAATCAAATCAAATGCATTCAACAATGAATATCGACAATTTATGTCTTCAATCAAAAATCTCGGAAAAGAGCTTGAGTGATTCACAAATCAACAAACACAATGAAAGGAGCGATCTGCAGTTAAATCAACATTGCGATAACAACACAACGACTCAATCATAAAATTGGATAGCTAGGGTACAATACCAGAAACACGCATTGGCATAGAACGAAGACGAAACTTCAGCCACCGTCAAAGCTTCCTCAGCTCTTAGATCTCGTATCTCGCTCTGCGTCTAAGGAGTATAAAAGCACATATACATATATGAGTTAATCAACCAATCGTCGTCTTCGTATAAGAAAAATCGAGAATCTTAAGCAGATCTGATGAGTATCGGGGCTAAAACCACACGACTCAGACCAGAGGAAGACGAAGACGTTGGAGAGAGATCCGTTTTGTGCAGAAAAGACTCTTTCCCTTTTTGTTCTCTGATTTTTATTTTCTCTCTTCAACAGAAAACGTCTTGCTCAATTTTCAATTTCCAGGGGAAATTTAGAATGTTTGAAAACATTTGGGGTGGAAATGTAAATGAAATAAGTTTATTTCTTTCTTAGTAATTTATTTAACAAATCGTCTATTTGTTGGTTAAAAAATGCTAATGGCGCCGATATTAAAATGCTAATGGTGTGTGTCACTCATCCAATTTGTATACCTTTAAGAGATTACCTAAGGCTAAAAACAATTTTAGTTGCCAAAAAGAAAGAATAAAGTTCCACGTTTTTTTGATAACTCGTGTGATTTTTTTGCGAAAAAGTTAAACTAGATTGGGATAAAACCAACTTCTTTTTTGGAATTCGTACATTTGCCACTACTGTTATGTGTTCTTACCAAATAAGACACAGCTTTTTCTTGGATTGCTTTTTCCAACTTTATGATATCCCCCTTTTAACCTAAGACTATATTGTATATCTTGCACTGAATGTTATCTATTGTTAAAAAATTCAAAGGTAAAGATAAAATGTCATCTTCATAGCTAATATATGGTTTAGATATATAACCAATGCGAATTAGATGAGCTTCAAGATTAAAGAGTAATTAACAAGGGAGCAAGTACTTGTGAATCTGTGATTAGTAGTAATCGAAGAAGATATTAATAAGAGATGAAAGTTAACAAAAAGTTATAGCTGTTGTAAAATGGGATCTCGTCTGAATCTTAACTTTTTGGTATCTTTTTAGTCTGCAGATTTCACAGAGGAACTGGGTAATCCAGAAAACAACTGTCCTAGTCTGTTAACTGTCCCATTAAATATCAGAGGCTCTGAGGTTTTTAGACCATGGGGCGCAATCCCAATCCCGGAAACCGCTGTTTTTCGCTCTCTAAACGATGCCCAAGTGACCATATAGAGTCCTAGAATGATGAAGAATCCACCCACAACGCTGCGTAGAGGAAAAGAAACCGAGTTAGAAAATTTTGCAAGTGAAAACTGTGAAATGGAACAAGATGTTGAAAAGTGAAAGTGTTTAATTTTGCAAGTGAAGATTGTGGATGGTTGAAAAAGATTCCAGAAAATGTATCTAACCTTCCGAGATAAATGGGGCTACCGAGAAAGATTCTCGATAGGAAAGCTGATGCAGCGGGTTGAAGAGGATTGTAGAGAGCAACCAAGGCAGGACCAATAATCTTATTGGACCAAGTCAAGAGTCCATAGTTTAGTGCTGATGCGATAACTCCCTAGAGAGAAGAAAAACCAGATGAAATTGTGTCAAATGATTCCACGAGAAACATGTGAGTAGATGAAAAAAAAATCTTGATGTAACTTACTGCATATATAACTGCAAGAACCTCAGATTGTGTTAGCTTCCAATCCAATGGCTCCTTTACCATAAAGAAAGCTGTTGTGCACATTAGTACTGTGCCAAAGAAGTATGATAATGCAGCAACAGAAAGATTTGCCGGATACTTCTTCAAAAGTGGCGCCTGGAGAGTTTCCATTATATCCACATTAAAAGACACATGCACAGAGGTTAGTAGGCTGCAGTTTATGCGTTGGTCTAAACCTAACCATAAGAAACAAAAACAATGAAGAGATTTACCTGAATGGCAAGAAAAGTAGCCATACACATGCAGTTTCCAATCAAGCATAAAACTCCAATGTGCCATTGCTCAAATCCAAGATCGAGAAAACCAGAGACTAACCAACCAGTAGGCTCAGGTTGACCTTTAGCACTGATTTCATTGTTCATCGCAAAGTCTGCATCTTTATCTCCTAACAAGGCCGGACCTCGAAATACAACCATGAAGACAGCACCCATAACACACACAAGTGTGCCTCCAACCTTAGTTTGACCTTCGATTCTCAACAAATTCACTCTTTCTGTACTGCATACCAAGTAGGAGACATCAAAAAACCAAAACTGAAGGCATATCTAAGAAGAGAACCCTTATAAAGAATCATACTCACCCCATCATGACAGCCAAGAGAAAGGTGAAGACCGGGATGGATGGTTGAATGGCAGCAGCATAAGTGGGATTTGTGTATGTAAGACCGATAAGAAATAACAACTGGTTCCCAAATACCCTATCAAAATTGAGAACAAAGCAGAGGTGGCTTTACTGAGATATTTAACCTCTATAAACATGAACACAAGATATTGAGACTGGATAGAGATGATTTCTTACCCTGCTAAGCCCAGAAAGAAGAATGACAAGAGAAGGCTTTTATTCATTGGAGTTCTGATCTTTCTACATACATGAAAGACGAACACTGTTCACTGATTAGATTTTGAAAACTTGAACATTCAAAGTTTGAGAGTGGTCTCGCTTAAACTTGACGCATTACAACCTCCTAAACCATTCTTTCATTTACTGATAGAACTAGACAACCCTAGCTCGAGAAACCAGATCCTATTTATCCCAAAACCCGAAGAAGAGACATGGAACTCAGAGAACATTATCAAAGACATTGTATCTAAATCTACTAACAGTGGAAGTAAACGGAACACAGATCTCAACTTAAGTCTAGGCACATTGCTCCAACTCTGAAATCTAGTTCTTCTATAATGCAGATCACATTGACTTTAAATCCTCAGGAGAACTTCTACAGATTCATCAGAGAAAAACCCAAAAGCAAAATACGAAAATCCATACTAATGGATCAGGCAATTACAAGGGGACTGTGTATAGTTCTCACTTCATATATAAACCCACAAATTGATCATAAAACCAGGAAACCATTGAAACCCATCTCGAGAATTCAGAACTAAAAACAGAGGAAACAAAAACAAGTTGAAAAAGAAGAGACCTTTCGCGGAAGTAAGCAAGAGGAGCGAGAATAGAGAGAGCAAGAAGATCACGGCATACACAGAAGACAAGCTGGTTGACTCCAACATTAAGAGCTACTTTAGTAATCACATGGTATCCACCATTAAAGAGCTGAACAAACGCCATAGCAGTGTGCGCCATCCGAGCGTCTCTCTCCGCCGCCGATCCACTTCCGGTCAGGATCATCGGCGCCGTCATCTTTCCGATTTACTCGGCCCCTCTCTGACTTGTAGTTATAAGTTATTTCTAAAGCAAAGACTAAAAAAGTAAGATCCTTTACTTCGTTAGCAACGAATCTGCTTCTTCTATTTGTCGAGTCCTATAGGTTCTGTGCAAATTTTCATATACAATATCTAGGAGATTTAATTCTCAAATCGATCTACTTTTATTTGAGTCTGTATCATTTTATCAAAATATATTCGTGTATTATTAAATCTGGTTAGGACATCAGGCTCATACTCATAGGCTGCCTAATTTAGGCATTAAAAATTGAATTTTCATAAGTATTTTGAATAAACCATTTGACTCAAATTTTAATTGAAATACGTTAAAATTTGTAAATAAAGTAATCAAACTAGGGCCAGAATAAAATCCGAAAACCGAAAACCGCATCCGACGACTTCAAATCTTCAAAACTGCTCCTCTCTTCTCTCTTTAAAATCTTTCAGAGAGGTAATGTTAATCATCGGTTAGGAATCTCTTCCGGGTTTTCCCGGATCTGTAAATATCTCTCTTTGTAAGATTTAAATAATTTCTGACTCTTTGTCGGATTCTGAATACCGGCTAAGTTCGGTTTTTTGTTTCTCGCTTCTGCGAGATAGATCTCTTCCTTTACGCGGATTGAAGACTCTGTTTTACTTTAAATCTCTGCCAATCTCACCAACATTTCGTGGAGTAATATCTTCATCAATTCCTTATGCCCATAGAGTATGGAGCAAAGAACCAACTACATCAAATTTGGTGTTGTCAATGATGGAGCTTTCCTGGAGTTTGGATATGCTCGAAGATTTTTGAAGCCAATCCTCATTCGACCCAGAGATTCTCGATGTCTTAGCCTTGGGTTTGAGATCACCAGAAGGCCGGAGGTTTTTTATCGCTATTTGGCCGATTGACGGTGGATCATCGGACTTTCAGCGGCGGTCGGTAATTTCAGCGGTGGAGCTCAATGCCTAGACACGTGGCGTAGGATCGTGATACATCGTTGATACATGATGTGGATCGCGACACGTCATCTGCAAGTGTCATTAAATCAATTTGCGTTAATGTTTATCTTTTCTTAGATTGATTTTGGGTCTGGGCCTAACTTGCTGTATTCCTCTATGGACTTGTGTAACTTGCCCATTTGGGATTTAATGAAATAAGCCGACAAAAAAAAAAAAAAAAAA
>Ga0041059_1002908_pt1 | contig 12265 bp, 7 predicted proteins | sample AraColnosormetaG_FD_56232 | JGI IMG/M metagenome (GOLD analysis project Ga0041059, IMG submission 56232) | Arabidopsis roots microbial communities from North Carolina, USA - Col MF nosort | ecosystem: Host-associated > Plants > Roots > Unclassified | place: USA: North Carolina | collected 2013-09-02 | reverse complement strand
TTTTTTTTTTTTTTTAAAGTAAAATAACTTACTTCCAAAACAAGTGATTACGGTGACGACTCAGACTGTCATAGTGTCATAGATTGGAAAACTAGTTTTGGTTTCTCTGTTATCCATAGTAAAATGTTGTCTTATGATAATGGGAATTTCACGGTGTACTTGGGAAAAGAATTAGTCGCAAACTCGTTGATTGAACAATGAATCTTCATCTAGACAGCCTTAAGCCTTTAGTTACCCTACAGAATCATTTTGATGATTTCCAATATTTTCTTGTAAGCAATGTGGCCATGTGGGTGTATTATTATTTTTGTATTTTCATCAAATGGTTCACGAGAAAGTTTACAGGACAAAACTCAATTCTGTCTCATTTTTCCTTATTACCAGGCACGTTCTTTGTCTGGTTCGGTCTTGTTTCCTGAAGCTTTTTTAAATCTATTGTTTTCGAGGTGTACGAAGAATCTTTCTAATTGCTTTTAAAGTGAAAGTTGTTTGAATTATTCAAAACTAATGAATAAATAAGGCATATTTCTCAAAATCAATCAAGCAAAGTTAGGCAGAGAAGATTCATTGAACAGATAGAGAAGTTCCAAAGAGACTTTATTATAATGCTAAACAAGTTTGGGGGTACAAAACATTACACTTTCGAGGGTGATGATACGCTATAACAAAGATCAAAAAGAGAGCTCAGAAGACTAATAAACTGTCTTTTAAATAGAAAAGAAATACAAAAATGAAAGAACAAAACAAGACTTAATAGATAGATATTATTATACCTCTATTTACTTCATCACACCTTTTTTATTTCGACAAAATTAAAAGAGAAACTCTCTATGGAAGAGAGGCTCATGAGATACCAATGCATAGAGCTTGAGGTGTGACTTGTACCATCCCCCAACAGCAAAATCCTGAAACAACCAAAAAAGAACGACAGAAGATTAATCCTGAAACCAACACTTAGGTTGTTTGTCTTTACGATTCAACAAGAAGAGCTTGTAACTGTAACTCACCAACACAGCTTTATTTACAAACTAAGGAACCATCGATCACTTCAAAAGTCTCCTTCCAGCATGAAATTGATCTCATCTAAGCTCCATAGCTCCACTGGGTTTTCCTCTTCCTGAGTCACAGCACCAGCATCTGCGCCAAGCATGGCTTCCACTTCTAGTGGGGTGTCCCACAAGGCGTTGTCAAGGTATGCCATCAGATCGTCTGACTCATCAGAGTTTGGTTTGAGCTTCTTGGCTGCATTGGTTTCTTCAACAAATGATGCTTCGTTGTTATTGACAAGCATTGAAGAGATCTCGGGTGTTTTAGGGCCGTGATCACTCCACCCGAACTCAGAACAGTCGAAGGAGTTACTGCCCTGATCGGAACTGAAATACTGGTATCCATTGTTACCTCCAGCATCGAACGAGTTTGTTAACCCAAACTGATTGTTGTACATCTGAGGCTTCTCTTCCATGAAACTCATATCACCAAAAGAGTTGTCAAAGGAGTTGTTGCAGTACTGCTGACTCAGATGTGTTGGCTGCTGAACCAAAGTTACGCTTTTGTTTGGTTTAGCCACTGATTTCTGAAGATTATTAGTCTTAGCACTAGGACGTTTCTGGGATACGACGCTAGGGTTCTTCTCCTCGGGAAAATTCACCTTAGCTTTCGTGCCACGGATTCTGCGTGCTGCAGCATCATAAGCTCTTGCTGCTTCCTCAGCAGTGTCGAATGTTCCAAGCCATTCTCGGGAGCCTTTTCTCGGATCACGGATCTCCGCAGCCCATTTTCCCCAAGGACGCTGCCTAATCCCTCGGTATTGATTCTTCCTCTTCCTCTTAGAAGATTTCTCAGCTTGCTCAGCGGACTCTACAGTTTTCTTGGCATATGCTGAACCTACTGTAGCCAAACACACACAATATCAATCATAAGCTGAATAGAACAAACAAAACTGCATCCCTTCAGGAGCTAAGGACGGTAAGCTGGTATATAATCAACATAGTAACAGCAGATGGTTACAAGACCAGTGAGATCAACCAATTCCAAAGACTAAGCTATAAACTAAGAAAAGCCTCTGAAAACCTAAAGATCTAAAAATTTCATGAGCTTTCCAATTCAAATAAAAGTTGAGATTCGAATCAAACCCAAATATATACCAGTGGAGACGAAAGCGGAAGCTACGGGCTTAGTAGTTGCGGTGAAGACGAAAGGCTTAACATTGACGAAGACATCATCATCGTCTTCGCAGTCAAAAGCCGAGTCATCCTTAAACCCTTGGAAATCAGCTTCGAAATCATCGTCAAGATCGAAGAAATCGGATCGCTTATTCGATCTCTTCTTTGAAGCTTTCACTTTGTTTTTCAGATCCGGCCAGATAAACTCGTTAGTGACGCGGAGGGACCTCGGCGGAGGTATGAAATCGGAGATTATAGCTCCTCCACACATGGTGGCTTCACGAAAGCTCTACTCTTTTTAGGGGTGTAAATGATCAGAAATAGAATCTTCGGGGCGAAATAATAAATATTCGATTCTTTGGGGTTCTCTTTTTTAGTTTTTCTTCTTTGTCTCGATGTTACTCTCCAGAAAGAATGAGAAAGGGTGGGTCGTATATTATATAGATTGATTCTTTACTATTATACCCTTACCTGTGACTCGTAATGGCTGTTATGTGTTTAAGCCTTTAAGGTGATTTGTCATGGTTTGGGTGGCTGAATATAATTTTACAGTTTAGTGCTTATTATATAATGAAAAAATGCAATAATTGGTGTAGATTCTTTTGATGTTATCACTATATATGGAAGATAATCATGCAATGAAAATATCTAATTTTCATAATCCACTAGTAGATACTAGATAATCATGCATTGAACAAATGTTCTCATAATTAGCTAGTAGACCAAACGTGTTTTACAAATATATTGAAAAGCTATGTTTTGGTATATTTGATTATTTATCAACCCTTTAAAATATGTAATATATGGTTTTATAACAAAATAAGTTAATACAAGGTAAGTTGCATCCCAATGTTGTCATATTTGACTGTCCTTAGAAATGTCAAAACTCAAAAGTAATTTCCCAACTTTTATAATTGACGCTTTTTGAACATGAAACACGTACGAACGTTCTAAAGTTAGAACTAATTATTCTTGTGGTTTTCAGTTTTGCATGGTTTATGATCTGGAAGTCCAATACAATCGTCCGTTGTGAACCTTTTAGTGTGTAACAGGGAATGATTTATGTAAAAAGATTCTACACATTTTGACAGCATAGTTTATGTCAAAGAACAAAAATTCAAGGAAAAAAGAAGAAAAATTAATACACATCTTTAGCCATTATTAGCAATGACATCTTCCACGTATTAGGCTAACATATATAGATGCTTCTAGCTAGCAGTAGAAAAAGATAAATTTTAATCCCAGATAGTTGCCAACTTTCAAGTAAGTAAACAAATCAATCATGTGTGTTAGAATCGACGAGATTTGTTGAGATTTCAAAATAAATGAACCCCATCCCTAGATGATATTATCATGGAGTGGCAATATTGGAAATACCAAAAATGAGCTCATCTATGGGCGTGTTTGTGTTACACGGAGTTCATTGAATCTTGAGACTTGGAAAAGAGATAAAAGAAAGACAAGTTGAGCAAGTGGACTCTACAAGGCTTTGCGTTGCCCGAGTCCCACCTTGTTACCACACGCTTAAGTCTTAACGCACATCTTCAAAACTAAAAGATCATCAACTATTTATTGTTAATTGCATATCAATTCTTCTAAATGAAAATTGTCCGGTGTATCTTAACATGTTTAAGATACCCGTTAATCTTCATAGTTTTTTCGAAATCATATTCCGAAGAGTTGAAGATGGATAGTAGTATACGTTTGTAGTAAATCAATGTGTATATCTACAAAAGATAAAATAATACCCCCAAAAATCCCAAAAAAGAAATAAGTAGAGAAGATAAAGTTAAGAATGCAAAAGGAGGTAGGACCATTATCCTTTGGTACGATTGAGACAAAGCTCCAAAAATAGTTGATCTCAAGAAACAGAAGATGATGTAAGTTTTGAAAGCTACCCATCCGTATCCCTGCAATTATTTTTGTTTCCGTTATTAAATGAGCTGTAGAGTATAGACAAGCAAAATTTAAAATAACGAAAATATTTAGAAAAAGTAATTAAAATGAGCACTATTTTATTATTATATCTTATGCTAGGAAAATGTAAATGAAATTATTTTGTTCATTTTTGAATGGTAGTAGGTGATCTGCATCTAATTTTAGATGGCTGTAAAAATCTAGAAAGGTTCCAATCGAATATTTCAATCTCTCAAATCTAAAGGCTTTATTTAACTCCTAATCTGGTTGTCTGCCACTACCACCAGTTAACTACACACCTGCACTACACGTATCTTCTAGTTGAGGCTATAATCGAATCATCATTCTTTAACCCAATTTTATATTACTATCTAAGAATATACATCTATTTCTCAGCATAAAAGATTAGGGGGAACCCATCATTTTGACTTTGGCTTATCCGGAAAATTGGATGATCATGATTCATGATATATAATAAAATAAAATCAGCATCACAAGTATTATTTTTTCTTGTCTAAATATAAGTATTTTCGGTTGTATGCAAATTTTTTATTGTCCTTTTAATTTTTGACACAGTTTTAAATCAATTTTTAAAAGTCATATAAACTCTCTATTAAAACTAAAAAAAATGAAGTTTCGATGAACACATATAAATAGAAACAAATTTAAAATCATCATATCTTTTTCTACTTTTACCAACTCATCTAGAAAAAGATATGTTGAAGTGCATAGATGTGGGCTTGGAGCTTAAAGCTTAATAAGCCTCAATAAAAGCCCATATCACAAGTGAAAGATATTCTTCAGCTACTTCTACAAAAATGGGACGTTCTTTAGACGCTCTATCTTTCTTAACAACAAAACAAAAGATACATATTTATATTACACCAACAAAGATCATAGACGACAACAACAACAACTTATGATCTTTCTTTTTCACTAGTACAACAAACAGAGACCAGAATTTTCCCGGTCACCAGATCCTAAACCCCTTCAAAGAGGTTGTTGAAGAGTGACCACCAAGGGACTTGTCACATTCCGTTTCCCATCTGACCAAACTATATGACCAGTCTCCACATTTGTCGCTCCTGGTGACAACTTCACCTCTGTGGTCTTAACCCTAACAACAAAACTCAGTTTCTGCCCCACCCGTCTGAACGATAGCTTCTCCGGCTCAACCGTCACCGTAGTCCCTCTAGGCGGCCTAATCTTAATCTCGTAAACCGAATCCGAATCGCCTACATTTGTCACAGTCCTAATGAAATGTGTCGACATTTTACTCTCTCCATACTGCTGAAACACGACAGAGAACGACGGGTAGTTTAAATTCCCGACGTGTCCCGCTCGTCTTGCACCGTCACAGTCCGCTTGGCGACGGGTTATTGTCACAATGTTGGTTCTAGTGTAGTTAGAATTACACAAGAAGTTGATATAATCATAAGATGTTATATCATAGACTAATCCCGGATCCATAGCTTTGGTTGGGTGAACATGACCCGAACCATAATCCATAACCGAAGATGTATTGCCAGTGGACTCATCCATCATCGGCTCACCGCTGTTATCAACCGTGTAAGCCGTGGTTATCAATGCTGATCTTATCGCCGCCGGACTCCAATCCGGATGAGCCGCCTTAAGCAAAGCAGCTAGACCAGACACGTGCGGGCACGCCATCGAAGTGCCTGATAAAATGTTGAACTCAGTTCTCCGGTTATCAGAAGTAACACCAGATGGACCAATCCGGTCAGGCCAAGCAGCTAGAATATTCAAACCAGGTGCGATTACATCCGGTTTAAGAATCTCCGGCGTCTCTGGATTAGGACCACGAGCAGAGAAAGATGCAACAACCGGTGCAGGTCGGATCCCAAGTCGGGTACCTTTGAAAACAATCGTAGCCGTTGGATGTTTCGATGAACGAGATTTGGATGATTCAGAGATATACCTACGAATCTCATCTCCTCCAGAAGCACCAACAGATGTCGCCGGTAACACGTGGCAATCAGCTACTAAACCTTCACCGTCAAACACACCATTCGCTATAATCATCCCCAAGCCTCCATTTTTCCGTACGATCTCACCTTTGGTTGCTCTAGAATTGATTCCTCTATCACAAAGAACGATCTTTCCCTTCACTAAATTCGGATCCAACGAGCCTTCAAGACACAGAGACGATGAGTAACCATCGCCGCCTAGTAAACTACCACCGTAAACAAGCGGGTACATTCGACCCGGATCCAGACCCGGTCCACCGTATACACTAACACCAGAAATCATCTTCCCGTTACCGAGTTTCACATTGGCCGGAAAATCCCTATCGATTGTTCCAGCTCCGACTGTTGTCATCCACGGAGCAACATTTGTCACCGTTAAAGCACCGGGACCTCCGTTACCGGCGGAAGCAGAGACGAATATGCCTCTGTCAATAGCTCCAAAAGCTCCAATAGCGATAGCGTCTAGGTAATAAGGAACCACGACGCCTCCAACGGAGAGAGAGATGACATCGACACCGTCGGCAACGGCGGTGTCGAAAGCGGCTAAGATATCGGAGTCGTAACAACCGGAGTTCCAACAGACTTTGTAAGCGGCGAGTCTAGCTTTTGGAGCCATCCCAGCAGCGACGCCGTGAGCGTAGCCGAGAGTTGACGCCGGAAAAACGTAACGGCCGGCGGAGATTGAAGCTGTGTGAGTCCCATGTCCATCGGAGTCACGCGGAGAGCGAAACTCAGTCGTTTCATTCATTTTCCCGTTGGTTGCTTCATACCCACCGCAGAAGAATCTAGCTCCGACGAGTTTACGGTTACAAGCAGACTCCGGAAAATCTTGGGAAGCGATACATTGGCCTTTCCATTTAATGGGAACAGGACCAAGACCACGGTCATCAAAGCTAGGTCTTTCGGGCCAAACACCAGTATCGATAACTCCGATAACTAGATCCGACCCGAAATCAGACTCTTCGAGTAGACCCGCTTTGTCGGTGGACCTAAGACCAAGAAACTCAGGGGAACGAGTGGTGTGCAAGTGACGGACTTGTTCCGGGATAACAGAGATGACATGAGGATGGTCTAAGAGTTGACTAGCGTCTTGTGAAGTGAGTCTAGCGGAGAAGCCATGGAAAACGGTGTCGTATGTGTGGATAATGGAGGGAGGAGAAGAGGTGAGTGAGGCAAGAGAGGAAGTGTACCAGTGAAAATGAGTGGGGAAGATTGAGGGTTTAGCTTCGTGGTCGACGTGGACGATGTAAGTCAAGGAGTTTGAAGAGGAAGCAGAAGAAGAAGGAGAAGAAAGAGTCAAGAGGAAGAAAAAGTAGAAGAAGAAAGCCATCGACGGAGAAAGTTAGGGCTTTTTCTATTATTGTTGATTCTGGATTTGGTTAGTGAGTGGAGGAAGAAGAAGAAGGTAGAGGGTACCACATTGACATTGCTACAGAAGCGGAGAAAGAGAGGATAGAAGAGAACTGTGGTTTCCCTAGTGTGTACAGAGAAAGGAAGCAGAAGAAGTTGTGTTTTTGTGAGCTGGAGGCACTGTCTTTTTTTATTTTGTTAATTACGTAAATACCCCTATATACTTTTCTAAATTATTGTGATAGTGTTGGAAACTTGAATAGTAGATTAGATATGGGATTTATTTGCTCACATAGCTATCATCCATTAGAATGAACTGAATGAACAAACACAAAGAGGAAAGATAAAAACATTTATATTAGAATGCAGTTATGTTTCAGGTGGCAGATTCTTATGTTTTGGTCACGGGATTTTTAAATTTCTATATGCATTGCATTGCGTAGATTGGGATATTTGTCGATTATTATTATTAATACCATGTTTTGATTCCATCTTTGTTTAGCTTCAGACAAAAGTAAGGATTTTCACGTTGTTTGGATTTGGTAAAGCTAAGCCTAAAACTGATGGATGTCATGTGGGTCCTTTTGTTTGTTCGACATGTGTTCGAATCGCTCCTCCTGTACTAGAATCTTATGATAACTTGAACTTTTGTTAATCAAATAAGGATAAGGCTTTGTGATATTTATGTCCAATGTTGATTAGGAGTTAGATAGATTTAAAATGTTTTGAACAAATTAACTTATAAGTATTAATTAGTTTATCGCACGATTTGAATGGCTTATTAAAAAATTACAAACTAAAAAGTCTATTATTATTATTTTATTTCCTTAAAAGTCTATAATTCATAGTTCGACGCTTACATTATATTGGACCTTTAAAAGCATAATTAATACGCGTTACGATGTGTCCATGTTCCAAAGAAAATCCACCTGACTAGTCGATGTTTATTGTATTATTGAACCATTTGATAAACCCAGAGACCAAAGCAGAGTGTTGAGTTCACGTGTTTTTGTTCTTTTCTGCTATATATTTTTTTTACAAGAAAATAACCATCTACAAGAATGTAAAGTCTATATAAAACGAAAAAATAGTGTACCCTATTCAACTGTATTGGCGGGTAATACGGCCAATAAGTAGGTCCAGAGTTTTTTTTTTAATTATTCAGGCATATTTCCTGCAGTTCATTGAAAAATTTACATTTACCATCCATTTTATACATTTATTATCTTCGTTTTCTAATAGAGACTTCGGAGAAAAGAAAATGAGACATTTTTTTTGTTTAAACCAATTATTGACTATGGAGGAAGTCTAGTAATGAGTATAGAAGCTCTCTAAAGCGGGACATAGAATGGACCTTTTCTCTAATCACCCTTCATTTTAGCTTTTGCTTTTAGTTTTTTTTTTCATCTTTGCTTTTAGTTTAGAAACAAAGGCGAACCATACCAGCAACTTTTGAATCTTAATTTTTAATTATATTTTTCTTTAGAAAGAAATTTTCGAGAGTAATTTTGTAAATTTATGTAAAACTATTTCCATTGGGGTTTTTCATAATAGTTTTTTACAATTCAAAAAAATAAAAATAATGAAAATGAAAGAGAGAGAGTGTAAAAAGTTTCTCACTTGAGAAATTCTGAGATATTCTGTACAACCCATCATTACATTTCTCTTTCTACTATTGATTCAATTTTTTAACTAAAATAAAATTTTAATCATATAATTAAATTATAATAAAATATTAATTTTTTTTTGTTTGAGAAACGGTGGGTTTCTCTTGGATGGAGATGCCCTAATGGGCTTATCAGGTTTCAATAAACTCATGGGCCTCCAGTTTCTCATGAACAATAAACAAGACAATAAGCCAACAACTCGTTATAAGTTCATTCATACGACAATGAGCCAACATTAGGATGGAGAAAAACAAATACTTAAAAGAAAACATACTTAAACAAATTTATCGAATAAACCATCGATTGGCCTTTTAGATACGAATTTGGCATGCGTGAGAAGAACTCCACACAGATCCACAACCATAGCAAAACTGATATCCACACCTACGAATTCACAAAAACAAATCAAAATATTAGTAAATTAAAACTTAGTACTAAACAAAATATTTGCAATGATTAAAAACAAACCTGCATTTTATATGTTGACAACCCTCGACTTTATCAACATAGAATTTGCAACTAGGACACCTTCTCCACTGCTTATTTTTTGCCATCTGAATCAACAAAGCATCGTCTTCATCACTACTCTTCTTCTTCGTATTCCCAAATCTTTGAAACTCATCACACCCAATCCCCGCATGCCATGTCACCTTACACTGCACGCAGAACAGTCTATGACAAGAACGACACTCCGTCTGCGTCACGTTAGCATCTCCATTTTCATTGTTCACCATCATCGCCGAACAATCTTTGAACGGACAATAGAATTTGTCCCACGAGGAGATCAAAGACTCGCACAAGATTTTCTCCCAACGGTCGAATACATCCTTAGGGATTAGATCTCGACACGTGTAAGGCTCTATCAGTCGCGTGCACTCCACGTCAGGGCATTTGATCCTCGATGCGTTTTCTTTTATCTTAGTTGCCACGTAACGGACAGTACAGTCGGTGCAATAGGCGTGAGTGCAGTTAGTGGTTCCTCGGAAGATGTCTGAGGAAGGTTTTTCGTCCATACAGATCATACATAACCTTCTTGATGGTTCCATGGGTTCATTCTCGGCTTTAATCTCCGGTTCCTGCTTAACCAGCGTGACTAGATTCCTATGGACTTGAGGATGATGATTAACACCAACAGTAGAAGCGCCAAAAGAAGAAAACATAGCTTCTTGGAGATGGATCTCCGTAGCATAGCTTTCGTCGGCGATTGGGAAAATTTCATCGTAATCGAATAAAGCAGAGAGGTAGGTTTCGTCTACCAACATATCGGTGTCCACCTTTGTGCTTGACGACGATGATGATGAACCCATAAGTTTTGTTCTGTGTGTTAGTGCATGTGTTTAGTGTCTTCTTAGTTAAATGCATAGGTTTAATTAGTTGTCAGTGAATATATCATTGGAATATGAAATTTTAAGCAATTGAATCGTAGTCAATGCCTTTTCGTTATCTCTTGATACATTATGCGAAAAAAATTTAAACTTCCATATGTTTATGTGAAAAAATGTTACATTAACATATATGATAATCGATTTGCACCAAAAAAAAAAAAAACATATATGATAATCGAATGTATAAGGTAATATATGATATCACGTATCTCGAATATTAGTCTTTACTTTTCGTATAGAATAAATTAATGAGGAAAACTTCCAACTTTGATGCAAATCGTTTTTCCCTTTCTCCACATCCCATTTATTTTCAAATCCTAAAATCTAATTCATATGTCCCATACTACCATTCTCGAACGTCGTCGTTTACTCGTTTTCCAGTTCAAACGATGTCGTGTTGGCTTGGTGCACCCAAGTCGTTTTGCAACTTACGTTTACAATGCTGTTTGCTATGCTATGCCTCTCATGTTTTCTTTCTACTTTCCAATTTTTTTTTTCTCACTTCATTATTTGATTAGGTGGTTCAAATTAATTTGATTACGGAGTTCCTTTGTAAATGATGTAAGAATCGATTCCAACATTAATGGACTTTAAATTATTTTTAAAGTAATTATTAGTTGGGTCCTCAAACATTTACTCTACTCGCTTATTAGCCCTACGGCCCTACACCGTATAAAATTGCAAAATCCATCTGGAGATTATTGGTTGTCACTTGTCACATTTTTTTTTTTTGGTTTAAGAACATTTTCAACGAAGAAAAGAGAGCTTACACTCACTTTATTAAAACTCTACCTTACAACAAGTAACATCATCAGATATAACATTGTCACATTAGTTGTACTTCGATAAAGTAAGTATATACACTACAAAATTTGTGGAAACCTAAAATAAAAAAATAGTTTACAACCCAAAAATCTCATCAATTTAGCAACGGTAAAGTATTTACCTTTTACAGTATACAATTGATAAGACTATGAGCTAAAACAAGTCCAATGATGAAAGAGTGATCAACTTGTGACTCCACCATCATCGTCAAAACATCATCTCCCAACTTCAAACCGTTTATCGATTGTTTTCTCTTCACTTCTGCCAATAGTTTTCCACAATTATCCTCAATCGCTAGACTTGATCCGCGAGTTACCATCTTATAACAATATTGTTCATCGTTTCTACATGATCCCGCGTTGACTCTATACGAAGATGATGAATCTTTATTTGGAACTTGAAAAACATTATTTTTCACTCGAAAATATTCTAGTTTTGTTGTTGATTCAACTGTTGCTGATGATGATCTATATCCTTCCCATGTCTTGAATAATCCAAATTTCTACATACACCAACAAAAAAATAACTTAATTAGTTTTGAACTTTGAAGTGAATAATTGTGTTAAAAAATAATTGCATGAAAAAAATGGAACGTGCGCATACCTGTCTACGTAAGGTAAACAAGACATGACCGGACAAATCCATGAGATAAACTTCACGACAGCTCTTAGAATTATAATTGTCGACACGATAAATTATGTTTCCTTTGGAATCGAAGACGGTGCAGCCATTTGTGTTGAACACCAACGACTTCATCCATATAGTGAAACTCTCTTGCTCCGTCGTCAAGTACGGTGAACTTGTTTCTTCTCCGGCGCCGGAGGTTGTTAGATCGGGATGAATCTTCACCATAGTCTCTGCTGGACAGATTCGATATTGCCAAGTTTTTGTCTCAAAAGGTCGTCGGTATATTTGCATATACTATATGGAGACAATGATTCGTTTTTTTTTTTTTTTTGGTTGATTTGATT
>Ga0041059_1002907_pt1 | contig 12269 bp, 7 predicted proteins | sample AraColnosormetaG_FD_56232 | JGI IMG/M metagenome (GOLD analysis project Ga0041059, IMG submission 56232) | Arabidopsis roots microbial communities from North Carolina, USA - Col MF nosort | ecosystem: Host-associated > Plants > Roots > Unclassified | place: USA: North Carolina | collected 2013-09-02 | reverse complement strand
AAAAAAAAAAAAAAAAAAAGAGTCTATGTTAGTTATTTTGTTACGATGCATTTTAAAGACACTAAACTTAATTATTGTATCAAAATGCAATACACGGACGTTACATAGAAACAGTGTCGGTCGAATCAAGAATGGGACGCATTTGATTCATGTGTTTGACAAATGACATGCGTACCGCGTACGATATTTTCCATATCTCCTATTCAATTTCATAACGATGAGAAACCAATGTCCAAGGCTACAAGCAATGCACGTAACCAAAATACACATAACCATGATCAACGTATACGAATCAATTTCATATACGTATGCTTTCAGTTTTCTTCAATTGTCTATATATATTTTGTTCTTATTATCTTTGTAATTATCCTATGCTGCTTTTAATTAAAAAAATATTTTCATAACATGTATCACCTTAAGACAATATAGTGATGATGTTTGCATAAATATTTTAGAATTTTGATCTGGAATTAATATATTTTACTTTGACATATCTCATAAGAAATCTTTGTCAGAACTTCTGAATATTATTTCATCCATTATAGATCTTGGAAAAACATCAATCATTGAAAAATAAGTTATTGTAAATTTTTAAAAAAATCTTACAAATTTACACACTTACACATTCTAATCACCTCGTACCAACAATAATCATTTTTTTTTCAGAAACAACAAATTACCTTAAATAAAAACAGAAGTCGGCATTAAACATAGGAACATGAGGCAATAGAACAGTCATTATCCAAAAAAGTACACTTTTGAACGTCCAATGAGGAAACTTGTTGATAATATCTTAGGACTTGATGACTATATAGCAACACCATCTTGACATAATGTGACCTAGCTAGTTGATTAGACATATGGTAGTGTAAATAACTCCACGTTGTTTATTAAAATTGTATTACATGATTGAAAAAGTTGGGGAAAAGAGCATATAATGTCGTTAGCAGCCCACAGTCCAAATTAAATTTTGAAAGCTACGTGACTAGAAGTCCCGCTATAACCGGGGGCTGGTCCGACACGGTCTTTATTTGTTTCTCGTCTTCTTGTTTTCGATATATAAGGATTTTGCACTTTTTGTTCAACTCTATAGATACATGAACCCGCGTGTTTATACAAGTGAATGAAATTTGGTAGGATATTTTTTTTTGATTAAGAAAAAACTGTTAACTAACTAAATAAGTTATTGACCTATAAACAATATCAAATTGCATCCTAAAAATATCTAGGAAAGTATCTAATCTATTGATAATTACACACACTACACTTGGTCTTGGTGCTATCTATCCTACTTTCTATGACTAAACGTCGGACCTAAAGTAGCTTAGTCAACAAGTTAACGTTGGAATGGAGATTTATTCAGTTTTAACGATAAACGAGAGATATTTTCTTTGCTTAAGCGGAAAACTTTTGTTTGTTATTATCCCTTCAAATATATGTAACAATGTACATAATCTTTCGTGCGTATATATATAACCGAGGATTCCAAACCAACTCGGCTTTAATCCACAGGATATGTAAAATAATTAAGTATTCTTGTTTAATAGTTACTTCGGATCATGGTCTCTTATAATCAACATGGTGATTTATTTAACCATTAAAGAAAATACATATTTCTTAAACTTTTAAGATAGATTCATGTCGTTAGGCGTAAACATCAAGCCGAGGTGCATTAGCACTAAAGTAAACAAGTCGAAGGACCATATATGTTCTTTAAATATAGGAACTCAATTCTTATTTGGAGAAAGACTTTGCTTCGTATGAACTTAAAGGCCGGGACTCATGGAAACATATTTTTTTATAAGTTGTAACCATTAAGTTCTTCATGGAAACATGAAAGCTTAAAATTCTATTTCCAAATTCACTATGTCGAAAAGTGGATCCTCTCCACAAAAACGTACTCTGATATCTCTCAAAATAGAAAATACTAGTGTATTTTTTTACTACTCTCATGTGACACAGACCATCACAATATATCCTTCAGACTTTACTTCTTCTTCTTTTTTCTTTTCTGTTTCCTATTAGTTTATTTACCTCCTAGTATATATATTTGTAATAAACTCCAAATGCTTTGTCACCTCGAAACTCACATAACGCTGCAATAGCTCTGATCTTCCTCACTGAAAAACCCAGTCATTGGGCCTTCCATGAACCTGTAAGGCCCAATCCCATGAGTGCATCCATTTCCAGGTTGACAAGGAGACCCGACTTTGGTGTTTACCTCTGCATTGTCCTTGTCTTTCTTCTTCTTCTTCTTCTCAGGCACGACCTGGACGGTTTTCTTCAGCTTGCGTTTCAAATTATCTGTCACAGACTTGATGTCCATTGTTCCCATGACTGTTACCGTTTCCTTCTCTTTGTCCATTTTGACTTGATACACTCCTATTGACAAAATCACATACTCAATACCATTAGACACAGATTAAAATGGCCGCAAACAAGTTCTGTATGAGTCAAACCAAATACACAAAGTAATAGTCAGGAAAAATTCTTACCCTTGGTCGTAGAGACAGCCTTTTGAATTCTCTTGATGCAACCATCACAAGAGCAATTCACTTTCAACACCACTGTGGTCACAGCAACCTAAGAAGAAGAACAGAGAATATAATGTCATAGCAAGTAATTTCGAAAGACTAAAGTACTTATTAACCCATATGATCACCTAGAAGATAACGGCTATAGTACATTATCTACAAAGGAATGGTACGAGTTAAGAAGATTGTTACTTGAGGATCAAGTAAGCCTGAGAAAATCTACCTTTTGATACTACTTACTTCCTTACTAGTTATCACATTCTAGTCATGGTTTAAGTGTTTGTGAGAAACAAATGTCCTAATCAGAGAACGTATGCAATGAATGTAGAGCTTACCACAGTCTGAGTCTTATCATTAGCCTTTTTCTCATTGTTCTCTTTGGTGTCTTTCTTTGGTTTAGGAGATATCAGCTCCACTTTCTTCTTGCTCTTCTTCTGAAGTTTCTCAGCAATCTTCACTGGATCCATGATAAACCCAATCAGAGTCAGCTTGTTCGAATCAGGATCTGCTCTCACTGTTTCAACTCCTGATACAGTACAACAATCAGAACAAGTCAATGAGCCATTGAGCATCGATAGCAATTTCTTGTATACCAACAAAAATCATGAATCAAAGACTCAAAAATTGACTAATTTCTTTACAATCGCTGTGTTTTCAATAGCAGAAACAGAGAATATTTATGATCCTGAAACTAGATCTAAGAAGAAGATCGATAAACGTAAATAAACGAGGAAGAGAACAAAACTTCGTCAGGGTTTAGGGTTTAACAAAAACTCTCAATCGCTTTCACGATGCTCGAAACCATTATCGGAGAAGAAACGAAACAAAGCAAACGATTAACACGGATGATTCGACTGAGATTTCAGCAACGAATCCATGAAAATCCACAAAACAGAGAAATCGAACCCGAGATAAATGCGAAACGAGATTGTGTTAAGAAACATAACGAATCCATGGTTCATCGATTTAGATTTCTAGGGTTCTGAACGGAGATTGTACCTTCTAAACGACGAGATAAGCGAACGATTCTAGCGATACAGCCGTCACAGTGAAAATCAATCTTAAGAACGACGTGAACCGGCGACGTCGTATTGTTCTGTTTCTTTTTCTTCTCCTCCTCCACATCTCCGTGGTAACATTCACACACTTGCGGATTCTCCATTTTCGTCTCTAACTTCTTCTGCATACAGGTTTAAAAAAAAAACCTCAAAAAAAAAAAACTCAAAAAGCAAGGAGACAAACACATTAGCAGAGACAGAGAGAACCTTGATGGAGGATAGAGAATAGAGACTGGAGTATCTGTCTCGGTTTCTTCAAAGGAAAAGTGGAGAAGACGACGAAAATGGGTTTCAGAGACGGCTGCGTAACAGAAGGGAGTGTAGGGAGGTGGTTCACAGTGTACGTACAACTTTGTTATAGTCCTTTCCTTACTCTTGCTTTTTCTATTTTTGTTTTCATTAAGATCATTTATATATTCAATATTTTTTTAAAAAATGAAATAAGTTCTATTAAACAGGTTATTAAAAAAAAAAAATTGTTAGTAATTTGAGATTCCTATTTTTGTTTTGGTTAATAATGTGTGAATTTGGTTTACACTAAAAAAATGTCGTGCAAGAAAATACTAATAAAAATGAGAAATGTTGAGAAAATAAATCTTTTTAATCATTACTAGACAGTAGACATTTTTCTTTCAATTCCATTAAAAATGGAAAAATTGGTCATCATTTATTCAATGTTATTTAGTCACATAGTTATACTAAAAACAAATTTTTATTGCGTTTGCATTAAGTTTCCAACCAATAATGAATAATCACGTCAAAGTTAGAACCAAAGCAAAAAAAACTAAAAAGCTCAAGAAGAAAAGGATAGAGACGACAAAACTCCATTGAAGAACTTATTAGAGAAGAAGAACAACAACAAGGAAGATAACGAAAGTCACTAAAATCTTTCAAGACCCATGAACTCTCAAATCACTCTTTTCTTCTTCTTCTTCTCAATCCTCTCCCTCTCCCAAATCTCAAATTCATCATCACTACTAAAACCACACCCATGTCCAATTTTACCCCTCCCATCCTCCCAACAGCTCCAATGGCAACTCGGATCCATGGCCATGTTCCTCCATTTTGGACCCAACACTTTCACCGACTCCGAATGGGGCACCGGAAAAGCTAACCCATCCATTTTCAACCCGACCCATCTCAACGCAAGTCAATGGGTCCAAATCGCTAAAGACTCAGGCTTTTCCCGCGTTATCCTCACAGCTAAGCACCATGATGGATTCTGTCTCTGGCCTAGCGAATACACTGATTACTCCGTCAAATCTAGCCAATGGAGAAACGGAGCCGGCGATGTAGTGGCTGAACTAGCTTCTGCGGCAAAGGAAGCTGGAATTGGACTTGGTCTTTACCTTTCTCCATGGGATCGACATGAACAGTGTTATGGCAAGACATTGGAGTATAACGAGTTCTATCTGAGTCAAATGACCGAGTTACTAACAAAGTAAGCTCCTTTTTCTCATATCAGTCAAATGGGTTTGTGATTCCAGTTCCAAGTTTTTAAAAAGGTTGAATCTTTATTAGGTATGGAGAGATTAAGGAAGTTTGGTTAGATGGAGCTAAAGGAGACGGAGAGAAAGATATGGAATATTTCTTTGATACTTGGTTTAGTTTGATCCATCAGCTTCAGCCTAAAGCTGTTATATTCTCTGACGCTGGTCCTGATGTCAGGTGGATTGGTGATGAAGCTGGTCTAGCTGGCTCTACTTGCTGGTCACTCTTTAACAGAACCAATGCAAAGATTGGTGACACTGAGCCTTCGTGAGTCACTCTCTAATGTTGAAACTTTCTATAGATGTTAGGGATGATAGAGATCATAGCTTGAAGTTGTTTGTTTGATCTTGTAGGTATTCTCAAGAAGGTGATGGCTATGGGCAAGATTGGGTACCAGCGGAATGTGATGTATCGATTCGACCCGGTTGGTTTTGGCATGCGTCGGAGTCGCCTAAACCGGCTGTTCAGCTTTTGGATATATACTATAACTCAGTTGGAAGAAACTGTCTCTTCTTGCTTAATGTACCTCCTAATTCTTCAGGATTGATATCTGAGCAAGACATTAAGGTTCTTGAAGAGTTCAGCGAAATGAAGAACTCCATTTTCTCGAACAATCTCGCCCGTAAAGCATTCGTTAACTCGAGCAGTATTCGTGGCGATCAAAGTTCACAGTTTGGTCCTAAGAATGTTTTGGAAGAAGGATTAGACAAGTACTGGGCGCCAGAAGAGAATCAAAACGAATGGGTGTTATACTTAGAGTTTAAAGATTTGGTTAGCTTCAATGTGTTGGAGATTCGAGAACCAATCCATATGGGTCAAAGGATCGCATCTTTCCATCTCGAGACACGGAAGACTGGAAGCGGTGAGTGGGAGAGAGTTGTGAGCGGCACGACGGTTGGTAACAAAAGGCTTTTACGGTTTCTGAATGTTGTTGAGTCGCGGTCTCTAAAGCTTGTGGTGGACAAAGCGAGGACCGACCCACTTATATCGTACCTCGGACTCTACATGGATAAGTTTTCGGGTTCTAGTAGAAACACAACAAAGATAACAATCACAAGGACACTAAAGGAAGAGCAGCAACTACATGATTTGTAAGAAATAACTCTCAAGGATTCATCACATAAGTGTTAGGTATTCTTGAGAATATCTATGTGCATCAAGTCATATATGTGTCACTATCAATTCTTGTATGTTAAGGCTCTAACTTTTACTCTATTGCTTTAAAAGAAATATGACTTTTTTTCTTCAATGACATAAATTTGAGGATTTGGGTCTTCTTTTGTAACTCGGCCCAAATGTTTTAAAGAATTTCTTATGGATTGGAGAAAACTTTTGTGGAAAAACAGAGAAAGCCCTAAAGTTAAGAGACATGGAAGCCACTGAAACGGTTCTTTGCACGTTGCTTGCCGTCGACCTCACAGATTATTGCTATAGAGTTTGTTCTCGCTGCCAGAGAGTTCTTCCTTCAGATAACAATGGCTTTGCTTCTTCTTCATTTTGCAAATTCTGCAAATCAAAAGAACCAAAACTTCTCTATCGGATTCTCGTAAGAACCCTTTCATCTTCTTCTTCCTTCTAGGTTTTTGTTTTCTGGTGGAATAATCTGAAAATTTTGTGATGAATTAGGGTTTTAGGTTTAGCAGCTGTTATTTAGAAATGGGCTTTGTCCTTTGTAGAGAATCAGTTTTGGTGAATCTGTTAATCTCTTGTAAGAACTGTGGAATTGAGTAATTATATAACTTCAAAGTTCTCACCTTTCTGAACCTAACAGATGTCTATAGTGTTAGAAATGGACTTTGTCCAATTTAGTTCTATGCATAGACAAGAATGAGTTTTGGTGAATCTGTTAATGTCTTGTGGAATTGAGTAATTGTGTAACTTCAAAGTTTCCACCTTTTTTGGAGCTAACAGATGTCAATAGCAACAGATGCATCAGTGAAAACTGTGATATGCTTTGATAGAGCTGCAACTGTTCTCTTTGGTTGTTCAGCTGATGAGTTCTTCCACTTCACTAAGCTCAATCCATTAGCCGGTAAATATCATCAAATCGCTGTACTATAAAAGCTCTGAGTAAGTTTGAGATGATTCCTCTTAGATGTTTTGTTTTCAATTGCAGCATCAATGGTGAATCAGGTCTTTGATGGAGAAATGCTTAGGATGACGTTAACTCGGCCTCAAAACCGAAACGCGCAACACATGAGAGTCGCTTCAGTTGTTCCTCTACGATCAGGAGTTCAGCCTGCAATTGTAACCTTGAGACAGATTTGCACAAAGAATGCTTCTTTAGGGAATTTTTCTACAACAAATCACAGTTCCTAATGTTGGAGTACACATATAAAATGCTACTATCACAAGTTGTTTGATATCTTTTCTTACACTTCATTTTGTCCAAAATATTCTCTACTTAGGCTAAGTTCCTCCTTGGATTATGTTCTAATTTGGTTGTTAGAAAATGACTTAATAGTGGATGTGGAAAAGTTTAATTAAGTCTCACCTAAAGTTCATTTGGTGAAATTCCTAACAACAAATCTTGAAGGTTCATATCTTTCACATTTAAGAGCTTACTACTCTTATATCTCACTAGCCAGGAAAAAAAATAGTAATACACAGGTGTCAAAATTATATTGGTTTACAAGAAAGAGTTTGACCTTCTAACAGACCTATTCAATTTCTTTGACAAAGCCTCCAAAACTTGCCACGTGGCATCTCCCTCTCTTGAAGGAACATTAAACATAAGGGCCCGCCTAACAGACGGATCCTCCAAGTTTCTCTGTATGACTGACAAATTAGTAGCCGCCACGTGTTCCAAAATATCCCCTAGCTTTCCAACGTCTCTCTCCGCCACCGTGAGCGAAATATCCGGCCAACGTACGGTGGAAGGGAACGGCAAACGAATCCCGTCGGCTATAATCACCGGAACACAGCCAAGAGCCACCGATTCAACAAGTCTTGGGCTCCACGGTGCCCACCCGAGAGGACATAAACAGAAAACAGAACGAGCTATTTCTGACTGGTAACCGGCAAATCTTTGCCGTTGGAGATAAAACCTCCGGTCACCACCGTAACTCCGCCATATATTCGTCCTTACACGCCTGATAGGTTAAAAAAAGTAGTTCAATATTTAAAGTTTTATGCATTTTATAGAAGAAAAAAAACTAGGTATAGAGATTGCTATAAGAGTTTTGTTACTTGCTATAGAAGCGTCCACTGATGTTTTTGGGATGAAGTTCCATCTTGCCACGGAAAAAAACCCAAATGTCTCGTTCTTTAGTTACCGGAATATTCTTTTGAGTCTTGTGTAAACTTTCCGGTGAGATGTACGGTGGTATCACCACGTTCTCTACCTCTTGGCATGGATGGTTAAAAGTAACACCAAATGTTTGCAAAATTATAGAGTTTCTCAAAAAAATTGGTACTCCATCAGCAATAGCTCTATCCTCCTTCACAACCAAAAAGAAATATAAATTTTGAGTATAAATAAACATATATATTTGGCAAATCATTTTTAAACTAACCATGGTGTGGAAGCAAGAGCCAAAGTCGTGTGTGGCCGTGAAGACATGATCAGAGCCACTGGTTCGGTTCCAAAAAGGGTATTGAGTCGAGACGAGCTTTATCGCGTCATTGATGAGTGATCGTGCATGGCCAATCGCTGGAAAGCCATTAATGGTGCTGAAGTTGCAAGAGACATAGACAGGGACAAAGAAGAAATCGGCTTCATACGGATCTTCCGTCCTTACATCTCCTTCGAGGCTGAGAAACGCCTTATGGAGAGCCACTTCCGCGGCAAAGAGGTGGTTGGTGCATCTATCATTGGCTAACCAGTCTTTGTTGAACTTTGAAGGTAAGTCATAGACGTAGATTTTCAAATTGTTGAATACGTCTAAAGAAAATTAAAACAACCAAAAATATTGTTATGAAAAAAAATTCTACTAGAAAACATGATGGATTCATGATTCATCTATATATATGTAATATGTACCTGTTTTGATGTTAGGTTGTTGAGAGGTAAACCCAAGTTTGTGATCATGGATTTTAGATTCAAACATGGCACGAGAAGCGAAAAGCTTAGGTTTATGGTTAGTAAGAAGATGCTTTGATATGGAAGTAGAAGATCTATGATCTTGATCATGGTCGACAAAGAAGGAAGCAAAAAAATAGAGAGTGAGGATAAAACAGAGGATCCATTTGTAGTATTGCTTAAAACAGAGATTTTTCTCTGTTCTTCTATGTTTATGTGTTGTCATCGTTCTTGTTTCTCCGGGATGAATCTTATGGCCTGAGCTGGTTGTTGAATTCGAAACATCTGATTGTTGGGATTAGTTAATAGGGTTTAAGTTGGTGAAGAGGAGTTTTCGGGTTTGGGAGATAAAGTGGAGATTAAGGAATAGAAGAAGGTGGAGAAAGATTGATGAAGACTACTAATTAATCCTTTACCTTGTTGACTCTTAAGAGATGTTAAGCCATTCAAATTTATAATAATTTCTTCATTTCGTTGTATTTGGTGTTTCTTTTTTCTGTTTCTTGTGGATTTTTCTAATTACATGTGCCAAAAAGTCGTATTTTTGTATAGATATTTATATATATGTTAGAAATATATGATATAAATAGATATTCCATACAATTTTATTAAATGAATTTACACGTAAAGAGACTCAATCTATTTGCATGTAAAAAAAAACTTACATCTCAAAGTGACAATGACAAATTTTGCATATTTTGTGAAGTTGTTAAAGTATGACACCTTAGGTGCTTTATGTGAAAAGTATATTTTCGGACTCTCAAACCTAATATGAGGTTTTTGGGATCAGGACGTTATTGGATTAATGCTCATACAATTCAAGAATTATTTTAAAGAGGCCAAACATGACGAAAGAAAAAGAACCATGATAATATTTAAAAGATATAATAAATATGAAAATGTTGGATTGTTAGGAAATACTACTTTTCTAAAGGAGCACAAATATGTATTGAGCGAAAGCAAGAAAACAAATCTCTGTCATGTTTAACCGAAACATTCAAAAGAAAACATATCTATGTTAGGCGGAGTTAAAGAGGTCTTTTAGTGTTGAGTAATATAGTAAAGTGGAGTACTAATTTATCGTAAAATTATATAAATAATAAAAATATTTGACATATACGTATAACGCATAGCCATGGAAAATTAATATTTTTAGTTTATAAAGAATTGTTATGTAGAAATATATAATTTTCAAACAATTGAAATTCAAGAATTTGCATTCCAATAAATTTGTATATTGTCATATTTGTGACTAAAGTATTTTCACATGTTAGTAGTATAGTAGTTCAAAACTTCTATTTTACTACCTAAGAAATGTTAGCTCTTTAATTTAATGTTAATTAACATATTAACTAGCGAAGGTATAACCGGATTGGGCAATGATGTGGAAGTCCTGAAGAACAAAAAGTTCACAGTTTATAGTACATAAAGATTGATATAAGCCGCAAAATTTATTTAAAGACTACCTCATCTTTGATCAGATTATGATGGGTAGGTATTATTTCCGTACACGCCAAGGGATAATGGACCCAACTCGAATAGGAAACCATTTGTAGCCACCAAATTTTGTTAACTTCTCAAACCAATGAATATTTGTCATACACTCATACAACACAATTATTATCTTTCAAAAACCAGAGCATTATGAACGAAAATCAGACTATCTTTTAGGACATGTGGATTTTGTTTTTGCTGTTTGTTTACTGTTTAGTATGTTTTTTTTTTGGTGGAATACTATTTAGTATGTTTACAAATAGCTAAATCATTGATTATATTGACATTGGATTACAACACAACATCTAAGTATATATACATTTAGCACTTTGCTCTAGAACACATAAAAGTAGATAATTAGATAATAAATTTTAAAACTTATGAAACAACAAGTTAGAAATTTCAGTTACAAATATGTAAGAAAAATTTACATCGAAAACATAGTAAAAGTTTATTCGCTTGTAAGGTAATTATTGTGTGGAATATTTATTTTTAATTAATTCGCAGTAATATGTTTATTTATTAGTCAAAACATGTAAAAATGTTTGATAATTTGGAAAACTATGTATAATATAAAATAATTTAGAAAAATGGAGAAGTAGGAATATATACAAAATAGTTTTCAAAGAAACTTATGCTTATCCAGAAAATATTTAAAACGTTACTATTTAATGATACAAGAGATTTGAAGAAAATAGTTTTGTATACACTTAGAAAACGACTCGTCAACCAACTTTCTTTGGCTTCTATAATAGTTCTATAGATTGACATTTTCGATCTAATCAAGCCAGATAAGAATATTAGGTGGCACTAGCAAATATGTAGAAGCCTAAGAGCATCATTATCAATAGGTTCTTAAAAATTTTAAAAAAACTTTTAAAATATTATATAAAATAAAATACAAAAAAAAAATAGAAAAAGGTTCTTAGAAAAGTAAAATTGACTCTTAAATAAGATATTGTTGATACACTTTCTCTTCTTATTAAGAACCATTTAATATTTAAGTATTATTTTGTCTATCCAAAATGTTAAAAATACTACTAAAAACTCATCAATAAGAATGGTCTAAGAACATACATCGTTGTGATGAACTTTCAAAAGACTTTTAGATATTCATTTCAGTAAAAAAAAGTACTGTAAAATGTTGCTAGAAACAATAAAAACCAAAAATTTCGACGAAAAAGAAGAAATCAAATTGATGTTGAACCACCTCTCCGTTCCCGTAATCATCAAGAATATATACAATCCCCTAATTAAGTAATATCAGGGTTTCCACTATAATTATGTATCCCTTTTCAAAAAAGTATTCCCTTTTCGAATGAATAAATATACATAAACCCTCTTCTAGTTTAGTTATTTGTAAGGTTATGTAGATATGTAACAATTTATAAATATTTTCACGACTGTACCATTACGAGTCCCTTACCTGATCAGAAATTTCTAGAAACAACATACAAGTGTTCAACAATTTTAACGTATTCTTGTTATGTACATTCTCAACTCATAAAAGTACGCTTTTGGAGCTAGAAATCCTTCTCCCAAATCCTTCTCCCAAAACGAGTTTTATTTAACTGAAATTTGCTCAGATTGACTCTAATTTTAACAAAAATAACTAGAATGACTCCTCTTGGCAATGATTAACTAAAATGACTCCAATTTTAAGTAAAAAGA
>Ga0041059_1002906_pt1 | contig 12273 bp, 12 predicted proteins | sample AraColnosormetaG_FD_56232 | JGI IMG/M metagenome (GOLD analysis project Ga0041059, IMG submission 56232) | Arabidopsis roots microbial communities from North Carolina, USA - Col MF nosort | ecosystem: Host-associated > Plants > Roots > Unclassified | place: USA: North Carolina | collected... | reverse complement strand
TACTGAGAAGAAAGATAAGGACAAGTATTATAGATATTTTCTTAGGTCTTATGTCGAAGACGGGAAGAAGATGAAATGGTGTCCATCACCGGGATGCGAATACGCGGTTGAATTTGGTGTAAATGGAAGTAGTAGTTACGATGTTTCTTGTTTGTGTTCGTATAAGTTTTGCTGGAATTGCTGTGAAGACGCTCACTCTCCTGTGGATTGTGAAACAGTGTCAAAGTGGTTACTAAAGAACAAGGATGAGTCGGAGAACATGAATTGGATACTTGCTAAGACAAAGCCTTGTCCTAAATGCAAGCGTCCTATTGAGAAGAACACTGGATGTAACCATATGTCATGCTCAGCTCCATGTAGACATTATTTTTGTTGGGCATGCCTTCAACCATTGAGCGATCACAAGGCTTGCAACGCGTTTAAAGCAGACAATGAGGATGAAACTAAGAGAAAAAGGGCTAAAGATGCGATCGATAGATACACGCATTTTTATGAAAGATGGGCATTCAATCAATCCTCGAGGCTTAAAGCTATGAGTGATTTGGAGAAATGGCAATCGGTGGAGCTTAAGCAGCTTAGTGACATTCAGAGCACACCAGAAACTCAGCTCAGTTTCACCGTAGATGCATGGCTTCAGGTTAGTAAAAGTAACATTTACAAGACCATTGAAAATGTTTGTGGAAACGACGGAACATAATGGAATTACTACCATAGTAGATATATAATAAACGACAAGCTTTCTTGAAGACGATTTTATGAGTAACTTATCATTGATCTGAACTGATGAATAGATAGATTACAAAAAAAGTGTGTATAATTTTCAAACTGGCAAAAATCATCCCACCATTATGCTAGCCACCAATGAGATTCTAAGTTAGATTTTGTTACTTACATTGTAACAGCGGAACATAATCTGTAGTAGAAAAAACTAGAAAAGCTTTATTAAATTGAAAAATCATCTTAATGACGGTTAACTTTCCGAAATGGTGAAACCATTCCACCATTATGCATGAGAACTACCAATTAGACTCTAAGTTAGTTACGGCATTAATTATATTCTCATTCCACCATTATGCATGAGAACTACCAATTAGACTCTAAGTTAGTTACGACATTATATTAATTCTTGTTGACATGTACTTGATTTTACTGTTACAGATCATCGAGTGTAGGAGGGTCTTGAAATGGACCTATGCATATGGATACTACATACTTAGTCAAGAGCGCAACAAGCGAGTATTTGCAAGGTCAGTTTTTGGTACGGAAACACTTAATTTGTGTGTAATCTTAATTTTTCCATTAATTGTAGCAGAACTTTTTCGTTGTCTTGTTGTTCAGCTGAGGCAGAAAATGGTTTGGAGAGACTTCATCATTGTGCAGAGGAGGAGTTGAAACAGTTTATCGGGAAAATTGAAGACCCATCAAAAAATTTCGGTGAGCTCCGAGCGAAATTAATTGATTTGACTAAAGCAACTAAAACCTACTTCGAAAATCTGGTGAAAGCTTTGGAGAACGGTCTTGTTGACGTGGCATATAATGAGAGCCAGTCAATAGAAGAACCTGAATCTTTTACCAAAAGGTCCAAGACAAGGAAAATAAAAACTTTAATTTAGAGTTTTAGTAACTTCAATATTTTCTATGGTTTATGTGTTTGCTGCGAAGGACTGTAGATTTTTTTATGCCTTTTTTTTTAACCTTAGACCTCAAAGTTTTATTTATTTACAATTAAGGATTTGCGACTTTGCTGCTTGGTTGCTTTATATTTCATAGTGCAATTTTGGTGACCATAATTTGTATTTATTGTCTGAAAACTTCTCTAGATTAAGAGCTAATGTAATATCCATTCAAACATCGGATGAAACCTCTCCTAACATGACAAAGATTAAAAATAAATTACATGAATTGTGAGAACTCAAGCATCTATAATTCTATTTTCGTTGAGCTCATCTATACAACTCTTTCTGAAGTCCAACAAATTCTAAAATAACATGAAAAAGTATGATCCACAAAAAAAGAAAGATAACATAATGAAATCAAAATTTTTATCGGACCCACCCACCTAATCTCCTCCCTTCATGGCTTCATCTACCCGCCACGTTTATTATATGGCATAGTAAGAATCTTTTTTTTTTTACCATCACAATGTCTTAATCGTCATAGATTGCTCTCTACACATTTCATAGAAATCAATCCTGAAATACTCTCACGCATTGCATACAAACTTATTCACAAAAAGGAAGCATCAATTTATAATGAATCATTCCTTCAAATTTAAAACCAAATTAACAGAAGAAGAGAAGAAGAAGACGAAAAAGAAGAATTGACAAGTATTCTAAAAATTATAATAACTTTTATCCAACATCGTAAATAATGAGACATGTATATAACACTATATTCACTTAACTTACATAGGAGACACAATATCAACAACTTATTGTTCCTTTGGTTCGAACAATTTTACCAAAAAAATGAGTGAAGCAAAGAAGGGTCACGTACTGTTTTTTCCATATCCATTACAAGGCCACATTAACCCAATGATCCAACTCGCTAAACGCTTATCCAAAAAGGGCATCACCAGCACACTCATCATCGCCTCCAAAGACCACCGTGAACCTTACACCTCCGACGACTACTCCATCACCGTCCACACCATCCACGACGGTTTCTTTCCACATGAACACCCTCACGCCAAGTTCGTAGATCTTGACCGTTTCCACAACTCTACTTCTCGAAGCCTGACCGATTTCATCTCTAGGTACAATACATGAATTTCCAATATGACATATCTCCTTAGTTATTTTAGAGGTAATTTTACTTTGGAATTTGATGAGAGAACAATTTTAGTCAAAAATCTATATCCTGGACTTCCGAGTGACATAGAATTTCTATTTTTGTCAATTACGAAACGTTTTGTGTTCTGTCTCTTTTAATGTATATTTTGAGTGATTATCAACCACTTTTCATGTTTATACACAGTAATCCAGCTAGATTTTACCATTTACAACATTCATAAGCCTTTTTTTTTTTATGAATTTAAAATAGTTTATATAATGCATTAATGCCCATGTAAGAAATAAGCTTAATTAGTGTTAAAACTATCAAAGCAAGTTTCGTAGCGTTTTTAGGATAAGTATAATTTATATGCAAAAACGTTATCAATCTCTACTGTTATATAACCCCTTGTATATGCAGTGCGAAGTTGTCGGACAATCCTCCAAAAGCTCTGATCTATGATCCATTTATGCCCTTTGCATTGGACATAGCCAAGGACTTGGATCTATACGTAGTGGCATATTTCACTCAACCATGGTTGGCTAGTCTTGTTTACTACCATATCAACGAAGGCACCTACGATGTTCCCGTTGATAGACACGAGAACCCAACACTTGCATCGTTTCCTGGTTTCCCATTGTTAAGCCAAGATGATCTGCCTTCGTTCGCCTGCGAAAAAGGGTCGTACCCTCTTCTACACGAGTTTGTGGTTAGGCAATTCTCTAATTTATTGCAAGCTGATTGCATTCTCTGCAACACTTTTGATCAACTTGAACCAAAGGTAACGTTATTATTTAGATTGGTTTTGGTCATTATTTTGAGTTTTCGAAGGTGGAAAGTTTTTGTGGAACGTGTTTTTTCTTTCACAGGTAGTGAAATGGATGAATGATCAATGGCCGGTGAAGAACATTGGACCGGTGGTTCCATCGAAGTTCTTGGATAACCGGTTGCCAGAAGACAAAGATTACGAACTCGAGAACTCCAAGACAGAGCCAGACGAGTCTGTTTTGAAGTGGTTGGGAAACAGGCCGGCGAAGTCGGTGGTTTACGTGGCGTTTGGGACATTGGTGGCTTTGAGCGAAAAACAGATGAAGGAAATTGCAATGGCGATTAGCCAAACCGGATATCACTTCTTGTGGTCTGTTAGAGAATCCGAGAGAAGCAAACTACCCTCTGGTTTTATCGAAGAGGCAGAGGAGAAAGACTCTGGACTTGTGGCTAAGTGGGTTCCTCAGCTAGAGGTTTTAGCACATGAATCAATCGGGTGTTTCGTGTCACACTGTGGATGGAACTCGACATTGGAGGCACTATGCTTAGGGGTTCCAATGGTGGGCGTGCCTCAGTGGACTGATCAGCCCACAAATGCTAAGTTTATAGAGGATGTGTGGAAGATTGGGGTTAGAGTGAGGACCGATGGAGAAGGGCTTTCGAGTAAAGAAGAGATTGCGAGATGCATTGTTGAGGTCATGGAAGGAGAGAGAGGGAAAGAGATAAGGAAGAATGTTGAGAAGCTTAAGGTGTTGGCTCGCGAAGCTATCTCTGAAGGAGGTAGTTCCGACAAGAAGATTGATGAGTTTGTTGCTCTTTTGACTTAACAATTTGAAACTGAGATGTCATCAGTTTGTTAGTTGATTACCTAATAACGGCTTCTTTGTCATCTAAATTTGAATTATCCTGTTGGTTCCATTGGTTGTCCCCTGCGAACAAATCCATATATGAACTCTGTATTAAAAAACGGAGATGTTTGAATTTGAAGCATAACAAGAATAAAGAGCTTTCTTGATACTTATATAAATATGATACATTGTATCTCAAAATGCTCAGTTCTGTGCAGTAGAGAAGTCTATATAGCTCGATGAAAGTACTTTTTGGGGTTTACATTGTACACTGTTACACGATAAGACAATGACAAATCGGAGAGGGCCGTTTCTTTTTGTATTCTTTGTATCGAGTTTATTGTAAACATGAGAAGAGAGCTCTTGAATTGTGGAGTTTCTCGTGTTCCTGAGTAAACCTCTCACGTTCTTATGTACTATTTCCTGAGAAATCATACATTTGGGTGAGAGAAAAAATCATGATATATATAAAGAGCTTGGCTCTAGTCCGTTATGGATAAGAAAAATCACGATCTTAGAAGAAGTCGGCTTAACTAAGGTGGAAGTAGAAATGCAAAAACATAAATGATAAAGAGTTGTTAAGAGAAAGTTTTTTTACCAAGGGAACTTGAATGTATCTTTCCACCATCCCTGTTTTGAGCAGTGTACAAAGATCTTGTCCAATCGAACTATGATCTCAGAAAATGTTGGTCTAACAAAAGTTTCCGTATCCCAGCATTCCTCAATCAATCTGTTTAAATAACAATTGAACCAAATAAGCTCAAAGAGGTTGGGTAAAGGATCAAGGACCAAGCAAATGATGTTACTGTAACTTAAAGTGTAAAACAAGTTCTGTTTTAAAGTTGATAAAGCTTAGTACACTTACTCTCTCATCTCTTGGGGACAACTTTTGGACTTGGCTTTAAACGAAGGTCTTCTTCCTTCTAAACACATTAGCTTCACTGCCTCTTCTGGGGGTTTAGGATGGAAAGGTTGTACTCCTTCAATCATCTGAAATTTTTAAGATAAACTCATCAGAGAATTGATGCATGAGATTTGCTAGAGAAGCTTATTGGCCTCAATCAGTCAATGCTAGGAAAAACATAATCAGCTAGAATGGTTGAGAAACAGAATGAAGTACTTTTAGAGAGCATATAGAACAGTGAGTGGAATAAAACCAGACTAGATACAGCCATCAAGAAATGCCGAGGAGCACAATGTTTGACCATTAACGTAACTAATAGGTACCGGATATAAGATGACACCAAAACGTATGAATCCATAAGGTACTACCTCATATAATACGACACCAAAAGAGTAAGAATCCACACTCCTGTCAAATATTTCATCTTTGTAAACCTCAGGTGCCATACAGTAATCTGCAAACAACAAAAAAAATCATCTGTTTAAACTATTGCCTCATGGAAATGGACCATTCTTATAACTTATGAGTATATCAATAGTAGAAACAGTTTCTATACTTAATACTTGTATCAAAGTTTCTCAGGAGGAAATAAGCATTTAGGACTTACTTGAAGGATCTATATGGGCCCCGTGATTAAGGATTTTTGATTTATCAGATGATAACTTTGCAAAACTTATCAAACCAAATCCCGCCACCTTCAGATGTCCTCCACTATCGAGCATAATATTTCTGGCACCTTACAAGAAGTTGCAAAAATTAGATAACGAGGGTCCAAATATATGTTCTCGAAAAACTTAACGTGCAAATGCTTCTTTATTTAGTTATCTTACTTGGGTTTTAGATCACAGTGGATTACTGGTTCTGGTTTACACTCGTGAAGATAATTCATTCCCCTGAGAAGAGCCAAATGATTCGTTCAAAAGATTATTAAAAAAAATGTAGTTGTAAGTTGAATACAATCTTGCCAAAAAAGTCACATGCCTGGCTATATCGAGGGCAAATCTTAGAACTTTGGCTGGAGAAAGACGACCTTTTTTTTGAAGATAGCTCCCAAGGTCCCCCTGCAAGTTACCACCAAGTGGACAACATTAGTTCCTACCATCCAAATATTGCTTAATGAGGGAAAAATCTTTTAAGGTGTAAAAAGAGGGAGAAGCTTACTTTAGGATGATACTCGGACACAATCATCATGGGGACATTTTGAGTAACAGCTCCAACAAATTGCACAACATTAGGATGACGTACCTTCTCGAATAAAGTAAGTTCGTGTTTGAAGGCATTTCTGTGGGTACATAATAAAAGTCAGATGAGAAGATTGCAGAACAAACGTAATATATGAAAAGAAAAACAAGGATTAACACAGAGGGAATGAAGTGGATTCCAGAAAATATTACTGGAAATGCACAATTCCAACATAGAAGATTCTATAAGAACTATGATTGAATAATGTTACAGCTCATATCATCATCACTATGAACATAACAAAGATGATTTCAACGATCTATAGCTTCACTCAAGAAGAAATTCAAACTCCTTCTTGACCTGTTAGCTAACATAGACATATTACTCACTGAAGAGAAGAGTAATCTTACATAGTGTCAGAATCCTTGTAGAGATCCTTATCAAGTATCTTTACAGAAACCTTAGTCCCATTCCATTTAGCCACTTGATATATTCCCTGGCAAGTGGAAAAGTGATGTAGTATCTTGTTAAAAATCTATAAATGGAAACTAAGACATTATTACAGGAAAGTAAAGCAAAGAGAGATCTTGCCTTTGAGATACCATCAGCTTTCCGAACTTGAAGTTCCTGCGGATTTAACTCGTACTCAGGAACTTCACGAGGATTCGCCACAACCATGGGTGTCCTTTTGGTTTTCTAAAACCAAGAAGAAAATGTAACTATAAACATATTAAGATATGAAAAGAACAGAGCTTGAATCAATGAAAAATGCAGCAACATACCGGAACTTTAGCTCCACGGGCTTTCAAAATGTTGAAAACATCCATGTTACCATAATACTTAGCATCAGCAGCTGCCTATCCACACAACACAAACATAATTTCAAAACCAAAAGCACAAAACCTAACCAATAAGAGACAACAATAGAAATTTATCACATTACCGTGCTTCCCCAACGATCACGAGCATCAATATTAGCCTTCCTAGTAAGAAGAAGCTTGACAACATCGACATGACCTTCACAAGCAGCGATATGAAGAGCCGTACGACCATCAAGATCGATACTATTAACATCAATACCTTCATCAAGCAGATCCTGAACACCTTCAACATCACCTCTACAAGCCACAAATAGAAGCTGCATAGTAGCGTCGAGATTATCCGGTACAGCAAGCTGCGGACCGTTAGAACCATCAGGACTCCGACGAATCGGATCTAAAGACGATTGTCGACCAAAACTAAATCGCATATTGTTCCGGCGAGGATCATGTGAAGCTTGACGCGTGAATTGACGACTAAGCGTACGACGAAGCGATCCAGTTGAGAATTGTCTCGAGATTCCTCGTTTTAGCTGTCCCACTACATTCGCCATGATTTCAAATCTCTTTCTCTTCTTCTCTCTTTCGTCTTCTTCTGCGAAAAAATCGAATGGATAATCACATTTTCTTTTTCTCGAGAAAATTGATCTGGTGATTATGTGAGATCCGTCTCTAGCGCGTTGCTTATCGAGAAATAATTAATTTTAATTTGACGGGTGAAGATATTATTGGCGACGTCTGTTTCCGATTGACTTTGATTTGACTTTTCCTTTCAATCATTATTTGGCGAGTCCCGCGTAAATATGGACTCTTCTTGATTGTCCACTTTTTTCGGTGGCTTTACCGGATTTAAAATCATTTTCTTTTCCTAAATTATGAATTTTACCCTAAACTTCTCATAATTACAATTAGTTCCGACGAACCCAAGATACTTTTTAGCAAAATTAGGAAAATAGTTGACTCGAAAAGGTTGTTATACGTGGAGCTGACGTGTTGGTCTTATCTACTCGAAGCCTTTTGGGCTTTTCTTAAAGCCATTGATTTCTAAGGTCGTCAACAACCGAACCGGACCGGACGGTTTGACCGGTCTAACCAACATATATACGTTCTTTTTCACTTGCCGTTTCGTCGTCGTCAGTCTTCTTCAGTAGCAAAAAACCTTCGGCTTCGTCTCGTCAATGGCGGCCATTTCTGTAAGTTCTTCACCATCTATTCGCTGCTTGAGATCGGCATGTTCCGATTCTTCTCCTGCTCTTGTATCCTCGACGCGTGTATCGTTCCCGGCGAAGATTTCATATCTCTCCGGTATATCTTCGCACCGTGGCGATGAAATGGGTAAGAGAATGGAAGGATTCGTTAGAAGCGTCGATGGGAAGATCTCTGATGCGTCTTTCTCCGAAGCTTCATCTGCGACTCCAAAATCGAAGTACTGTGAATAATATTTGCTTAAAGTCGTTTCCTTTTGGCCTTTGCTTTGATTGATTCTTTGTGCATTAAAATCAGGGTGAGGAAGCACACAATTTCAGTATTTGTTGGAGACGAAAGCGGAATGATTAATAGGATTGCAGGAGTGTTTGCAAGGAGAGGATACAATATTGAGAGTCTTGCTGTTGGTCTGAACAGAGACAAGGCTCTATTCACCATAGTTGTCTGTGGAACTGAAAGGGTACTTCAGCAGGTCATCGAGCAACTCCAGAAGCTCGTTAATGTTCTAAAGGTTGTTCTTTTGTTAGATCGCACTTATTAGTTTCTGCATGACTATAGTTTCATTCGCACCAACTTTACGCATCAGCCAATTTGCTTATTCATTATTTGAAGATTACATTTGCGATTTCCTTTTCCATTCTCTTCATTGACTTGGACATGAATTAGGTTGAAGATATCTCAAGTGAGCCGCAAGTGGAGCGTGAGCTGATGCTTGTAAAAGTGAATGCACATCCAGAATCCAGGGCAGAGGTACTATTCCTTGCCTATGGGAAATTAGAGTTTACTGTACTTGCTGGTTGCTTCTGATTTAGGGCAGAGGTGGTGTTAGTTTTCTCTCTAAATTTGATTAAGCTTCTGTTTTAATGAATTCACAGATCATGTGGCTAGTTGACACATTCAGAGCAAGAGTTGTAGATATAGCGGAACATGCATTGACTATCGAGGTACATCTACTTATTATGATTTGTGTTGGTCTTGATATTTGTTTCGCACTGTAGCCTGTGGGTTTCAGACTTCTGTTTGAACATCTTACTAATCGTTGGAAGACATCAGAAATATTATGGAGGGTATCATTTTAACTTTTATATCTATTAGTTGGATTTTCGTTGCCTTTTGAAACTGATGATGATCCACATGCAGGACTCTATTATAGGATGTGTATTAAAGTTTATTTGAAACTTTTGGTGCAACTTCTTGAATTTAATATAACGAGAAAGTTATTCAACAGTGTGCTACCTTTGATTACCCTATGCTTATAATCTGTATTCTGAGTTGTATTGCCTGTGCAAATTTCTGTGGGAATGCTCAGTGTTCACTTTTGAAAGTTAGAGAAGCATAACCTTAAATATATTGTTCTTTTTACCTTGATTATGAGAAAGTGGAGTAAAAAAAAGGGTGTCTCTGATTTACCTATTTTAGCTCTTTAGTAATCATTTTTAAGCTATTTTGCAGGTAACTGGAGATCCTGGAAAAATGATTGCTGTAGAAAGAAATTTGAAAAAGTTTCAGATCAGAGAGATTGTAAGGACAGGAAAGGTAGTGTATGTTTGGAATTACTAGATTTTATGGCTTTTGAATATCATCTAGTTTGTGCTATCTAATGTATGTATGTAGTAGTTACATCTTTGAGTGGACACAAAGGCATAGATCTCAGGGACTTTCACTAATTTAGGGAAAATGGAATGACATTTTTGGATAACAGATAGCACTGAGAAGGGAAAAGATGGGTGCAACTGCTCCATTTTGGCGATTTTCAGCAGCATCCTATCCAGATCTCAAGGAGCAAGCGCCTGTTAGTGTTCTTCGAAGTAGCAAAAAAGGAGCCATTGTCCCTCAAAAGGAAACATCAGCAGGGGTGTGTGCTTCTCTGCTCCTTAGATTGTTTAACTTCAGCTTGAAGTTCCTCACTTTCCTTTCAAAAAATTTGGTTGCATAAATTATAGTAGGTTTGGCTATTTGATAAAGTTAAACAGAACTATAGATGCCTGTGTTTTTTTCCCTCTATGTGGTGGCTGCCTGGAATCAACATTTGAAGCATGCCCTTTTTTGTTTTTCTCCCTGGCTGCACTGAAGGATTTCCGAGTTTGCTAATTTTTAAAAGTTATCTTATCTTTTTAAATGTAGGGAGATGTTTATCCCGTTGAGCCATTTTTTGACCCCAAGGTACATCGTATTCTCGACGCTCACTGGGGACTTCTCACTGACGAAGATGTAAGAGAGTTCTTTGCTATATATCTAACTTCGTGCCATGAATTTGCTAAAAAGCAATATGAAAAATTCAGATTGTGGTTTGCATTACACGAGTTACACTTGTTTTTCCATTCAAGCCGTCTGGCATAATCAATTCTGTTAATATAGTTACATAAATGATAAATCAATTGAGTGTTAGATTTGGAGACTGTATGTATTTACTTACAAAGCAGACATTGAAAGAGTTGGGGTTTTCTTTAAGCTATTTCGTTTTATTTATCACAGTTATTCTTTTTTGATCTTTCAGACGAGTGGACTACGGTCGCATACTCTATCATTGCTTGTAAATGATATTCCAGGAGTTCTTAATATTGTGACTGGTGTTTTCGCTCGAAGGGGATACAATATCCAGGCATAGTCCTTATCTCTCTCATACACGCACACACAGTGTGCTTAGGTTTACTGACACACTGAAAGATCTCCTTTCTTTTAGAGCTTGGCCGTAGGACATGCTGAAACCAAGGGCATTTCACGCATTACAACAGTTATACCTGCAACAGATGAATCGGTCAGCAAATTGGTGCAGCAACTTTACAAACTCGTAGATGTGCATGAGGTGGGATTACCAAAAGCTACTGTCTTTCTTATATATTTAACAGTTTGAATGTCTTGATGGCCCTATCATTCCTTTGCTGTCTTAGACCTTTTGGCTTTTTTTAAAACGTAGATTAGAGGAAGAGTTTCTGCTAAATCTTTCTGGACTTTCCTATATCATTTCCTGGTCTTGTCTGTTTACTCGAATGAGACCTCTTGTTCCAGAAAGTCAAACTGTACAGGCTTGATGAAAATAATTCTGAACATGATTTGCCGCAACTTTCCAAGCTGTTATTAACTTTGTGAGGATTTTCTGCAGGTCCATGATCTTACTCATTTGCCATTTTCTGAAAGAGAACTGATGCTGATTAAGATTGCCGTGAACGCTGCTGCTAGAAGAGATGTCCTGGACATTGCTAGTATTTTCAGGGCTAAAGCTGTTGACGTATCTGATCACACAATTACTTTGCAGGTAAAATACATTTCTCATAAATGGGATTTTTATGTAGCTGTTATTGCATCTCAGATGAGAAATCCTTTCAATTGGAGATCTTCAAAGTTTCACGTCTTTCCATAGGTCTTCAACTTGTTTGACATAATCAGAGTTCCGTTTGAAAAAAATATATGAAGCTGACTTGGATTTTCCATCTTAATCTCTATTTTTTTGCTTTTGTGTTTTGGATTTTGTGCTGAAATTTGTTGGCTGTGGGTATAGCTTACTGGGGATCTAGACAAGATGGTTGCACTGCAAAGGTTATTGGAGCCCTATGGTATATGTGAGGTTTGTTTCGCAATCTACTTTCATCTCTTAGTGAATGCATAACCCCGTGAATTCTTAATTTCTTATAATGATACTCCAATTGTTCGGATAAAGTCCCAAAATTTAGTTGTAGTCTTTACGACTTAGAAACAGAGTAGTGAAATCTAACTCTCTGGTAAAATCAATAACCAAAGCTGGACCTAGTTACATGAATCTTCTTCTGGTTGTGTG
>Ga0041059_1002905_pt1 | contig 12282 bp, 6 predicted proteins | sample AraColnosormetaG_FD_56232 | JGI IMG/M metagenome (GOLD analysis project Ga0041059, IMG submission 56232) | Arabidopsis roots microbial communities from North Carolina, USA - Col MF nosort | ecosystem: Host-associated > Plants > Roots > Unclassified | place: USA: North Carolina | collected 2013-09-02 | reverse complement strand
TATCTCATCTGTTTGCATCACACCGGATTGGATTGACATCCTAAAATACTACAACGACAAGATAGTGTTTTAGGGATTAATTGACAAAAATCCTACTATCAACACATAACCAACAGATTTGACCACGGGTTCTACAACCATTGGCGGATCTATGTGGAGAGGTAGTGGGGCACGTGCCCTATATAGACTTTATAAATTTGTTTAATGGCTGAAGTTAAAACTGTGTATCCCTGTAAAAACTTAAACCAAAATATAGAGCACAAAAATCGAAATACAAAATTGCAGGAATGAAAAGGGGCTGCTGAATAAGTTGTAGAAATCTCTGTAAAAAAAGTCTGTCCAAGTCTGTCTCAGGGTAAGAAAGCGGGCTTCGAGGCCACTTAACGGCCCATGGACGATGTGATCAAGAGTGTCGACTTAAAGTAGGCTTCTTTATGGGCTTCAAAGTGGGCTTCGAATGGGCTTCGAATGGGCCTTTCTCTTCTCTTCTCTTTCCTTTCCTGGGGTTGTCTGGTTGAGTGCGGATTGATCAGAAGGTCGAGGTGGTAGTCGAGTAGGTTGGTTAACAGAATGGTCTCGGCTGTTTGTTGGCCTCTATGATCGAGTATGTTGGTGAGCATTCAAGATGGGCTGGTTCTTCTCCTTTGCGATCGAGTATACTGGTGGACTGGCAAAGTGGACTGCCTGTCGCCTCTACAATCGAGTATAATTGTCAGGATGGACTCCTTCATCTTTGTGATCGAGTATGTCTGGTAGAATGGACTGCTTGGTCTCCTCTGCAATCGAGTAGGAGTGTCTGAATGTACTGCTGAGCTGACTGCTTCCCTCTCTGTTACTGGTGATCGAGTATGTTGGTGGAAATATGACTTTCTGCTCTGAACTGAAACAACTCTAGAATGCAGAATGTATGTAAGACTAGTCCTAGACTCGACTAAAGATGCAAAATGTACAAAAACGATGTTGAATAGGGTAGAAGAAACTTTGCCCCTTTGGCTTTTAGGTGATCAAACTTCCAGGCGTACCTTTCATCAATCATCTCCCAATCCAATGAGAATGTCTACCTAAAGTGTTTGATGTCGATCCACTTAGGAGGGATTTCCTCCAACTCTAGAGGCACTCCACAAAGCCAGTAATATGGGTGTTATCAGCCCACCCATACACAACGTTCCTTCGACGCTCTTCTTGGTGTTAGTGACCGCCCATGCTGATATTAGGTTTTTAGTCAATTATCCTAAAACACCAATCATGTCGTTGTAGTATTTTAGGTGTCAATCCAATTATGTGTGATGCAAAAAGATGAGATGTGATCAGAAGTCACTAAGTCAAGCCAAGCAATAACGGTTTTGAGGTTTCTAACAGCCGTAAGCGAACATGCAGAAAAAACAAATAGTATCAGAATTACTAAAATCACTCGACCACAACTAGCTGATGCTAGAGGCACGATGTGGTCGAGTAACAGGCAGGAAATGAGACAATTGTACTCGAATGCAGAGTCTGTTGCCCGACACTGGGTGTGGTCGAGTAAGTTGGTCCAATTATTGCAAAAACTAAAAATCAGGCAATGAGAACGATTAAGCGATAACAATAAAACAGAGAAATCAGATAGACGAGAAATTCCTAAGGATGGGGTAATCGAATAGAGTGGTATCCTAGCCTATTCGAAAGGTTAACAAGCGCAATCAAGCTATCCCTAGACAACAGGTTAAACAACAGATCAATTCACTCCCGTGATAGAAATCCTCAAGCAAAGCTAGCCCAGACTAATTCCCATTAACGGAATCTAACTATGCAGGNAAAACTTAACCATTCTACAGACTAAGGATTCCACAACCATTCTATCCCATCCTTAAGAACTCTATGTCACTACTCAGACAACATGCTCAAAGACATAAACACAAGTAAACAAGTATATTGCATAAGTAAAGAGATAAAGAGTAGAGAAACAAGATGACATATGAAATCAAATGCGGAATCTGAATAACTTGGAAAAATCTCGAATTACAGGTTGTAGAAGCAAAAGCGACGCAGCCAGAGTAAAATAGAAAATAAAACTGAAGCAAAAACTTAATGTCGACTAGATGTCTCAGGACAAAACCCTCAGACACCTATTTATACAAAACAAAATAAAATGATAGTAGACGGGCCGGTAACCTAATCGCCCGGCCCATAGAGTGATAATGGGCCGAGATGGGCTTCGTGATCCGATGGAGCTCCAGGCCGCTTCCAAACACTTCTTCTTCCCCTCTTCTTTTCCTTGTGCTCAGCTTGTCTGGTTGAGTGCGAATTTGAGTAGACTATGAAGATGTGATCGAGTGCTTGGTCGAGTGATGGTGTTGGTGGTTAGTGATGATACTCGACTAGGGGGTCGAGTGATGTGGTTGAGTGAACGGCAGAGTGTGGTCAGGTGGTGTGGCGAAGAGATACTCGACCAGAGAGTCGAGTGGCGTCATCGAGTGGCATCATCGAGTGGCCTGAGCTGAGGTTACTCGACCACGGGGTCGAGTAGATGGGAAGAATGGCTCTAAAATCATTCGGCCAGGGGGTCGAGTATTTTGCTGGATGTACTCGACTTGGGGGTCGAGTATGTCCTCTGGTTCTGGCTCGCTTCTTTCAATTTGTTAGCAAACAGCTCTAAATCACGTGAAAACAACTCAGAAATGCAATATGTATGCAAAGCTATCCTAATCATGCAAAGTATGCAAGAATGATGAGAAAAGATATAAAACAATGATGAATGATATGAAACTAGACTCAAAACGATGATGAATGAACACTGAAAACATGCAAATTATAGACATATCATTTAGTACACAATAGACCGATGATCCAAACCAAAATGAAGAAATGGTTGCAGACCCTAAAACAAAACGCAAATGGTCACCAACAGAAGATGTGGTCCTCATTAGTGCTTGGCTCAACACCTCCAAAGATCTTGTTGTATCCAATGAGGAAAAAACAACAACATCCTAGCACCACATAGCAACCTACTTTTTCGCAAGTCCCAAGCTAACAGAGATGGAAAAGAGAGACCTTTAATGCTGTAAAAAGAGATGGGAAAAGATCAATGAGGGTTGTTGCAAGTTTGTAGGAAGCTATGTGGCTGTAACCAAAGAGAAAACCAGTGGGCAGAACGATAATGATGTGGTGAACTTGGCTCACTAGATCTTCTACAATGATTACAATACAAAGTTCACCCTTGAGCACAATTGGAGAGAGGTTAGGTTTGATCAGAAGTGGTGCGTCCAATATGCTACATACGGTAAAGAGAAGCGACAAAAATGTGATGAACACTCTTCCCCATCCTATGTGCAACTTGGCCTTGAAGAGGATCAACCTCGCCCCTTGGGGTAAAGGCAGCCAAAGGCAAAGTGAAACCCAAAGCCAAAACTAATTTGGAAGGTGATGAAAACAAGACTATGACAGAGATGCAAAATATTTGGTCTAATTAAGGAGAAAGATTTAGCTTTCAAAGAGAAGCTACTTAATGGTAACAAGAAGCTACTCATGTTAAAGAGAAGCTAAGTGAAGAGAAGTTACTAGATAGGCTACAAACCAAAACTGAGCTTCTATCTGACATCGAGTTGGCTCTTAAGCACAAGTTAATAACTGATATGTTGTCCTAAGTTTAAGTTTCTAATTGAAGTTGTATATTTGAGTTTATGTTCTTTTTTTAGTGTATGTTTAATGCTTTTGTTTCAGTTGTCTTCTATGCTTTTGTTTCAGTTGTGTTATATGTTTAAATTTCAGTTGTATTATATGCTTTAATTGCAGTTGTGTTTGATGCTTTTGTATCCAATGTCACATGAATGAAATGAGTTTATTAATTGTGTCCTAAGTTTAAGTTTAAGTTGTGTTCTAAGTTTCAGTTTCGGTTATGTTTGGTCTAATTATTTCTATTACTATGCTAACTGTCTAATTATGTTGATTCTAAATAATTTTGCAGGATCTAGAAGACACAACTAGTGCCAACATCACTTGTACAAGACACCACAAGTTTTCAAAGCCACCACTTAGTTTGTTTGTTTTTTTGTGCATTGGTTTGAATAATTGTACATCACAAAACTATATTCCGATATTACACCACTTGTATTCATTGTTCGTTACACTTTGTGTTTATATATATAGTACATAATCTTTATTACAACAAACAATACAATTCTCTCTATTATTCTCTAAAACAATCTTCCTTTTCTCCAAAAAAATATTTCTTTTCTCCAAAACAATCTTCCTTTTCACCAAACAATCTTCTTTTTCTCCAAACATTTATCTTCATAGTTCATCAAACATGAGATCTTCTTCATCTTATAATCTTGACGATAAGTTTGATCAATTTTTCAATGAAACATTATAGAGATATGTTGATCGTCAACCAACCAAGTCAACAAAAATGAGCATATATTGCAAGAGATCGTGAACTAGGACACATCCAGTTGTAGAACGATTATTTCAAAGAAGATGCGACATTCCCTCCTCATATATTGTGACACCGATTTAGAATGAACAAGCCATTGTTTATACGTATTGTTGACGGACTCTCCAATGAAATTTCATGCTTTGAACAAAGAAGAGATGTTATCGGCAGGTTAGGTTTATCGGCACTACGAAGTGTACAACAACAATTCATATGATTGCATATGGTTGTTCAGTGGATGCGGTTGACGAATACCTACAGATTGTGAAAGCACTTCGATATCATGTATGATACATTTTGTTGAATGAATTATATATTTGTTTGGGAAAGAGTATCTAAGTAGACCTACACGACAAGATCTTAAACGACTACTCCGTATTGGAGAGGTACATGAATTTTTTGGGATGATAGGAAGCATCGATTGTATGCACTGGAAGTGGAAGAATTGCCCCACCTTTTGGAAAGGATAATATACACGTGTATCTGGCAAACCGGCAATAGTGTTAAAGGCTATTGCTTTCCAAGATCTTTGGATATGACATACTTTTTTTGGACCTCCAGATTTCTTAAATGATATATATACTTGATTGCTTACCAGTTTTTGATGATAAATTACAAGGTCGAGCTCCAAAAGTGAAATATATCGTCAACTGGACCTACTATCATTTGGTTTATTATCTCACTGATAGAATTTATCCTAAATGGGCTACATTTATCCAATCTATTTCAATTCCACAAGGTCACAAAGATTCTTTATTTGTTACAAATTAAGAAGCTTGTTGTCAAAATGGTTAACGTGCTTTGGGAGTTTTGCAAACTTGGTTTGTAATTGTCAATCCAGCTCTTATTTGGGATAAGAAAAAAATAGGAATGATCATGCGAGCATGCATAATACTTCCCAATATGATAGTAGAGGATGAACAAGATAAGTACATTCAGTTTGATGCAGCTGAATTCACACAACCAAAATCAACCAGCTCTTTACAAATGGATTTCAACTATTTTACAGATATGCTTTCAAATCTCGGCAATATTATGGCCGCTCGAGCCCGAGTTCGTGATCTGGCTATACATCCACAATTGAAAGCTAATTTGGTTAAGCATATATAACAAACATTTGGCGGGAATTAAGCTAACAATTAATCGTTATTCTGATTTTCGATTTTCGTATTTTATATATGCTTTTATGTCATGTATCTTTAAAATTGGTGTATTTGCAATAACTATTCAGTTTTATAAAATAAAATATTTATAATTTTTATTTTAATAATAATTTTTTTTTAAAAGCCCACTTTTTTCATTAGACAAAAAAAATTTAACAATCTATCCAAAACTCTTAAATTTGAATTTGATAAAATTTATAATTAAAAGATTTGGAAGAGCCCCATAAAAAGCTCTTGGACTTGCTTTTAGTTTTAAAATTGTTAAGGCTAAATATCTTTTTTTTTTTTGTCAACCATGTACATATATCTTGGTGATGGTGAGAGTCAAACAAAAGAATCTTGAATCTTATAGATCTAACGGTACATATCCACCCACGTGGCGAAATCCAACCACTTCATTCGCACCCGATCAACATCGAGTCAGCATTCACTCATCACTCAAATCCAAAACCAAAAGGAGACGCTTATACAAAGAAGCAGACGACAACACCAAACTCCGATCATCATCATCAACAACAACAACAACAACAACGATGCTGCTTCGAATTTCTGGTAAAAATCTCGATTCTCTTGTACTCGAATCAAAATCTGCAGACTTCGATACTATCGAAGCTAGTTTTTGTTACTGTTTTCAGGTAACAATCTGAGACCTTTGAGACCACAATTTCTCGCTCTTCGAAGCTCTTGGTTATCAACTTCGCCGGAGCAATCTACTCAACCACAAATGCCTCCGGTGAGTTCTTAGATCGATTTCGATGTGATTTTTATTCAAAAGTTTTGATTTTTCGATGTGGGTTCTGTTTTCAGAGAGTACCAAATCTTATTGGAGGTTCTTTTGTTGAGTCTCAATCATCTTCGTTTATCGATGTTATAAACCCTGTAAGCAAACTCTCTTATGAGTCCTATACTCTTGTTTGATTACTTAAAGGTTTGAACTTTGAAGTAAATTCTGATTTGCTATTATTAGGCTACACAAGAGGTTGTATCTAAAGTTCCATTGACTACTAATGAAGAGTTTAAAGCTGCGGTATCCGCTGCGAAGCAAGCGTTTCCGTTGTGGAGAAACACGCCGATTACTACCCGGCAGCGTGTTATGCTAAAGTTTCAAGAGCTTATACGCAAGAATATGGTAGCTACCTGGTTTAGTTTGCTATGATCTTGATATGTGCTTGGCTGAAAGTTTTGATTTTTCTGTAGGATAAACTTGCTATGAACATCACAACCGAGCAAGGGAAGACTTTAAAGGATTCACATGGTGATATCTTCCGTGGGTTAGGTTAGTATTTTATTTATGTATTGTAGGTTTGATTATATGATTGACAAGAAGAGGAGAACCTTAGTGCTTATTTTTGGTACATGGTTTCTTACGCAGAGGTTGTGGAGCATGCGTGTGGAATGGCAACCTTACAGATGGGTGAATATCTCCCCAATGTGTCGAACGGAGTTGATACATATAGTATTAGAGAGCCATTAGGTGTTTGTGCTGGCATTTGTCCTTTTAACTTTCCAGCCATGATTCCTTTATGGGTAACATGCTAAGCCCTTTTTTATATGGCTTCATTATGTATATCGTTAATTCTTTGTGATTCTCTTATGTGAATTCTGCGTATTTATTATGTGTTTGTTAGTGCAGATGTTTCCTGTTGCAGTGACATGTGGTAATACCTTTATTCTGAAGCCATCAGAGAAGGATCCCGGTAAAATACCCTTATTCCTTCGAACTATTCCAGTTACTAATAGACACTTCTGTGGTGTTTAATTGATGTATGGGAAGTTCAAGATGTCTTGACTTTCAGATCATGTTGTAACATATCGTTGATGCCAGTGTAGTGAACATGCATTTTACTACCACCGCCAATGTGATGAGCGAAATGTATTGTTGATTGACTGTTTTCCACTATAGCTATAGAGGTCCCTTCTATTGATTGGTTGATTATTGATATTACTTGCTTTCTCCAGGTGCTTCTGTAATACTTGCCGAGTTGGCAATGGAAGCTGGTTTACCTGATGGGGTTCTCAATATCGTTCACGGAACCAATGTAGGTTATGTTTAAACTTTCTGCTCTTTCTAAATTTCTTATTTGTTAGCATTTGAATTGTTAAAGTAAGGATCCCGTCGAGAGATATTATGGTGAATATTCTAGTTTGCAATTAGAGTAACCTAGTTTGTAAAGATTCCGCACTATTACCTTCACTTTCTTTGTTGTCACTGAAAATGCATCTGTTGCACAGGATACTGTGAATGCTATCTGTGATGATGAAGATATAAGGGCTGTTTCTTTTGTTGGCTCCAACACGGTAAGTACTTTTTTTTTTATGTTGCTCTTTTATAGCCTGCAGACTTGGCTTTGCATTTGACCGAGTTATTTACAAATATTCATTTAGTCAGTGTCCTGTGTAATTATTTCAGCTGTCTAATAAAACGTTAATTGTATACAAAATCATACCTTAGATCTTCAAAATCTGTCAATATGGACTGGTAATGGCAGAATTGCTTTTCTTCTGAGCTCAACCTTTTCGTTAAACTTGCGTATTAATGCATTGTTTTGTTTAAAGGCTGGAATGCATATATACGCAAGAGCAGCAGCAAAAGGAAAACGTATTCAGGTAAAGTCTTGCATCTTTTCCCATTTAAAAGTCTTCCTTGCTATTTCGAAACGACACTATGTCAAATTGCTTATAATATATTGACTCAGTCAAATATGGGGGCGAAAAATCATGGACTTGTCTTGCCTGATGCCAACATCGATGCAACTTTAAATGCGCTACTTGCTGCTGGGTTTGGTGCCGCTGGACAGAGATGCATGGCACTGAGTACAGTGGTTTTTGTTGGCGATGCAAAATCATGGTACTGCTTACTTTATATATTCAAATTACTCCAGTTTCTCGAATATCTTATATTTCTTGTGATAAACACATTTTCCTGTAATCTTTTTCTCTCGTACGGTTTCCAGAACCACGCCTTTAGGGTGCTTAAGCCATATATAGGATAGTTAAGATAACACCATTTTCTTTAATTTAGATTGACTATTGTTGTGTCCTAATACTAAATGTAACTGAAGAATATGTATGAGGCCTGTTGATTTTCATTTGACAGTCATGAAAGATTAGCTTTAACTTGTCTAATACTAACCAGGGAGGATAAACTCGTTGAGCGAGCTAAGGCCCTTAAAGTCACATGTGGGTCAGAACCAGATGCAGACCTGGGTCCTGTGATTAGTAAACAGGTATTTTCGCGCACAAACCTCTGAACTTACATGTGTAAAAATTATGTTTAGTTTTGCATTCTGTCTGTTGTTCAATATGTATACGTTATTGTTAAATTTTGATATGACTAGGCGAAAGAACGGATATGCCGGTTGATTCAGTCTGGTGTAGATGATGGTGCTAAATTGCTGCTTGACGGAAGAGATATTGTGGTATTTTCCCATTCTCCATATTTACTGCTATTGCAACAGACTCATGCCTTAAATATAGCACTACCCTCCACATTCTTATCAAATAGTAATCATCAAGAACCGCAGAAATATCTTGATTTAATAATCTTTGTGTAATCTTGAAAACAACGCAAAGATCAACTGGTCCGAGAAGTTTATATGTTTTCTCTTATAACAAACAGGTTCCAGGATATGAGAAAGGGAATTTTATCGGTCCTACCATTCTATCTGGTGTTACCCCAGACATGGAGTGTTACAAGGTATTTTCTGACATTAAGGCAAATGATCCGTACTCTACTTGAATCTTAAAAATTCATTTTTCTTCGCAGGAGGAAATATTTGGCCCTGTTCTTGTGTGCATGCAGGTCAGATTGGAAAACTAGTCTTATATCATTCATTTATTCGTGAATTGTGAGATTAATGCCCTCTGATGCTTTTGTGACATATTCATTTACAGGCAAACAGTTTTGATGAGGCCATATCTATAATAAATAAAAACAAGTAAAACACCCTGTTCTATCATCATCTTAATACTAAAATTTAATCGTCTCATCATCTTCAACAATTTGCTACTTACGCCGTCAACAGGTATGGGAACGGTGCTGCGATTTTCACGTCGTCCGGGGCAGCAGCAAGAAAGTTCCAGATGGACATAGAAGCAGGACAGGTATGAAGAACTTTGGGCCCTATAAAATACAACATTACTTGTATGCATTTGATTACATGTTTGATATCTTCTTTTGTTGTTGTTAATGTTTGCCCAGATCGGTATTAATGTTCCAATCCCGGTTCCATTACCGTTCTTTTCCTTCACCGGGAACAAGGCCTCATTCGCAGGAGATCTTAACTTCTATGGTAAAATTCTTGTCACAACTAAACAAAAGAAGATCCATTCTCCTTTCTCTTTGCTTATATATATACTTTGAGTGAACTATTTTTGCAGGCAAAGCAGGAGTGGACTTTTTCACTCAGATCAAAACTGTTACACAACAGTGGAAAGATATTCCAACTTCAGTATCTCTGGCAATGCCAACGTCTCAAAAGCAATAATGAGACCTTAACTTCAAATACTTTTTTTACTTTTGGATTATCGAATCAGCTTCAAGAAGAACCCTTTGTTTATTTTTCAGCTCTCTAGTATTTTCTCATGCTTAGTTTCCTTCTTTTAATCACTATGGTGACTAGAACTCTAGAAGTAACCATGGGAATAAGAAAAAGTAAAAATCTCAAATTTGCCTAATTTGTCAAATAAAACCCCTAAATGACATTCTTTGAGTCGTAAACTCATAAAAGTCAAAGTGAAACTTATATATACAAGTTATTATGTGTCTTCATTCCCAATTGAAACCCAAAAATCCCTGAATTCAATAAACTCGAATTACGAAATTTTGAGTTTTATTTTGACTGTTTTTTAATTATCATGTAAACAACTCAATCTACATGGACCATGACCAAAGAAAACTGAAACCTTAAACCTATAAAGTAGTATCATTATTTAGTGAAAACTAGTTCCCAAAAAAAATCACTAGTTTAAACCTTATTGTATTTTTTGAACTTTAAGATGTTGTAGACTCATCAAAGTCAAAGTTAACGATCTTTAATTTATTGTGTTTTTTCTTTTCCAATTAAAACCCAAAATTCAATAATCTTTGGATCGAAAATTTGAGTTTTGTTTTGACTGTTTTTCTAATTATCATCTAAACAAACTATACACGACCATGACCAAAAAACATAAACTTTTCGCCTTCCACTATAAAAGTATCATCATTTAGTGTAAACTAGTTCCAAGAAAAAAATACACTTGTTTCAAACCATATTAGAGTTAATAGCATTTATCGATATCATCACATGCATTTACCGCTAACCTTTTTCTATAAATTGACTAAAGTGTCTCTCATTTTATGTCACTCATAAAATTGCTATGTTTTCTACTTAGAAATCACTACTTGTTTTTGAACTCTCTTACTCTTTCAAAATGGCTTCCACAAATGTTGAATTCACGTGCTATGTTGGCAATTTGGAGTCGGACACAGAAGAAAATGATCTTAAGAATGCATTTTCTCAGTTTGGTGACGTTATACATTCTAATGTTCGGTTTTCTTTTCACTTTTCCCTCATTGGTACTGAATTTTTTTTTCATCTATAATATGTTTATCTTTGATTCACAGGTCATTTGCGAAAGAGATTATGAATATTTTGATTATGAAAACGGCTACGAATATGACCTTCCGGTCTCTGTGACAACGAGGAAGGTATATGGATTTGTTAGTTTCAAAGATGAGAAATCAATGAAGGATGCCATTAAGGGTTAAAGACCATTAATGTTCAACAGTCTCACTCATCTCGCAGGAGTCGTCCTCGTCATGAAGGTGGACGTGTTGGTTCGAAAAGGTCTTAGAAGATCAAAATGGTTATATAAGAAATAAGGTTTGGTATCAATTATCAAAAAAAAATAAGAAAATAAAATAAGATTTAAGTCTTTGTAACCAGTATTCTAGAAGGTGGTGCTTTGAATAAAGTGGTAATAATTTGAGAAGTTATTCTTAAAATCTCTTCTTTTTTAATTCTATAAAATAATATTGACATTATCAAATGGAGAGAGGCTAACCATATTAACCGCTAGAAGTCTATCTCCACTACATACCGAAGTTAAAATTCAACTATGAGCGATGAGGTGTATGACTGGTGCCGACAACCAATATATAACATTTTGTACATACTGTTCAGACCTGGTGAAGATGATGTCTACTTCAACTGAATGGTCGGCGTTCTCAGCATATTTAGAAGATTTTTAGAGCGACAAAGAGAAATTTACGAGTTTCTTTTTTCTTGTAATGTGCAAATGTAAAAACGGATAACTTGCTAACCGCTATATATAACGCATGTAAGCAATATTCTCCAAAATTGGTTTTGTTTTAGCTTTAAATTAAAACTGTTGACAACAAAAAAAATATTGAAAGAAGAATAATTCACTCTAATGCCCTTTTCTCAATGCGCTTTTGCAACTCTACCCTTTTTTTTTCCTATTTTCATTTCTACCATTTCTAATACTTTTCTCGCCAAATTACCCTTAATGAGCTACCCACAGACCTAATTCATTTCTTCACTCTCTCTCTTCTTCCTCCATCGGAAATTGTGAATACCGTTGAATCCCATGCCGTCGGAAATAGTGAGTTTACTCGCCGTGAAAACCCATCTTCGCCGTCGTAAGTAGAGCTGTGTGTCGCCGTCGAATCTCTTGCGTTTCCCAGGTTTGATTTTATAATGTTAG
>Ga0041059_1002904_pt1 | contig 12284 bp, 6 predicted proteins | sample AraColnosormetaG_FD_56232 | JGI IMG/M metagenome (GOLD analysis project Ga0041059, IMG submission 56232) | Arabidopsis roots microbial communities from North Carolina, USA - Col MF nosort | ecosystem: Host-associated > Plants > Roots > Unclassified | place: USA: North Carolina | collected 2013-09-02 | reverse complement strand
AATGTTAACTATATTGGACTGTTGTATCCCTCTAAACGAAGGTAATGCTTCTCTAGCTCAAGGGAACTACTACGATCATGTGGATATAAATATTCATATAAGTAGTGGAGGTTGGAGATCTACGTTTGAATTAAAAGAATGGGGTATACGACTCTTAGAGGAGGACTCTTCATCAGCAGAGAACGGACTTGGTAATCCAAACAGTACTCTTCCACATGTTTCTGAAGCCGAAGAAGGCAATATGGGGTATTATACACCTCTTCAAGAAGGACTTGTTAATGAGATTGAACACAGTGAAGAGTCTGGAGATATCAATGTAGGGACTAAGAGAAGCAAGAAGCGAATGCGGGTAAGCATTAAGCATTAATTGAACATAATGACTATTCATCTCTCAATTCTTTTTGTGTAAATATAATGACAACTGAATTACTTTTTCTACATGTTTGTGTAGCCGAAGAAGACAATATGGGGTATTCACCGCTTCAAGAACTTACTGAGAAGCAGGAAGCGAATGCGTGTAAGCATTAAAAATGAAAGACCACTCAAGAAATCTAGGACTCGCCCTGCCTCAATACCTAGGACTGGGAGGAACACATGACGTCGTCGTCACTTTCAATCTTTGATTGTGAATGTTGCAATGAGTTGTTTTGCCGGTTATAATGGAACAACAAGATCAAAGGAGGACATGCAGCGACTGATCTCCAGTATCTCCCTAGCTAAATAGATGTTTTCAGGTAACCCAAAAATCTTAATAAATAGATAGTTCCACAAAGAATATGTGGAGCATCTTCATTATGAATCTTTTCAATAGATTTTGCCACCGACTAAAGAGTTGCTTTCAATTGGTGATTTCATACGATGCCCTTCAGCCTATTTTGATTTCTTGTGCTTATTAAGTTGTTGAGCTTTCAAGTGGTCAAGTTAGATAATTTAACAATCTTTTACCAAATTTTTTTAATGCAATGACATGTGGTTTATCTCTTTTTATGTATTATTTTATTTATGTATTGTTCTTCTAGTTCTCTATCTATGATTTTTCTTCATGCTCTAGTTGAATTAGGCCAATTTGACTATTGCTTACAATCGAATTCATCAAGCCATCAAAAGTGGTAATGAATCGATGGATTTATCATTAGATGGGCAAATAAATCAACTCTAAAACCTATGGCACAAAACATTCCAATTTCGATCACATTCACTACCCCTTCTTGTCGGGTTCATACTTAGACCTGCCGTTAGCAAAGACGAAAGAGTAAAATCAGTTCAACAAGAGGTCGTGTCTTGAGTATGTTGGAAAAAGAAGACAATAGATAAATATGTGTGAAGTGGATATTTCGGAAATAATATCCTTCTTTCGCTTCAATGGAATGAACAAAATTTAGCTAATTAAAGGAAATAAAATTAAAATAAAACAAAATGCAAATGATAAGTGTTATTTTATAAGTTTATCAAAAGGATCATTTTTTCATTCACCAAAACTTACAACACAAAACTAATTACCAAAGTGAAGATTTGGAGGACTTGAATATGCCAAAAGGAAACCCAAATCCAAAACAACATCTCAATTCTAATTACATACAAGTTTCACATTTTTTAATGTGAAATAAAACCACACAATGATACAACCGAAGATGCGGAACCGATCAAACTTCATGACTGGTTTGAGTAGATGTGGGAGGAGGAATCGCTTTACCACGCCCCATTGTGAACCCTCTCGTCCCATCAGGCATTCTCGGGCCAGGTGGACGCTTTGAGACCTCAACAGGATGATAATTAGGATGAGAAGATGATGAAGCTGTTCCATGTCCTGTGGGAAAAATTACAAAAAAAAAATGGTCTTAAAATTTCAATTTTCCTCTCCTTAGTTACAATAAGTGGAAAGAAATGGACTTTCTCTAAGAAAAGTACCAATGCCGTTGCCGCCTTGATGATTCTGTCGTCTTCCTTGTCCTACAACTCTGCCTTTGTTTCCATTTTTATCCTTCTGATGATTGCCACCGTCCTGAAAATAGTTAAAGGACAATCCGCAATTATAAACAGCTGCTTGGGTCCTGGTTTAATGGCACATCGTAGTGTTGATCCCAAATCTTGCTTTGCAAAGATGAGATCAATCAATTAATAATAGTATTAAGATAAAACTTACATCATCAGCAGGATTATCAGAATGATGGAGACGGTGATTTTGATGTTCACGCGTCTTTTTGTTTTTCTCTCCTCCAGTTTGATCATGAACTCTGCCTGTAGTGTCCTTTTCTTTATCGACTTCCCTCCGAGCTGGTCTTCTCTGTGCAAACTTTCCCTATGATGAATAATAATCCATTGATTAATAGAAGTTCTAATCTGATTCCATATGCATTTTGTAAGTTGAAAGAAAGATTACTTACTGCTGCTTGTTCAAGAAGCTTAACTCGCAACCCATTTCTCCAGTCTTGCTCATTATTCAATGTAGCTGCCTGCACACCCAATAGTAAAAGTTGCTAACCACACACATTCCTTAAAAAGAGAAAATCTACTGCGCCTAAGACTTTTTTTTATACTAACCGCTTTTTCAGCTGCCTCCACCGTTTCATACTCCACAAAGGCATGTAACTAGCCAAAAGAAAAAGAAGCTAATTACTTACACATAAACACATATATGTGCTTGTGATTCCAAATAAGAAAGTTTTCCACAACGTTTCTTACTCTGGTTCTGATGAAATTTTCCTTCTTCCCACCCTTCTCTGATTCTTCAACAGCATTTGGATCACATATGGATACACTTTTAATACTGCAATTGCAGAAAAATGGTTTTTTAGTATGTAAAGGGATATAACAGGAGAAATGGAGTAACAAGATAACAAGATAGATAACACCATAGCCTACCTTCCAGCTTTACCAAATATCTCTCGAATATTCTCATTTGAATGATCCTCTGGCAAATTTTCTACCAAAACAGTGAAAATCTATGGGACACAAATCAGAAACGGATATATCACAAAAGAAGCAAAAGAAACAACACAAAAGTCAGACTGAAAAACAAGAGTCATGTTTGAGACGATTGATACCTTTGGATCTCTGATCTCAGGAAGAGGACTCAGCCGCTTCACCTTCTTCTCATCAGCGCTAACAACCTGCAGGTTGACCAAAAAGATACTTAACCTCTGATTTTACTCCAACAACTTCCATTCATACTACTGTAAAGAAGCTTACAAGAAACGATGACTCCTTTAAGGCTGATACTATCAAAGCATGATCTCGAGTAAGCTTCTTCATTTTGTGGAACGTAGCAATGGTAGAAATAGGAACTGCACAATGAAAAGAAAGCTATTGAAATTGTTCTTAACAGTTCCATAATCAAGTGGCTATAGATAGTCATGGAGTAATCAATACAGAACTACTTTATTTCCTCAAAATGTAATATATTTTCAGCAATTAGAGTTTAGCCACCTTAAATACTACTTTCCATGGTTCTGCAAGAATACGTTTGGTACAGGAAAGAACCCACTTTCGTATATCAGTTGCAATTTCTCTATTCAATAGACAACGGTCACAAAGTTTCATACTTTCAAAGATACATGTTTCAAGTATCAGAAAGACGTTCATAACTCCAATAGCGATTCCTCAAAGTTGGTCACAGAAAATAGCATAAACTAATGCCTATTTCCAAGTAAAAAAAGTATACTCACCAAAGCCTTTTTTGTTTCTCTTCATTGCATTCAGAAGAAATTTGTCAGTAGGCAAATTCTCGTCACTAAAGTAGTATTCAACCTGCAAAAAGTAGAACAACACTAGATTCAGCAAAAACCTTAAGATGAAGAACATACCAATAAATCCCAAATGTTAAGCATATTCGTGAAACTACTCGTTAAGATAATTAATGAAGTGCCATAACCTAAAACCAATCGACATTGATACACAAGAAGCCATTGAATCAAAGTTAACTAATTCCAAAATTGCTCGATCAATTCAGCCAATTCATCAATAGAAATTGATGATCACTTGCCTGTCTAATGATCTTCTGATTCAACTCATCGATTGGAACAACAACACCATCGGTCTCAACCGGATTCTCGCCGTGATCCTGATCGCGATCCTCGCCGCTATTTCGCTCGTGGTCAAAATCATCATCAGACGGAGATAAATTCGGTATCTCCGAGACGTTAACAACAACATCATCGGAGGATTCAGTAACTGGAAACGAATCAACTTCATGTAACGGCGATTGCGGTTGGGAAAAATCCGCGGTCGCGTCTTCTGGTGCGTGAAGTGGAACGGCGTCGGAGATGGAAGGCGATTCCATCTTCTCACCGGAGCGAAGAGGAAGAGAAGACATAAAAGAGTCGCCGGAAAAGAATCCTCCCGCCCACTTTCGCTAATTGCCGTTTTGAGTCTCTCTTCCTCTTACCTCTCAGCCGACACGTCTTCTCGCTTCTCCGTTTTTATATGTCGGAAGACTTTTTCCTGAACGGTCAAAGGGCTAGTTTCGTCATTTTCTATCAAACGACACCGTATTTGATTCCACTAAGTTCGAGGTAACATTGATGGGCTTTTGATATGGAGGCTTTTTAAGAGGTTTTGATTAGCCCGGTAAGTTTTTAAAGGAAAGCCTAGCAATAGAGGCTAAAATTGCATGAAATAATATCTAAGATCAAATCATGAAAATGTGTGTACATTTGATAATGTGTATACTGTCTACAAGAATAAATGAAGTGAATATTTTGGCAGTTAGTGGGCTTGATCTAGCCCATTTAAAAGGCTTTGACCAATAGTTTGCAGGTAAAATTGCAGGAGATTCATATATGAAGTTATGAAAATGTGTAATTTGTATACTACAGGAAGAACATGTCAATAACATGTAATATGCAAGTTTGAACATGAATGTTGACACATCGACGTACTAACACATACTACTATACTACAAATTATGGTCAAAACTAGCTAACTATAGGTGAAAAGTTGAATTATAGCTCAATATATTGTAATACTCGATATATTGAGTAGTTGTAATTTTGTGGTTCTGGTCTAAAATTGTATTTTCATTGCATACTAATTTGTTGTATTTGATTGTACATCCTTTATCAATATATCTTTTTTCCGTAAAGATATATTGATATACACATTTGTAAGTGATGTGACTAAACTCATTGGTTTGGATTGGAACCCTAAGCGATTAGGACATGAGAGAGCAACAAATCTTGAGAACACTTATATTGGAATGATGACTCGGAGATTAAAATTTTATAGTCTCTCTTATCAACCACTTAAAAGGAATGTTGATCTATACACTAACATATCATCAAATATTATTTACCAAATTGATCACTATACATGTTGAAATTGACCATTTAAGTTTAAGAGTGATTTATTCCGTATAAGTTATTGATTTCCCATTTAATAGAAGAATAATGTAAGAATTACTTTTACATTTTAGAATATAGGTCGAAATGATTGTACTGGTACAGAAAGGTTTTTAAGTAATGTTACAGTATTTTTACACAAAGGTTTTCAAAACTTCATAAATTGTTAACTAAATGAAACATAATCTCGTGGTCTTGCCACATTGAACATAATTCGATATAGCAATAAAACACTGAATGACTAAATATAGTTGTCAAAGTCAAAAGTATGATTACGTGAATTCCCTACTTCAACCTTGTCATGTACATCTAGTTTTAAAGGAATTGAAGATAAATTTGGACCAAATGAATTTCAAAATAAATGAAACAGTATAGTTGCATGCCCATGCATGTAGTTTCTTCTCGATTGCCTTAAGATGCGATTGGCTAAGTTATGTTTTGGTCCACATTTGGTCCTCCACCAAATAAATGGGGAACATTTATATTCTATCATCTCTCTTACTACAGTTTGTATGGAGTCTATATCAAGTACAAATTCTTTTACTTTTGGCTGTAAATGATAAATACATTGTTTGATCAAGATTGTTCTTGATAATATTATTATAATGAGTAAAAGGTTTGTTTTAAGGGCATCTCATTACTTTAAATAAAATAAAACTATCAATTTATATCGTACACACATGTTGTTTTCTTTTCTAAATTAGAATATTTGATGTAACAACACTAAATTATCACTAGAAATATAGATAATATTCGACATAATCAAGTACTAATTTTTGATGAAACTTCAAATACAATTTAACTCGTACATAAATGACAAATTAGAAGATTCCTATAATTCATAGTCTTATAGTAACACGGTTCATGTTACCCAAAAAAAAGTAACACGGTTCATTAAATGATTTCTGTTCAAAAAGAAAACTGTAATACAGAAACTTCAAACTCATATGTGTTGTATATAATGTATCAACGTTTCACGAGAGAATAACAGTGCTTTATTCCAATTGTTCGCGTAGATAGAAGATATGCAGTACACATTCTGATTTGCAGTACTTTTTGAGCATTTTTCGAAAAACAATTTATCTTAGAGAAATTACAAAGAAAAGGTGAGACTTTTTGCTAAAAGCCTAAAACTATAGAAAGAGACACTAAAATTCTGTATTCTCTAAAATTCCATACAACAAAAGGGTTATAGAAAATCATTAGGGTTTACTGTTTTGATCTTGGGAGACTTTTAAGAACTCTCTTTTGTCTTGGTCTCAAATCTAGTATATGGTCAAGTTGATCCATATCCAAAACCTCCACTCATATAGTTCACGTGGAAGTCACGTGAGACTCGGTGTCAAAAAAACATAACCATCGCGAGCCACGAGGGAAAATAACTCATAATGATTTTTCATGGCCATCATTTTTGTAGAACTTGCCTAATAATAGGGGTGAGAAAAGTCAGTGTCAAAATAAATAGGATGATTGGGGACAAATATAGGAGGCCATAATATTTTTCTTTTTTTGGCTATAATAATTTTTAATAAGAAAAAATGTACAATTTCGCATTTGTTCTGTTTTGCACTAATTTTGAAAAACAGAAGCTCTCTCGCTTTTTTTTTCTTTCTTTTTTTGACTAGAAAATTTAAAGATAGGTGTGAATCTTACAAGAGAACCATTAAAATGTTTTAATGAATTTCTAAATAAAAGTTGCTTCAATATCAATCATTCCCTGATAAAAACAATACCCAAAATGTAGCTTTCGTTATATAAAAATATACATAACATACCAAAGTTTATAGTGTAGCTACTTCTACTGACATTTTTACCATAGAATTAATTCATCATATTTAGTATTATTTATATATATATATATATATATATTAGTAAAATATATATTTGATATATAAAACAATTACCACGAGCTAGAAGAAGTTAATCCCTACCAAAAAAAACTAGAAGCAGTTATTCACCATGACACACAGCTAACAAAAAAATAAAGGAGCAAAGAGTAAGTTCTTTTTTTGTTTTTGTTAACTAAGAGTAACTTCTTTAATTAACAATCATGGTATCTTATGGTGAATATGTTTTTCGCTTTTCAAAAAAGCATCTTACTACCATCTACGAACACATTTCAATTAAAAATGATATCATAACATTAGTATTATATAGTCCACGTAACTTCTTTTCACCTTTTATATATCTAGATATTTTTATGATCATAACAACTTTCTAAGCATAGTTAGATTTTCCACAACTATGGCGTAAAGACTTTGATAAAAAGAGAACCAACTACGAAACAACAACATTTCTCCACTATGATCGATCGACGAATTTAAATATAAAAAATTATTGTATGCTAAAATATTCGACCTAATCAATACGACTATGTCAAAGTCATGACTTGTTAGTACGTCAAAACAAGTAAAACTTGAGATCTTCACTTTCTATGTATCATTCATCCGTTTCATTCATCCGTGTATATTTGTTCCTGTGATACTTGTTTATTATTATTTTCTACTATTCATTATGTATTCTTTATTAGGAGTACATTTTGTATAGTATTCACCAAGTTTTCACTGCCTAGAAAAAATTAAACTGGTGAGAATGTAAATGACATTGTTGTGCGCAAAAACTATTCTATATGAATTAATTTAAGTACTTTACGTGGAATTTTGTTGTTAATTTCCGTTATGGAATAAATGTCAATGTTTCTTTTAAGTTTTAAGCATCGTTCATCAAATGGTTGAATAGATGGTTAGTGATTTATATACCAAATCTTTGGTGTGCATAATTAATTTAATTTATTTTTATTGCAATAGTTTCGGAGACTTCATCATATTCTAGATTGAATCGTCCGCTAATAAAATTTACTATATATATTCATTGTGTTCACTATAGTTAATCCATTTATTGTGAATAGTAAATCTTAATTTGTAATATATTTTAGAAATTAAATAGGATGATGCAATAGCTCAAAATAGTCAAATCATACAGTGATAATTTACTCTTTCTTACTGACTGTTTATTTTAAATTTCATCAGCGTATATGTTTCAGTTAAATTGTTTATATTCTCATATTTATTGATCATACTCAAACTATGCAATTCATTAGTTAACACTTTTGATATTAGATATCCTTTAACAGAAACAACAACACTTTTGATGTTTGGGTACTTGGTTTCGTTCATCATTTGTATATGAAGTTGTTATATACATCAGAAGTTCTTATTCTCACACTTCTAGTGAAACAATCAAACTAAAAAACATCTAATGATTCTTTCGTAAGGAATATTATTTATAGGTCTCACGGGTGAAAATTTACTTTGACTCTTCGACAAAATGAAGGGATTACAATATTTCGAAACTCTACCAAATTAGTCAATCAAGCTACCATCCGTTTTTTTGTTTGTCTTGGCAGCATTTCTGATTTCTGAATTTTAACACTTGGGAATGATAGTTTAGCTTTAATAAAATATTACTAATGGGTGGGCTTAGGGTAAACAAAATTATGGACAAAAATCGATAGCGTCAAATCAATATACTTCTTTTGTACCTAACTAATCTAATTTTGTTTAGTTTTCAAACATAATAAGAAACATATTAATAATCAATGATTAATACATTATTTTGTAACTAACAATTTTCTATGTATAAACTCTACAATTCTTCATCAATAACTGATAAAAGCTATACTAAACCCCTAAAAATGTACAGTATATTTTTGAAATTTGATTATTAGGAACAGAGAGGAGTATTTTTCGAATATTTAAAAAGTGATGGTACCATATATTTCTAAATAAATGCTATTTTAGTTCTTTTGTCGGAAGGAAATGAAAGCACCTAATTATGGGGAACAAAATTAAAGAGCAAACTAACAGAACTTTATGTTCGTGTGGTTCCAAGGAAAAGAGAGATTGGAAAGGCTTAAACCGTTCTTAATTCACAGAATCACAGGCTATATATACCTACCCAACAAAAAACAAAATATTAGTGATCGATTTAATTTTTGCTTTACAACAAAAAGTTTCCCACGTTGTAGGACAATCACGAGGATCCTCCTTACGATTTTGACCCTACTCGTCATTAACTACATGAACCTAATTGCGTTAGACACACACACATCCTACAAACGTTATAATTCATCACATGTTTCAAAACCTAAGTTTATAGGCCAAACTGTAAATGACATGCTTGATTGAAGAGATAATTGCTAAATTTATTGGGAAAATCTTAATATTCTTTTTGCTATATAAATATTATTTCTTGATTTTGTACAACTCTTAGGTAATTTAGGTATCAAATGGTACATTGCGAAAACAGTAAGAAGCCTGCAAGTTTTACCCAATAAGAAATGGAAGGACCCATATATCAAGCCTAACTTTTAATGTAGACGACAAAAACAAATCTCATATAAATCATGCCGACATTACACAAACAAAATCACTTATGCAGTGTCTATGACTCGTTTATCATGTTGTTCTTGTACCGTTGATATTGTGGAAAATTATCTTGTTTTTATTTGTGTTAAATCAGATCTTTCTCCTCTTAGTAGCATGAGAAAGAGGATCAACCCGGGACGATATTCCATCCATAACGACTATAATTACAGTTAATGTTAAACTGTTTTTATTTATAAGACACAATTATAATACATCCATTAAGATTTTTAAAGTTTTCATAACAAAAAAAATAAAAAATATAATAATTAGACGCATTTTGATAATAGAAAAACTCTAAATTTTCAATAAAAGTCTCAACTGCCTTTACAGTCTAATATGATCATGAGAAGGGTTAAGAATAGAATAGTTGACTTTTAACTTAATGGAAGATTTACTGGAAAATGTCTCTATCTGTTATCTAGTATTGGACCCGTTAATAATGTGCAACGTATAATGTAGGGTACTAAATCCCAAGAAAAATCTAGATTTTCTAGATAACATATTTAACCAGAAAAGAAAAAAAATTGTAGTGGAATAGACCAGCATGGTTCAATCTGGTCGTTACTAAAACTACCAATCCAAAACCTACCAACTATAATACAATATGACTACAAATACGGTTTTGAAGATTAATTCGCGGCTAACCATCAAAAAATAATGTTTGACGATGGCTCATGGTTCCACTCGCCAACCATATACAGTTTATATTCTCTTTTGAGACCTCAAAATCAAGTTACTAGAACTCGATGATCTTACATGAATATAAAATGAAAATCAGCTCCAATGTAGTTTGAAGAAGGTATAAAACAGGTTTAGACCAACCGATTCCAAGACTTATGATGGCCCACAACAACAAAAATAACTAACAAATTTTTAGACCCTACACTACTCTTAGCATGCATGTGACAGCTTAAACTTAAATTTAAACAGTTAACATGAACAACCCCACTTGCACTAGGAAGACAGCAAATAGCAAACTTAAAGCAGTTTACGATTTCTGGTCTTTTAAGGCAAGGTTTAGTAACCCAGTAATTCCTTTTGATTTGAAATATATGAATAACCGAAATTAAAAAACAAAAAAAAAATCACAAAATACTAAAATTTGAAAGCCGAAATAATTCATTTTTCAATAGTTATAATCATCTTTTAAAAAGTAAGTTAGATCATAAAACCTAATATAAAACTTTTATTGGCAAAACTAATTAATCACGAGAAAATAATATTAAAGTTAGCTCATGTTATGTTTATATTAGGAATCTCTCATTTACTTTATTTTGTTTTGTTTTGTTTCTATAATGATATTAGGATTCAGGAAGACAATAAACAAAATATCAACAAGGAATCATGAAAGATACATTCGAACGGGCTCAGATCGACGCAGAAACAAAAAGCTTTGGAATGATTTAATAATACAAATTTGGCGGAAAGGTTTGAAGAATTTATACTTGGCATTCTATACTAGCGAACGAAAACAAAAGTTTAGTCAAATATTTAGGATTACCAAAAAATCAATATTCGTATACAAATGTGTTTTATTATAAACCATGATTTTTCATAACTTTATTCTTAGTTGTTTCAATTTGTTTTCTCTCATTTCTCGTTCCTATTGTAGAAAAAATTCCTGATTCTTTTTTCTTTTCTTTTGTTTTCCCATGTCAATTATAACCGCATTAGAAAAGGTTAGCACATGTTCATTTGCACAGAATGTAGTCAATGTACAATTCATCTATAATTTATCACCTTTTTGTTAAAAATATTTATAGCCATGTTATATATATTTTATCATGTTGTGTTTTAAACTCTAGATTTGTTCTTTCACAGTTTATGGGATTTATCATTTCATATATTTCCTCCTATGAGTAAGATGTCATTTTTAAATTCTTAATTAAGAATTTAGAAATCAAGTTTATTATTTTGTTAAAATTTATAAATTACGTATTTTTCCTTTATTAGTGAGATTAAGATATAAAGAGTCTAGCACACTAGAGAAATGAAAACATACATATATCTAGAAAGGGTTTATAAGAAATTAGTAAATGGAATCAGAACATGAAGGAGAAGGGAGGGGCCACCATACCGACGGGAATGAGAAGTATGGGACGGACAAGAAATCAAGTGTACACACATGAAAAAACCCACCACGTGAAGATCTCCTATTGGTGTGTCTTCTCCTAAGTACTAAGTATAAACCAAAGTCAAAACACAACAAAGACATATTGCTTGCGAGCCAGCGAGTGTGTCCGAGTGAGAAGAGAGTTTGGGACTTCACTGTTTAGAGAGCCTCATTCGCTACCTAGATTCGGTTTATCCACGTGGAGAGTTCACGTAGCTTCTATAATAATAATACATTATATAAGCTGTTTCGGTAAAATAATCTTAGAGTTTCACTTCCCATGCAAAAAGATTAAATGGACTACTATATTTTCTATATGAGTGTTTTGGAAATAATCTTCCAAGTTTATGGCTATTTAGTAAAACTCAATCCAAAATGAGAACAATAACTTTTTTTTTTTTTTTTTTT
>Ga0041059_1002903_pt1 | contig 12287 bp, 11 predicted proteins | sample AraColnosormetaG_FD_56232 | JGI IMG/M metagenome (GOLD analysis project Ga0041059, IMG submission 56232) | Arabidopsis roots microbial communities from North Carolina, USA - Col MF nosort | ecosystem: Host-associated > Plants > Roots > Unclassified | place: USA: North Carolina | collected... | reverse complement strand
AAAAAAAAAAAAAAAAAAAAAGAGATGATAATTTTTCCAGAATAAAATATTTTCGACTTGGACTGGGAATAAAAAAAATGGGGTGACCTAAACCGACGTCGCATAGTTACGAGAGGCATATAAATAGAGAGCCACCAAATAGCCTAACGTAGTCCACCTTCACTTGCTCTCTTTTTTCCGAAGAATCTGGTTCGTTTCTCTTTGAATTATCTCTTTCTCTGTTCTTCTTCTTTTTCTAAAGTCTCGAATATATCTTCATTATCATTACTTTATTTGCTTCGTTCTTCCGCAGTTTTGTGCAAAGTTTTAACGATTTTTTGGTTTTGAACGAAGGCACAGAGAGAAGATGGCGAGTGGCCTCGAGGATATCGTGAACGAGAATGTTGATTTGGTATGGATTTCTTCTTTTTACTCTGTATATATTTTTTTGTTTCGTTTGTTTAACTTGTTTAATGAATATACGAGAGGAAAGTTTAGTTTGGTTTTGTTTTTTACTTAACGATTCGATCAAATTAGGGTTGTACACAAATCTCGTTACATCATCGTTGAACTATTGACTTCATGTTTTAGCATGAGATTTTTATTGTTTGATTTCGATGAGAAAAGAATCCATGAAAAAGTGTTAATATTATCATAATTATTTCAGTTTTTCTGCTTTTTTTTCAAAATTACTTTTTCTTTATTTATTTTTTTATTAGATTTTGCAACTGCACTAATTTAAAACAATTTGCAGTCACCAGAAATTTAGTTACAATTATGTAAAAGTTGTTTCCAAATAAAGCAAAAGTAATTACATTAGTAGTACTCTCTACTTTCACATGATCTATCTTAATGAGTATACTTTGAGATTTCTTAGAGAAGTTTTAGTCAATTCTGTTTTCAATTACTACGTTTTTGGATTTTTCATACTCATGGAATATCGCCTTATCAATCGGTTAATCACTTCCCTAGATAAAACTAAACTTCAATCTTCACCTGATTTTCTGGACTCAATTTAAGATACCATGTTATATAGACAGATTTGCCCCTATCAATACATCTTCCGTTACAATGGGCCTTATTGGGCCTTTAGGCTTATTATATAAGCGAATTAAAGTACAAGGCCTTGTGGTCCCACCTTAGATTCTCTGACATCGACAGCTACAGAACATTCCATAATTTTGGTCATCTAATATTTTTATGCTTTGATAAATAATTATAATCTTGATTATCTATTAATTTGCATGCTTATATTTTTTTCTTTTTTTTTGCTTTTTTTAGTACTGTAAAAGGTTAACATTTGTATCTGTAAAAAAGATGTACTACAGATAAAAACATACTTGGTTGTTTATTGGTGTAGGAGATACATAATTATTGAACACCATTTGAATTAGTCTAACATCGTGTTCATATTATATTGCAGGAGAAAATACCTATTGAGGAAGTGTTCCAGCAGTTGAAATGCAGCAGAGAAGGTTTATCTGGAGCAGAAGGAGAAAACAGACTCCAGATCTTTGGCCCCAACAAACTCGAGGAGAAGAAGGTATAGTTTGGTTTTAACCATTATCAAAGTCATCATACATGAGCTAAGTCACTAACTATGTAATGGTGGTTTCAATAAATAGGAAAGCAAGTTACTCAAGTTCTTGGGTTTTATGTGGAACCCTCTCTCTTGGGTCATGGAAGCAGCTGCAATCATGGCTATTGCCTTGGCTAATGGCGGTGGAAAGCCACCGGATTGGCAAGATTTTGTCGGTATCGTTTGTCTTTTGGTTATCAATTCAACTATCAGTTTTGTCGAAGAAAACAATGCTGGAAATGCTGCTGCTGCTCTTATGGCTGGTCTTGCTCCCAAAACTAAGGTCCCTCTTTATAAACTCCCTTCAAATACTCCTCTTTGCATTAGCATTTACGTGTATGTTTACTGTATACTTGGCATACGAATTACGCGAGTTTAACTATGTTACATAATTAGATTCTTAGCACCTAGTAGTTGTCTAACTTGAAAATGTTTGGCATAAGTAATTGGTTTACATATAATTTCATTACAAGCTTTTAATAATATTTGTTTTGTTATGACCAGGTTCTAAGAGATGGCAAATGGTCAGAGCAAGAAGCTTCTATTCTTGTTCCTGGAGATATTGTGAGCATCAAGCTTGGTGACATCATTCCTGCTGATGCACGTCTTCTTGAAGGTGATCCTTTAAAAGTCGACCAATCTGCTTTGACCGGAGAATCTCTTCCCGCAACGAAAGGTCCAGGGGAAGAAGTTTTCTCCGGTTCTACCTGCAAGCAAGGTGAGATTGAAGCGGTTGTGATAGCCACTGGAGTCCATACTTTCTTCGGTAAAGCGGCTCATCTAGTCGACAGCACAAACCAAGTTGGACATTTCCAGAAAGTTCTTACGGCGATTGGAAACTTCTGCATATGTTCCATAGCTGTTGGTATTGCGATTGAGATCGTTGTCATGTATCCGATCCAGCGCAGACACTACAGAGACGGAATCGACAATCTTCTTGTTCTTTTGATTGGTGGTATCCCCATTGCAATGCCTACTGTCTTGTCTGTCACAATGGCTATTGGATCTCACAAGTTGTCTCAACAAGGAGCTATCACAAAACGAATGACCGCCATTGAAGAAATGGCTGGTATGGATGTTCTGTGCAGCGATAAAACCGGGACTCTCACGCTAAACAAGCTTAGTGTTGACAAGAATCTTATTGAGGTTTATTGTAAAGGCGTTGAGAAAGATGAAGTTTTGCTTTTTGCTGCTAGAGCTTCAAGAGTTGAGAACCAAGATGCTATTGATGCTGCTATGGTTGGAATGCTCGCTGATCCAAAAGAGGTAATATATATAACTCTGTTTTTTCCTCTGTTTTAAAATTCTGTTTTTTCCTCTGTTTTGTTTCTTGAAGAAAATGTTCTGTTCTGTTTCTCATTGTTTGTTTCTTTCAGGCAAGAGCTGGAATCAGAGAGATTCACTTCCTACCATTCAATCCAGTTGATAAGCGAACCGCTTTGACGTTTATCGACAGCAACGGAAACTGGCACCGAGTAAGCAAAGGAGCTCCCGAGCAGGTAACTAAAACTGATTTTGGTTCTTAAGCTAAGTTAAGTGTTGTGACTTCTTAAAAAAACTGATTCTTTGATGATTTCAGATTCTTGATCTCTGTAACGCGAGAGCTGATCTGAGGAAGAGAGTCCACTCTACAATCGATAAGTACGCTGAGCGTGGACTTAGGTCATTAGCTGTTTCAAGACAGGTGAGAAGAAATCTTACATTTTGTAACAAGTTATAGGAAGAAGGAAAAAGAGAGAGAGAGTTTAATGTAAATTTTGTGTGTCTATGTTTCAGACTGTACCAGAGAAAACAAAAGAAAGCTCTGGTAGTCCATGGGAATTTGTTGGTGTGTTGCCTCTGTTTGATCCTCCAAGACATGATAGTGCCGAAACCATTAGAAGAGCTCTAGACCTCGGTGTCAATGTCAAGATGATTACTGGTTTATATCTAAACATTACTCTTCGCTATAGCGAAAACACCGAATTTCTTACTAATGTTTCCAATGGTTTTATAGGTGATCAACTTGCTATTGCGAAAGAGACAGGACGTAGACTTGGAATGGGATCAAACATGTACCCATCCTCTTCTTTACTCGGTAAACACAAAGACGAAGCCATGGCTCACATTCCTGTTGAGGATTTGATTGAGAAAGCTGATGGCTTTGCTGGAGTCTTCCCAGGTTTGTTTAAGAGCCATTTTTGTTTCCACAAACACAAACTTGCTCTTCTCTCTGTAACATTTGGTCTCTTTTTTTTCTTTACCAAATTCATTCAGAGCACAAATACGAAATTGTGAAGAAGTTGCAAGAAAGGAAGCATATCTGTGGTATGACTGGAGATGGAGTGAATGACGCTCCAGCATTGAAGAAAGCGGATATAGGTATCGCTGTGGCGGATGCAACTGACGCTGCACGAGGTGCTTCTGATATTGTCCTCACCGAGCCAGGTCTCAGTGTGATCATCAGCGCGGTTCTAACCAGTAGAGCCATCTTCCAGAGAATGAAGAACTACACAGTGAGTGTTCTCTTAATCTTAAACCATAACCTTTTTAGAATCTTTACACCATGATAACTTGTTCTCATGGTGTTTTTAAATGTTCCTTTAAACAGATATATGCAGTCTCAATTACCATTCGTATAGTGGTAAGTAATCAATCTTGTATGTATTCTTGAATATCATCAAATAATCTCTTTTTCTATATGATTTCTCACTTTGTGCCTTTTCACAGTTTGGGTTTATGCTCATTGCTCTAATATGGAAGTTCGACTTTTCACCATTCATGGTTTTGATCATTGCTATATTAAACGATGGTGAGTTTTTTTCTTCTCTTTAAAAGCTCTCTCTAAATTTTGGCTCTAATCGACTAACACATCATTAACTTACGCAACAGGAACCATCATGACTATCTCAAAGGACAGAGTCAAGCCTTCTCCAACACCAGATAGCTGGAAACTCAAAGAAATCTTCGCAACCGGCGTTGTTCTTGGAGGCTACATGGCTATAATGACTGTTGTTTTCTTCTGGGCCGCATACAAAACCGATTTCTTCCCGGTATGTAACATATAAACAACCTCTCTTTAGATTCCTTGTCACACAAGCATTAACTTTGTTTGTTTCCTATAGAGAACATTCCACGTGAGAGACTTGAGAGGCAGTGAACATGAGATGATGTCTGCTTTATACTTACAAGTCAGTATTGTGAGCCAAGCTCTTATATTCGTCACTCGATCTAGAAGCTGGTCTTTTACAGAACGACCTGGATATTTCTTGCTAATTGCTTTCTGGGTAGCACAATTGGTAAGCATTGTATCTTCTTGATTGATTATAAACTCTCTTGAATGATTGATTCATAAACTTTGACCTTGTAGATTGCAACGGCTATTGCGGTTTACGGTAATTGGGAATTTGCAAGAATCAAAGGAATAGGATGGGGATGGGCTGGAGTAATCTGGCTTTACAGTATTGTCTTCTACTTTCCATTAGACATAATGAAATTCGCAATCCGTTACATACTAGCCGGAACAGCCTGGAAGAATATCATTGACAACAGGGTACGTTTTGCTTTCTTCTTAGTTCTTCTTCTGAAATGTGATTTTAAGACTTAAACAAAATCTCTCTGTGTCTTTGAAAAAACAGACTGCGTTTACCACTAAGCAAAACTATGGAATAGAGGAGAGGGAAGCACAATGGGCTCATGCACAAAGGACTTTACACGGTCTTCAGAACACTGAAACAGCCAACGTTGTCCCGGAGAGAGGTGGTTACAGAGAACTGTCTGAGATTGCAAATCAAGCCAAGAGACGAGCTGAGATCGCAAGGTAAATGATTTGTAAAAAGTAATTTCGGTTTCTTGTGAGAGAAGTTAACGTTAGGGTTTTTGTTTACAGGCTTAGGGAACTTCATACGCTTAAAGGACATGTAGAGTCAGTGGTGAAGCTAAAGGGACTAGACATTGAGACAGCTGGTCACTACACCGTTTAATAAAGATTTAACAAGAAGATGATTAAGGAAGAAGAAGATCCTTTTGTTTAAGAGATGATAATGATGATGATTTTATAACAAGAGAATAAGGTTTTTTTTCTGTGTATGTTAAGTTCCTCTAAACTCCTGGGGTTTTTCTTCCTTCCTTATTCATGGTTTTAGACTTTAATTATAACCATGTGTTTTTGTTTCCCCTCTCTTGAATAAAAAAGAGAAGATACTAATATCATAGGTTTAATACGTTTATGTTTTATAAAAGTTCAATAGATATTGTTTTTGGATATTATGTGAACATAACAATATTTATAAATTCACCTTTCAATTTTCTTATGAGATGATATCATCTTTACTACTTAAAATATCTTCTAATTAAACCAAAAGCAGATTTAGGTCCGGTTAGATGAATAACCGGTTCGATTAATTTCGTCAGACCGATTTGATCCGTGGATATCATTAATCCGTGGAATACATGTGTGTTCTTGAGTAGGCCACTAGTTATAATCCACGTGGCAAGCATTTTATCACAAACCCAGAGCTACAAAAACAAAACCAAGAAGACGAGAAGGATCTTTAACAGAGAAAAAAGAGCTTTAGACCAAATCACCAGAAACAAAACAAAAATGTATTTCGCCGCCATAGCTTCTTCACGACAAAGCTTTTTGTCAAACAATTTCAGTTTCCAACACAGTTTTAAACCCAAATCCAATGTTAACCTCACTCGTCCTAATTCAATCTGTTGTAAATCTTCACACCACGACGACGAAACTGATTCTTCTCGGTAATTTTTATTTACCTTTAGAAAATTTTTTTCCGATTCTAAACTCGGGTTTGGTCTTATTCAATCTTTTATTTATCTATTGATTAGGAAAAATGAAAATCAGCTGGCGAAGTTGGCAATCGCGACGCTAGCGGTTGGCGTTTTGGCTTTGGGAAGTGTTGGGGATGCGTTTGCGGCCAAAAGCGGTGGAAGAATCGGCGGTCAAGCGTTTCGGTCTTCAGCTCCTCGTCCTCCTCCCAGAATTAACAATCGATCAAGGTAAAATTTTTTACTTGAAGCTCTAATCTCGATTTTAATTATTTAATATGTATATGATTAAAATACTGGCGAAAAAAGTATATATTTAAATTAAGACCTTAATTGAGATTTCTTACAAGAGACTCCATGTATGGGCTTTTAGCAGCCTCATATCCACATTAAAGCCCATTAGTAAACTTTAAGCCTCTTATAATTTTCTATTACACTTTATATTTTGAACCCCATAATTACAATTCGAATCCAAGATACCCCAACGACCAACACTAATAACTTGATTCAATGCATTAGGCTTTTCTGTTTGCATTATATAATCACGACTTTAGTCTTAGTAGTTAGTACCTTTGCATTCTAAACGCAGCTTTGTTTTCGCAGGACCAACATCTACGTGAATCCTCAGGTTGCACCACCTTTGATCGGTGGCTATGGATATGGTTACGGAGGTTACGGATGGTCACCGTTTTCCTTTTTTGCCCCTGGTCCTGCGGTGGCAGTAGGTGTTGGCGGTGGCTTTGACCTCCTACTTCTCTTCATGTTTTTTGGAGCCGCTTCAGCCGTCGCTAGAAACTTTTTCCGATCAAGAAATGATGAAGATGACGAAGACGACTATTAGAGGAGAAAACGGAGAGAGGCTTATGTAACAATAGTCATACATACGATTTTGTGTAAAAAAATATGATGGAAGAAGACGGATATATGTGGAAATCTTGAAATAAGTAACTAAAGACCCATCTTAAAGTTAATAGAGGCAATTTGAAAACACCTCCAAATACTAAATTTATATACAAATTTTCTCTGTTTTTCCTTCATTCTTTATATTTTAGGTTCTAGTGTATGACCTCATTGGTCTCCGAAAGCAAGTGAAAATAAATTCTTTAAGCAACCAAATATAAAGAAAACATTGGTATATTTTGTCAATGGTTTATCAGTGTTAACGAAGAAGAATAATTAGACCTAGCTAAAAGTGAAATCAGTAAATCTCGTAAATAATAATAACGATAAATCAGATACAAAAAGAAAATAAAAAAATCAAGAAGAAGACGAAGAAGAAAAAAGAAAGAGTCAGTGAATTAACAAAAATCAAGAAGAGGTTCGGTTAATACTAAGTCCTTGAAAGAGCCAATGAGGTCTCTTCTTCTCTCGATCCAACGACGTCGTACTTGAGCTGCTCATAGGCGTGTTTGGTCCGCTACTTTCTTGGTTATTATTGCTGTTATTATATAGATTATTATTGCTCTGATTATTACAATTATCCGATGATGATCTCATTGACGTTGTTGACGAGTAGTCCATGTCCTTGTTCGTTGTCGTGGTCATAGTAGTAGATGAAGAAGACAATCCAATGCTCAATGTCAATTCGAGTTCGCTCTCTTCGATATGATCCGTCGTCGTTTGTGTTGCTCTAACCACATTTTCGAGGTCTATGCCTGAACAACTTCCGGTTCTCTCTCTTGAACCGGGTTGGTCTTTGTTGTTAACAGTCCAATATTGGCTTCTATGTTTGAGTTGAGTCATCATCATTTTCTGTGTATTATATACTCTATGTAGCTCTCGTACCTGCGATTATCACTTTGTTATGCTATGGATAATTATTAATTTAAAGCTAATTTGCTATGGATAACCTGAATCGGTCCAAGAATCTAAACTAAAGTAAAAGACAACCGATTGAAAAAAACTAACTAAATCATTCATTTCTTAATTCGTTAAACTGATATATCATCCTTTTCAAAAACCGACAAGCTGCTTAAAATGTAATTAGGCTCGAAGGAAAGCATAAATTTAAATATTTCCTGTTTGAAAGACCAAATCCATATGATGATGAATATATATATATATATATATATGCAAGTATAACGTACCTGTTGCTTAAAAATATCTTCTTGGGCTTGCATTGTATGTCTGATGGATTCAGCATTTTGCTTTTCAAGAAACCTATCCATTGACCTTAAAATAAAAACTCCTTCTTCTTCCTCGTCTGTCAACGTCTCCTTTGACGATTCTTGTCGACCATTAACAACAAATCTGATGAACCCACTATGATCAACACTCTTTAAGCCACTTTGGTTTGTAGTAATTCGCTCAACGATCTTTGTTCCCATGCCTGAAACGTAGTCATATAGTTTCATAACCATTTGATGAGTGATGAAACACATTAGAAAACCCTAACTCTACTTAAATTGTATATGTGAGTGAGTGTTGTGTGTATGTGTATGTATACATGTGAGTATGAAATTGATGGAGTAATCGTCAGAAGCCACTAGTTCGTGAAGTGAGGGGTTTATAGACAAAAGAAGGTTGACTAGTGGGACACACTTTTGAATTTGATTAGATTCTCTATCTCATGGTGTTTTGTCTTAAAGCCAAGTATTTTTTTTTTTTTTAAATCGAATCAAATGTCTTTATGTTCACTAAATCAATGGATAGAACTAGTTAGACCACAAATTGTTGGATTTATGATTTTATTTCTTTATTATTGTTATTAATCATAGAGATGGAAGATGATTAATTATTTTCAATTAGCTAATTAGTCAGATCAAATCGAAGTAGAGCCAAGCATGACAACACTAGACACGGCTTGTTTTAGTAAGATAACATTACAAAGCTTTTCTATTTGAATTTATCCACATTCATAACCAATTCAAAATATCTAAATTATCTCTTGTGTTATAGTAAAATATTGATGTAAAAATACTTAGATAGGATATCTTCTGCAGTAAGCATTCGGAAATAATACTTTATTTTCAAATCAGTGAAATAATTGATGCGGTATAGTACAATAATATCATTTTCTCTACTAAAGTTTAAAATAGAATGATTTGAGTTGTAAAATTGCAAGAAATATAAAATATGTGGTGAAGGTTGGAAAAAAAACAAGTTGTCGATTTTGTTTCCTTTTCTATGGATAAGCATGACTTATTTAGAATTTGAGAATGATTTTTTTTTTGTGGGTTAAAGTTAAAGATATGAGAATGATTAACATAATAAGATAGAGTCATAGAGACATGGAAAAAAGCAACAACAAACACTGGTCGAGCAGTCAATTTAAAGTCAACAAATAGGAATTTTAACTATTTAGTGTAAATTGATGATCATGCGAGGAAGACTGTATCACCTAAGTTTCTTTTCTATTAAAATTGGAATTAATTACATAATGTATATAAATTGGTCACATCGTTCATTATGTTTTCGCATTCATGCGGAGAGGACTATATCACCTAAATTTCCACTTATACTTGTTTCCTATCTTTTTTTCTAAAACATATAAATAAATAAATATAAATATATGTGACACATGTACTTACGTATCTATTATACACACGCTCACAAGTACACAAAGACATGAAAAGATCATGTCTATTTAGCTATAATTGTAGAGAACCAAATTAGATACCCAATAGGATAAGACAAGGACAATAAAATTGGTTAAAAGAAAACGTTCTTTTTTTTTTCCTAATGTATGTGTGTATATTTCTAGACAAAATATCTATTTCGCTATCAAAAAATTATTTTAGCTCTCTCTATACACTTGAGGTATTAAAATTTCAATCAACTGAAAAAAGCCAAATTTGTGACTTTTTTCCTTATACGCAGTCACACACATACATATATAGAAAATATATCTATCTAAATAGAAAGCACCAGCAATATCCGGAATCTGTTTATGGACATATATACACGAATACATATAAAGAAATTCTATATAAATTACCTGAAAAGAAGAGTGGTCAAGCTGTGATTTTCTCCAAAGAAGCTCATTGATCACATGTTCTATACTCATGCCACAAAACTCACTTAAGAGAAATTCTTCAAGACGCACACTTACCTTACTATATGCTTCTTTACCAATTTAGCTTCAAAGCATAATCCAATAGCTGAGAGATTACTATAGGCTTTGTTTTGTCAACAATCAAATATAGGACTAAAGCTGTGTGGAAGAAGAGATAGAGAGATATTCAGAGAGAAAGGAAAGAGAAGGAGAGAGGGATAATGGGGTATTCACAGCTAAGGAAATGCTTAAATTAAAAAGGATTAATAAACAAATAATATATAGTGATGGAAGTTAAATAGTTCTTAAAGGCTAATTTTGACAGGCTGTGATATTTGTGAAGGAAGGAGGCAAGGAAAAAGCTGAGAGGTTTTCATATGCTAAATTAGCTTTGTATGTCCATCTAATTGTTCTCTCTCTAACAGACAGACAAAACAATAGCTAATTTTATATAATTCTTGTGGATTTACTAGTATGTAATATTTTAATCTCTTACTTGAGAGTCCTTTATTCTCTGAGAAGGTGATGTTTTTAAAAAAAAATCATTAATATAAATGCCACTATATGAAATAGTAAAAGAAAAGATCTTAGTATCTTACCATGCTGTAGTATTAACTCAAAAGATTGATATATTAATATGTTCAAGAATTTACATATTAAGTGTTACTGATAAAATATAGAATCCTAAGTCTTATGGAAGTAGATTTTGTATATTATGTATAATTTTTGGTTTATACATATAAGTGGGGGTTTGAAATAATTGGGTGTGTTGATATAATATTAAATCGAGAAGATCAAGAGGATTTGGACAAATGATGAACAATAAAATAATACAGAAAATGTTATTTTTAGCCAATATATTCAAGACAAGTCCTCACTGGACATGATCAAGATATGCATGTAACCATATAAAAAAACAAATAAATATTATATTAACTACCAATTGAAGACAAAGCTTGTATCTTTTGTGTCTGTAAGAAAAAAATGGCGATTTGTTTTCTGTATTACTTTTAGAAATTCAAATGATTCCCTTTTCTATAAATTCTTTTATCAATTTGTATATTTTAACGTACATATTCTCCATCATCGACATCCGTACTGGTATTATCCAACCATTCCCAAAATATCCCATGATTATCATTTTTATCTGACACCAAGTTTAATGAGATAGATCCTCTTATAGCATATCACTTGTTAGCAGTTTTAACAATTATTAAATTTTCTTTTTCATGTCTTCAATTTTTCTGTAACATTAATTGGTTGATATTTTCGGAGATTCTAAAACCTAGATTCATAGTATATGTTAGTCTAGTGTTGAAATGAATTTACCTGACATGTGAATGAATTATTCGTTAAGACTTTTGACATTATTTTGAATTGGTAACACCAAATACGTTTAGGTTGGTAATAAAAAATTTCGTCCACAAAAATATGCACGTAATGTATAATTCAAGACCGATCGTTAACCGATGAAAACCCTTAGATTACCTAATAACAGTGATCTACAAGTCATGCATCACTTAAATAATAATTCCATGGCCAATGACAAAGAGGATCCATAACAAAACCCTAGAAATAGAATTTAAGTTTGTTCATAAGATTCCAAATTAAATAACCCTCTAAAAACAAATTATCAGCACATGATTTAAGTGGTTTTAAGTTTTATAATAGTACTAATTAACTAAAAGATATTTTTTTCTATACTTTAATGTTGCTTGTCTTCTACTTGTTTCGTTTTCTCCTCTCAAAGAAATCTCGTGCTAACATGGGGCTTCGATTACGCACCGACTTATCGTAATTATACTTGAATTATTGGACCTAAATGTGGTTATATTACTCTTTAATTTCACTAATCACTTAAAGATAATTGTATCAAATTAATTCTATCACCAGTTTAACTGCAGGTAATGAATTAGGCACCGACTTATCGTAATTTTTTAGATTTTAGACAGAGAAAAAAAAAAAAAA
>Ga0041059_1002902_pt1 | contig 12287 bp, 8 predicted proteins | sample AraColnosormetaG_FD_56232 | JGI IMG/M metagenome (GOLD analysis project Ga0041059, IMG submission 56232) | Arabidopsis roots microbial communities from North Carolina, USA - Col MF nosort | ecosystem: Host-associated > Plants > Roots > Unclassified | place: USA: North Carolina | collected 2013-09-02 | reverse complement strand
TTTTTTTTTTTTTTTTTTTTTTGTCAAGGTCCTTAGAGATCCTTATAATTGATTTTTCTGCTTTGTGTTGGTGATGCAGTGTTGCCCTTCAGATAAAAGGTTATTTGACTTTGCGTTGCTCCCTCAAATTAGCCCCGCGAATACACAGAATCCAAGCATCGTTTTGCCCGCTATTATCACTAGAGAAAGGAGAATACATAGGTTTGAATTTCAATCCTTCATTTACCTATAGTTTTGGTAATAGTAGATTCATAGGTCTCTTGAGAAGTGCAAGTCATTTTCTCCGCGTTTCTTCTTGTTTGAAACTACAGTTGCTGGAAGCGAAGACTCGAATGTCTACTTCTATGATCTAACCAAACCGAAGCACACATGTGTAAACAAGCTACAGGTTAGACAATAACTTCTTTTCTTTTTTTTTATCTGAAACTTTTGTGTATGGATTTTGAATTATAGGAAACAGGATTCACGAGTTGTGAGAAATGGATGCTTGCAGGGTCACAGGTTTCCAGTAATGTGTGTTGCGTGGAACCATGGGGAGAACTTGTTGGCTTCGTCTGATTTCTATGGTGTTGTCATTGTATGGAAAAGAGCAAAGACAAGCTCATAAGGTTTGTCTATAATATTATAAATGAATCTAAATCCGTCATTTTTGCCACAAAGGCTTTGGGTTTGGCATCATCTCTGTATCGCTAATCTCAAAACTGTGTCAATTTAGTTTCCCATCTCTTATAAAGATATAGTTCTGTGACACTCCTATGCACAGATTCAATAGCTTAAATGGTTGGAACAGACACGTCCTTAATGAGTTAATAACTCTTTCCATAGATAAGTTGGTAGACAATTTGAAGAGATCAAGTTAATTGTACTCGCAATGTTTTTTGTTTTGTCACATTATCATGAACCAGATTAATTATCAGTAAAATTAATGAAGATTACATAAACAACATTCCATTGTAGTCTAGTTGGTCAAGATACTCAGCTCTCACCCAAGAGACCCAGGTTCAACAAGTTCCGGCAAGCTGGTTCATCTAATTCTTCAGGGGACCAAATGGAATATGATACTTGGTTCTCTTAGAGAAATGTGGCTCTAGGATTATATTGAATTCAAATTATGTAACTGATGAGCATTTGGTGCTTATATTAGTGTGGAAGTGGTTGGACTAGATAATCATGCTAATAATTAAACGTATTTCAACCAGCAAAAAGAATCCGAGTGTTTTGTGTATTAATTCTTTTACTAAAAGCAATAGAATCTCAACTTCAACGTAAGTAGGGCACTAATAAAAACTTAACATTTACAATTCTCTTATTTCCCAAGCAAATATCTTCGGCGTCATGTTCATATTGGATTAATAATAATAAGAAGAAGGGTTGGTTGGTCGTCGTATATTATGAAGACACTCTTCCCTATCCACTGACTCTATCTGTCCATTGTCCAGGTCTCTCTCTCTCTTTCTCCTTCTGCCATCTCTGTCCCAATTCAGACTTCTTTCTCTTCGCTACCCATCATTTCACGTTCTTCACTTATCCACCCCAATTTACTATTTTTATTTTCTTTTCAAGTTTTTATTCTCATATTTTGAAGTGTAAATTTAAATAAAATGCTTACCTATGTTTTCCCACAAAATTAACTCTTGTGTATTTCGTAATTTTTTTTTTCATAGAAAATAACTAAATCACTTAATTCACAAAAAGTCTATTTTGGTCTCTCCATGCAAAAACTATAACCTTTCAGTGTGTTGGTAAGAAAAGGTGGTACCACCATTTTCTATCACACTAAGATATCTCACCACACATTTTAATTTGACTTACCTCTTACCACCATTTCGTACCACCTTATACTACAAATCAGACTTATTATAAAATGTCTTGGAGTTGGGATTTTCTCAATTTGTTTCTGATTCGTAATCGTAAAGTCCTCCATGACAAGATATGGACCTACACTTAGTGAAAAGAAAGTAAAAGTTAGAAAATTTGTAGAAATACCTAAAATCTGTGGGCACAAAAAGACAAAGCTAAGTGGGGAAAAAGGCCACTTATTCATTATTTATGAGAAAGAGATAAGAATATGAAGTGTTTTTTTTTTGTTTATTCCTTGCAAAAATAGTTGTATGCAAATGCAACTATATAGTAAATAGCATGTGGACCATCACAGATATTATTCGAAAGAACAAAAAAAAATCAAATGTTGAAACTTGAAAGTGAAATTTAAAGACAAAGAAGAAGAAACTGTAAAAAGCTTACCAAAAAAGTGAAATTATTTTATTGAAAAGAAGTTGAAAAAAAACATCCGTGTGTAAACTTTGACACGTCGTTACCCAAATTATTCCCCACTCTAATAAAGATGGACTAGTCTACACAAAAATTAATATTATCTTTGATTACAAATCGGACATGAAATATTTAAAAAATTGCATAGCACCAAAATTAGATATGAAAAACGTTCATTATATATTTGTCTTATTCTCCAAATATGCTTGATAAACACATTATTATAGAAGAATTACGAAAATATCTTTTACTATTGACACCAATCAGGAATATATCAAATATTTTTAGATAAGAATATAAAAAACACAGAAAATGATTGTATGGTGGTTATAGCTTCATTCAATTTTATTGCAGCAAACAAACAGAAAGGCCAGAGAGACGAAAGAGAGAGGCATTAGGGTTTAGGATTAGGTTTTAGAAAAGGGTTTAGATCTCTACCAACTGGTTTGTTAAGAACATAATCTCCTTACCACATTTTTACTCTTGAAAACATTTTGATCTGTTTTTGTTATCTTCACCAAAAGACTTGACTCCAAGAAACAAGAAGAAGAATCAAGAAGCAAGTTCAAGAACCAGCTTTTAATGAAATCTCTACTTCAAAAAGGAAACTTGCTTTAAGGAGGATGGATCTTTTGTTTTCTTGAATCTTTTGTGTGGGTAAAACATTTTGTATTATCAAGATTTTGATTTGAGGAGATAAAGAGTTTGTTGTTAAGTTTGTGTTCTTGGGATCATCAAGAGTTAAAACAAAAAAAAAAAAACATTTCTTTTTTCCTTCTTCAATTTGAGATTTAGTGTCTCCTTTAACACCCACAAAGCCAGCAGATGCTTTCCTGGTAATTCTTTAATCTATCCTTTCTTCTTCTTTTTAAATTCTTAAATTCATGCAGAGAGATAATTCTCATAATTTTCATTGGTTCAATTTCTTAAAATTTGCTTAATTAAGATTTTATTACATAATGTGAAGTATAAAAAGGGTTTAGTGTTGTTTGTGTTTGATTCTGAAACAGATGACTCCTTGTTTGATCTGATCATAAGAAGAAGAAGACTATGGCCACTTATTACAAAACTGGCTCAAGTGAGATTTATTCCAGACCAGAATTTGTCCCTGGAAACGCAATGAACTACACAAATTCTTTCACAGAGACATTTCCTAGAGATTCAACTAATAATGTGTCACCTTCAAAAGAGATTCAAGTGTTGTCAAGCCTTGGTGGAGTTTCACAAATGGTTGAGATTCAAGATTCTGGTTCTTGGAGAGATCAAGAAGACAATGACAGGAATCGCTTCCCGGTGATGAGGCGTCTTGGCCTCAGCTCGCAGATTGAGACATCGAGAGGCAATAATAACAATGAGTATGCAACACAGGTTGTTTCGGGATTTACTCGAACCATTCACAACTCAAAGTATCTCAAAGCTGCTCAAGAGCTTCTTGATGAAACTGTTAATGTTAAGAAAGCTCTAAAGCAGTTTCAGCCAGAGGGAGATAAGATTAATGAAGTGAAAGAGAAGAATCTTCAGACGAATACTGCTGAAATCCCTCAAGCAGAGAGGCAAGAATTGCAGAGCAAGTTGTCGAAACTTTTATCGATATTAGACGAGGTAATCCGCCTTACAACATATCTTCTACACTTGTTAATGATTCTCGTGGTAACATAAATGTTGTTTGTTTCTTTGTTGTTTGAAGGTGGATAGAAATTACAAGCAGTATTACCATCAGATGCAGATAGTCGTGTCGTCTTTCGATGTAATAGCCGGATGTGGAGCAGCCAAACCATACACAGCCCTTGCGCTTCAGACCATCTCGAGGCATTTCCGTTGCTTAAGGGATGCGATATCCGGACAAATCTTGGTGATAAGGAAAAGTTTAGGAGGGGAACAGGATGGATCAGATGGGAGAGGAGTGGGGATAAGCAGGTTAAGGAATGTTGATCAACAGGTAAGGCAACAAAGAGCGTTGCAGCGGTTAGGTGTGATGCAACCTCACACTTGGCGGCCTCAACGCGGTTTACCAGATTCTTCTGTTTTGGTTCTCCGTGCTTGGCTATTTGAGCATTTCCTCCACCCGTAAGTCTCTCTACTACTCTTGTGAATTTTTTGATTGACCACAAGAGACTCTGACCATTTGTTTCAAAACCTTGAGCTTAGTTATCCAAAGGATTCAGACAAGATCATGCTCGCTAGACAAACGGGGTTGAGCCGAGGCCAGGTATTGCACTGTTAGCTTTTGTGCCGTTTCTCTCATTTAATACTTTTCTTTCTGGTGTGTTCATTTTTCATTGTTTCGTTTGATGATTGTTGAAAGGTATCGAACTGGTTCATAAATGCGCGTGTGCGTCTCTGGAAACCGATGGTGGAGGAGATGTACAAGGAGGAATTCACAGATGCATTGCAGGAGAATGATCCCAACCAGTCTTCTGAAAACACACCAGAAATCACCGAGATTCAAGAGCTGCAAACTGAGTCTAGTTCCAACAATGGGCATGTACCTGGTGTGGCAAGCAGTAGCATGAGACAAAACACAGTGGCCCATGGTGGTGACCGGTTCATGATGGTGACTGACATGACAAGAAATGGTAATGGTGGGATGTCTTTAACGTTGGGGATTCAGAATTCCGATGCTCGTGGCGATGTTCCTATGTCCGGTGGGATAGATAACTACAAGAATACCATCTCGGGAACCGATCTACAGTACTTAAACTCTCGCAACCACCAGCACCAGATTGGCTCTTCACAATTGTTGCATGATTTTGTAGCTTGAGGAGAATAGAAAGGTGTAGAAATGGATTCTTTTGTGAAAGTAAACCCAAAAAACGAAATTGTAGATTAATGAGAAAACATGAGGAGACAATCTGAGATTAGACACGATCTGTTTCATATTTAAACATGAGGAGACCTAATTATATGGTTAGAGGTACATGAGATCAAATGTTTTGACATTAAAATTACACTTAAAATGCTAACAATCATTCAGAAAATTCAAAAGGATCTACCCGAAGTTATCTTATTGACAGGTTTCTAAAACCTAAGCATGTCCAAAAAGCGGAAGCACAAGTTTCTGTCTGCGTTTACCTGAAAAAAGAAGCATTAAGGAAGTTCAATAACAGAGAAATGTGAGTTGAAGAGTTATGTGTGGATCTGATCTAAACTGATTTTACCTTTTGTAGAGAACTCTTATGTCTTCTCTTAAGGCAGGACTTTCGAGGAACGTATCACCAGCTTCATCCACATCGATCGTCTCTACCTCAAAGTTTTGATATCCGCAGTACTCGTTCCACTCGAACCACATCTTTGAGATGACTTCCTTTTTGAAACAAGTGTTGTGATCCTCTTCCTCAGGTGATGACCCAGCAATCAATCTATATGCATGCACCATCTTCTTTTGTCCGGGTCGAAACGCTCGCCCAATAGCTTGGCGGGTCACAGAAGGGTTTAGGGGAACATCCAATATTAGTATGCGAGATGCTCCAACAAGCGAGATACCTTCTCCACATGCTTTTATCGAACCAAAGAATATTTTGGCGTCTGGCGAACTGTTAAACGTTTCCATTGACCACTCACGCTGCTCAGAACTGGTATTGCCTGTAAGAACAAAAACTTCTTTCCCTAGTTTCCATCCCTTAGCTAAAGCAGCTAGTCTTTCAAGAAACTTTAGTGGAATGAGATACTGGCTGAAAACCAAGAGCTTTTCACCAGCTGAGTCGCACAGGTTTATCAAGTTAAGGAAGAACTTTGCTTTGACGCCTTCATTCAAATCTAGCTTCTCTACCATTTCGTCCATAGTTGTATCAGAAACATCATCAGACTTGTCAGAGAAAACTTTCAGCTTCGGGTGAAGGTAAATTGCACTTCCCACAGCCGAAACCTTAAATTTTCTCTTCTCACGTCTTAACTTCTTCACTTCGTTCAACTGCTTTGGAGACAGATTAAGAACCACAGTGAAATCAGCAAGTCCAGGAAGCTCATCTAGGAAATCTCCTTTATAGTAATGAAGCACTTTCTTTGTCATCTCCCGCAAATCTTGGATTACTTTAATTTTCACTGTGAAATCCTCGCTCTTCTGCAGGGTGTGCTCCACAGTTTCATTGAACATTGAAGCCATATCTGAATTACTTCCAGTAAGTCTCCCCCTGACATCGCATGGAGTATAAGCCAAGATTCTCTTCACAGCAGATTTGGAGGTATCCAATTTGAGGAATTTGGGTCGAACAAGGTTCAGAATGTTGAAAACCTCCTTTACATGGTTCTGATAAAGCGTTCCTGAGAGGACAACTTTTCTTGGTGTTTGGACTTGGGCAAGTGACTGCAATAAATTTGTGTCCTCATTCCTTGGAGTGTGTCCTTCATCCAAAATGAGGATCGAAGGTACCTTGAGCAGTATCTCCTGGCAAGAAAGTGAGTCGGTTGTATCATCACACACAATAGTTGAGAACTGCTGGTACCCAAGAAATAAGATACTCTTCTTCTCCATCCACTGTTTCAAAATAGACAGCTGCTGTGCCCGGTTCTCTGCTTTAGCACTATAGAAATCAAGCAGTGGTATGTCCTCAACTTGCCATCTCACGAACTCTTTTTTCCAAGTAGGCAGAATACCTTTTGGGAGAACAACCAATGGCTTAGCCTGAGGATACTTTGCAAGAAAGCTCTGCATAAAACTGATGATCATGAAGGTTTTTCCAGAGCCTGGAGCATGAGCCATGATACAGCCACCAGGATCGTCAGCCACTAAATTGCTGCAAAGGAACTGAAATCCCTCAATTTGATGAGGCTTCATTTCGGCAGCATGCGTTGGATGAGCAGCAAGTCCACCTATCATCAACCCTTCTTCAGAAAACTTAAGTTCATTATCAGATTCGCCAAACCTTTTAGTTCTAGTTTCAGAGGCATATGTTCTTGTGTTTCGTTTTGCCTACAGTGAAAGTTACAAGAAAAATTAGAAGCTCCGCCAAACTCTGACTTGGGAAACAATTTCAAGATCATATGGATATTACAGGTTTCATAACAATTTGATAACAAAATTTAAAACCCTAGGCATAATGGAGGTAATGAAAATAGACCACATGTATGAAGAACTCCTACCCTATTGTATTCAGACAACAAAATTTGTCGAGTAAGAAACATACTTTTCCCTGAAAGCACAAATTAGCGTAGTATCAGAAAATAGGATACTTACTTTAGTGAATTGCACATCAATTATCTCTAGTATACTTTTCTCAATAACTCCGCAGACACGGCAAACATAACCCATATCGTCCTTTAGAATAAATGAGTGCTCACAATCTTCCACTACATCTGCCTTTTCCTTATGTGAAGTCTCCCTTGCTACATCCTGTACATTTATTGGAATCAGAAATGAATAAAGCAGGAAAAGAGGCAAAAAATAAGATCAAATTTAAGGAGCTAAGTTCTTAAATGAGCTTTCTACTAAATATCTCAAATGCAAGAAATCTAAGAGGTGCAACATCAAGCCCTAGGAGCACTATAGTGACAGAAAAGAGTACAGAACCCTCTTCACGAAAATGATAACTCAATCTGATTAATGCATACGTAGAGTCCATACCAACCGATTTGTCAAACAGAAACTCTATCAACCAAAAAGAAAGGGAGAAAAACACAAATAATTAAACTTGAGTTTCTTCACAATTGAGTATTACGGCAAGAGGTAACATAACACAAGATTGTTTTGTTCATTTCTTGAACGACTGAAATTTCAATTCCATCTGAAGTAACTGTTCAGACATATATACCTTGGAACACTCTATTGACAAGGCCATTTCATTCCAGATATTACCAAGATCTTCATCTGCTGCTTCAGACTCATTATCACTGTCATCCTCCTCAACGCCCACGTAGACACCTTTCTCATTAACCACACCATTTTCTATAGGAAGGACTTTGCCTCTACTTGTTTGTCCCTCCTGACAAAATTACAAATAAACAAAAAAATAAACCTCTTGTATGGCTAGCTAGTTTGTAAATACAGGTGACATTGATTTGTAACCTAGCTTGAAAGAAAAACAGAACTTACAACAATGGCTTTAATGGCAGAAGGCATCTCCTTGCCCCTCCCTAAATCGACCTCCTCGAAAGAGCATTGCGGTATTAATGGAGTCACATCCCCTTGATTCTTCTGATGCTGTACAAGAGTAGACTGAAACTGATACATAGGCCTCTGCCTCTCATTGTCTTCATCATCAGAATCAAGAAGCACAATCTCAGACGACGAAGGAACAACACAGAGAGCTTTCTTCTCCACATCAGTATCATCATCATCATCATCATCCAAATTAATAACACCTTCCACAACCTGTTGATTATCCATCGTCTTCTCAGCTTCAAACACGGTATACGCTAGCGACGGGTATAACCAAATAGAACGCTTAACCAAATCCATCCTCATATCAGCTATCTCTTCCAACTCTTTACTAACACTCCCAAATTTACCACTATCTAAAGCTTCAAGCATGTTACTAACTGCAAATGGGTTAGAGTAATCAATAACTTTGGCTGAACTCTTGACCCGCTTTGCTTCAGGTCCATCATCAACTTGATTTTGCTTTCTTTTATGCACATTCTTATAGTACCCTGTCATCACAATGTAAACAAAACCCATCTGTCACATTACTCTCCAAATAAACAAAAACAAGAAAGACAACAACTTTGGCTTCAGAACATTGCAAAATTACTCATAATTTCTTCAAATATTTGGATCAACTAACACAAAATCGGGTTTGGGAACGACATGCATATAATGTAGTGACACTAAAATCAGAAGAAAGACCTAATTTTTTTCACAGAGAGATTCGTATACCGTTTGAGGAAGCTTGATCGGTCTGGAGAATGTCCATTAAACCAGTAAAGGTTGAAAATTTCGAGCTGAATTTTGGAGAAGATGATGTAAATTGGATTCTTTTTGGTTTGCCTCGCTCGCTCGTGCTTCGAAGCTGAGAGACTCTGACTCGGGAATTTGAAGCGATTTTAATTGCGACCCAGACTATAGTCCGGTCCATTTAAACTTTTATGAGAAAAACAAACTTTTGCATAAAAGCCCTTTGAATTACTTCCAATTCCAATTGACATCTTTAACTTTTGGATTTGCATAAAACCCCTCAAGAGGTGCTATTGGTGCCACAGGTCTAATACCATCAGTGCTGATAAGAGAAATCAATAATGAGAGTGTTTAATGAACAAAATTGAGAGTAACTAACAGTTTCAATTCTAAGAATTAAAACGAAAAATATCTCATGTAAATTGTCTCTCTTTTAAAAACTCGTTTCAACTCTTTTTTTTACTTGCGCCATCGATATATCTTTCGAAGGTTAAACACATTAATGTCATATTACCATATTTTTGTTCATAATTCATTAACTGTAACTAAGAGAGAGGTGATAAGAGTATGTAATTATCTAAATTAGTAAAGGGTCATAGACAAAATGAATTTGTAAGAAAGATGTATATAAGCATATAATTATATTATTCCACTCTCATTATTAATGTCTACTTTTATCAAATTTCAGAATGCTTTAAAGATTCTATATGCATCTTTCTTACAATTTTATTTTGTATGTGACTTACGTAAAGGTCATTGACCAAAAACAAACATTTTTTTTATGTTTTGACTTGAATAATAATACAAAATTGGTACAAACATTGTTATACGCTATGATTCATAGCAAAAATAATTTGGACAACACATGCCCTAAATGGTTGTATATAGACGATGTCGTCTTGGTTAAACTATGTAATAACACAATTACCCATTTGTGGAGATGAAAACGTCACATATATGAATCAAGGACTATGGTTTAGATGCATCCGACGACTCTAGTATATATATATATATATATACAACTCTTGAATATAAATTTATTTTGATTATTATTTGAATTTTGATTTTCTAACATGAGAGTTTCTCATGGTGTTTTTAGTTTCTACTACATCAATCTTTGGTGAGGCAAAGTTTGATTTTTGATTTTCTATCGTGAACTATCTCTTTGGCCATACTAGTGTCACCTCGATTGTGTTGTATCAAACAAATGGGAAGGCTTTCTTAATTGGTAATTGACATATATCAAATTAGACTTCAAGTAAGTCCCTCAAATTAAGAGTTCATTATAATACTTAAGGATCAGATTCACAAAGTTCTTTTGTTCACACGGAAAGTTCTTAGTGTTGAAATCAAACTAAACAGAAAAATTGTTAACTAAAACAAGAAAAACAATAAAATTCGATGTAAATTCATATAGATTAAAAATCGTCATGCCTAAGGAATTTCTCAGAAAATATCATAATAATAGATCTAGAGGTTGATTAGAAATTATTAGCGAACCGTTATAGAACTCAAATCACAAATTTTTTACTGTTAGACTATCTCTGTCTAATAGTAAGAATTCAAATTCTCATATATATATATATATATATATATATACATATAAATAATATTGCATGCAACATAAATATATATTTGAAAACCAAAAACAAAGACACATGATTGTGATGCCATGGATGTATGGCAAAATGCCAAAATCTATGCAGCACACCAAATATAAGAGTATAGCATAGCTCAAGCTAGCTTCTTACCTTTATTTATATTACATCTCCAAATTTCGATGGAACTATATAGTCACTGAAACTAATTCTACCTATATATGTATATATTATTTAAGGATGGATTAGAACCAATTCTAATGTCATCAATTGGGTATAAGCTTGAAAGGAGGTCTCTCAAGTCTAGGTGACGGACTGTTGTTCCCATAATCCTTTGTGTTCATTCTTAGAAGCCTCTCATGCTCATGCATGCTTCTTTCCACCATCTGAGTCACATTATCATTTAACCAAATTCAGCTCCAAAATTATTTATTGAAAGCAAAAAAGATTTATTATGTATTCAAATTTAGAAAATGTATGCTTATTTATGCACAAAGTTACATGAAACACATTCCCCTTCATATGTTAGTTAGACTAACCTCTTCGCGAAGATTTATTTTTTTATGAACAAAAATCGATGGTCGGCCTGCATAACAAAAGAAGTTTATTTGTTACATCTATAAGAAAAATAGGTTACTTAATTGTACATACAGTATAACTAAATCATGATCATCATTGTTTAGTAGTTTCTTTACACAACGACAAACTACAATATTGATCATTTCTTTCTAACAAGGACTAAAGATTATACAATTGTGATCATTTCTTTCTAACAAGGACTAAAGAATTTCTTGCGCACATGAAGTATAGAGAAAAGCTGCAACAAAACAGAAGAGAGTGGGTGAGAGAAGTGAAACCTGCAAAGGAGACAGAAAGAGCAGAAGCTGAAACAATCATGAAGATGAAACCAAGTTTCTTCACCGTTAATGGTGACATACCCATAACTTAATTATCTCTCCTTGGAATTCTTGTTTTTCTCTTGGAGAAAAATTGAGTTCTCAAATGGTAAGGGAGAAACAAGACGCCAAATTAGAGAGTTTATTGATAACTATAATATATTTATTTGTGTAGCATTGTAAATATGATTAGACACATAATTGCAACTTGACGATTAATGCAAATTAATGTCGTATTATGCTCTTTTGAGATATTTTTAATATTTCATGAAAATGGGGGAGAAAGAAAAAGTTGAAAGGAGACCACTTTCCCGTTGTTGCTTTGTTGGCCACCATAAGTCTAAAGAAGTTAGTTGTTTTGATTTTAATACTCCACTAGATTTTAACCATTGGTACACCGCGAAGACAATTCATTTTCTAAAATTAATATATATAAAAATATATAAATTATTTTATAGTTTACCATTGTTACTAAGTAACGTCCTGCCAAACCCGTCCACAAAAAAAAACTGTTTATTTTATTAATATTGATGTTATTTATAATATGTTTATGAATCATTGTCAAAATATTTTAGTCGTTGCGGGACGTTGAACCCACACATTTTTTGCCAATTGGTTAATATATGTTCATTCTTAAAATTTCGAATCATAAAATATGACGAAATTTGTTTTGAGATTTTTTAAAACTCTATA
>Ga0041059_1002901_pt1 | contig 12288 bp, 7 predicted proteins | sample AraColnosormetaG_FD_56232 | JGI IMG/M metagenome (GOLD analysis project Ga0041059, IMG submission 56232) | Arabidopsis roots microbial communities from North Carolina, USA - Col MF nosort | ecosystem: Host-associated > Plants > Roots > Unclassified | place: USA: North Carolina | collected 2013-09-02 | reverse complement strand
AAAAAAGAACAAAATTATTTTGTACAATTGCAAATTTAAAACGAAAAATATGGATTGAGAAATAATTTGGGTTTCAAATTTTTATTACGTAATTAATTTTTAATGAAGATATTAAAGCATATATTGTAATATAAGATTTGATTCATTTTATTAACTGAAAATAAATGATTTAAAACGAAAAATCAGGGTGATTAATGTTAATTGGAAAGATTTAAATGTTTTTGTGATTTTTTTTTAGTTTCCTAAATTTTAGTAACATAATAGGTTTTATATTTAGATTTAAAAATAAATTTAGTAAAACAATAAATGTTAATGGCATGCCATTGTAAATAAGTGTCAAGTAGATGATTTATTTGCTAAAGTGGCTGCAAAAATGTATATGTAGATATACAAAAAACAAACAAAAACAAAATTACTAAATTTATCTCTCAAAGAAGTAAAATCATCAAGTTTATAAGTCACTGCGAGTAGCTCCATGTTCTCCATGCATGAAATCTTTCTCGGAAAATCTCACACTGCATTATGTGTTCCATTTCGAGAACACAAACCATTGCTCATAAAAGGATTTTGAGTTCCAAGTGAAAAGACTCTTGGCATCCATCAAAACTATCTATGAATCCCTCAAACAACAACATGCATCTTAATTAGTCCTGAGAATTTATCGTCGCACTTCCAAGGAACACAAAGAAAAAATCTTGCTCATTTCCCACCGGTTCATGTTGGATAATAACATATGAGTTATGACTGCACCATCCGGGATTCGTGAGCTTCCTCCCAAGCTATGCTCTCCGTCTTTGCATTTTAAGTTCATCTTTCATAATTTCTCATTTAAATTACTTTTATAGAGGTTATGAGGATAAATATCGACTTCAGTATGCATGTGTGTGAGTGTTATAGGTCATATATAATAGATATTAGTGGAAATATTAGTACATGTGGATGCAGTTTATTCCAAGGCAAAAGAAATAATATTATAGATGGAAAAAATAAATATGTGCGTTATATTAAGAAGACTAGTTGCTTCGTATACAAACACCATTTGTGGCTAGTAGGGAAAGGCAAAGAGGGAAGCTAAATAAGTGCATTGAATTTATATTAAATGTGTCTTTTAAATGTAGAGATATGTATATGTGCATCAAGTAATTACTAGAGACAATGCTTTGCTTCACCTACCTCTTCTTAATATTTTGCTTTCTCACTAGAGACATCAAATTAGAAACTCTTTGTTCATTAATTCAATGGTCCCATATGTTACACCTAATAGTCTACAGTCTAGAGTCTATAGACTATAGTGAAGCATTTCAAGTTTGTAGTAAATGTTTATGGCTAACGTAGATATTCCGGTAATGATAATGAATAAAATACTTCAATATGCTTATAGAACTCAATCAACAATGCAAAGGAGATAACCCTCTAAAAACTTCTTTTTTTAAAAGAGGGAATAATGAAAATTATATAGGAGCTAAGTTGAAAAAGATTTGATCGATAATTTGATTGCATTGAGCAAGAACAATATCTACTAGTTCTTATTAGCGCAAGCTATCACTCAGATTTATTATAGCATGCGAAAAATAAATTAGGTTTACATTTCAACCCTTAAATGCGAAACAAGCATAGGGTGCCACACTTAGGAATCAACAAACTAAAACCCAGGTTTGACATAATCCACATAAAAGTGTCATTTTACGCAAATCATTATAGGTTTATAGTTCAGAAAAAAAAAATTTGGATTCAATATTCATCCAAAGGTAACAAAAAAATTTGATATAAATATATATAGATGTTTATAAGCTCTCTCTCTCTCTCTCTTTCTCTTTCTCTCCCACTCCCTCATCCGATCATGGATGTTAAAGAGCGGAAAACAACTTCTTCACAAGGAATAGTGAGTCCCATGTCATGATTGAACCCGAACTCTTCTTCTGCCTGTTGAAGCAAGCTCTTGAACTTAGGATGAGTCAAGAAGGATATGGGTACGATGTACCGGCTCCTCTTTTCGCCTACATAGACCGGGAAATGACCCTTTGGTACGTCTACAGGCAGACCATCCTCATCATAGCATTGATTCTTGGCCAAGCTCGAGCATCTCTTGAGGATTTGCTTCAGCATTGCGGTTTGTGTTAGCTTTGAAGATCTCTTAACCGCCATTGCTAGTTATTGTTTCTTGAGAGGAGAAGAAGAAGAAGTTGAGGTGTAGATGGCGGAGAGAAGTGAGAGATGGTGAAAGGGTTATTTATGGCGGAGAATGAGGATGTGGATGTGATGCTTACGCCAATATTTCGATTTCTTGATTATTCAAAATTATTATATATATAGTCAATTTCGATGGATTCGTCTAGTACTGAATATAGAAAGAAAAAATATAAACATAACGTAATGTCGATTAACTTTGGAAGAGTGTAATGTCGTTAACTCAACTACTAGTTCTAGAATTTAACATTTCATGGATGCTACTAGGTTTTAGACCATATGTGTTTTATTGATCTTTGGGGGATTTACTAAACACTTCCTGTCATATAATCAGATCCTACTAAAACTATGTTAATTAATACAACTATATTAAAGCCCTAATAAAGAATGAGATCTACCATCAAAGAAAGTTCAACAAAACCATCAATTATATTTTATATAAAACAACAAACCCATCAATTATTTGAGAGTAAATGATATCATTCTAATTTTTGAAGATCCATATAGTGTGTATAACTATAAAGTATAAACTATCAACTACTTTTGGTCCTCCCTCTTCTCTCTCTAATTTATAGTATTTTATAATAGAAATAAGAAAAAGGATATATGTATCATTTGCTAACAACTAGATTTCATATATAATGAAGTAAGAAGATATATATATATATGTACTAAAAGTACAAAGTGCGTGTACTTTACCTAAAAATTGCACTCTATTTCGTTACGTGCATAGCTGAATAGTAAACACCAAAGCATGCAATTTTATTAATCACATTTACCTTATATGATATAGCCTTTTGTTGTCCAATACCCATTCAAACACATTGAATAAACAAAACCCAAACACATAGATTCTCTTTAATATCATAATATTACTAACCATGTACCATGTTCTATTATGGTAATTGATGTCTTGTAGAAACCCTGTACAAAAATATATTAGACTTTATCCAATACCCAAAAAAACATGCACTGCTTTCTTGTTGATCAAGAAACAGCAAACTGTATCTTTGTTCAATACTCTTCAACGTTCGTCTGATCTCCATTAGTCTTCACATTAAATGTTGTCTTGAATCCTTTTAAACTTTTGACCATTTAGATCTCATGATTACGTCAACAGGCAATAGAGAGAGAGAAAGAGAGAGACCCTTTTGGCTGTAGAACTCGTCATTGTCAAGTCGAAAAGGCTTGCATGTTCTGTGAAGGAGATTAGTCATAACAAATGATTTTGAAAATGAGAAAAAAATCAGAGTCGTTAGGATAGTTTTGCCTAGAGCTAAAGACTAAGACATGTCTGATATGTAAACCACATGAACTCCATGTTACTCTTGTCCTACCTCTTCTTTCCCTTGAGCTGTCTTGTCTCTTACAAAACTTTCCGTTTTCTTACACAACTGTTAAAAAGAACAGAGTCGTTCTCAGAGTTTTGTATTGCCCCAGACATCTCATATCCCAAAACTCATGTCTCCTTCTTTTATAGAATCTTTAATTTCTTCAACCACGTGAAAGAGAATCTATTAAAACTCTTGACTTGTCCTGTTTTTCGTACGACTCTTTTTTTTTTTCCACTCAATGACCATTTCTCTTGATCAAGACATTTCATCTCCCAAAAACCATGTCTATTTATAATAGCAACAGCTCGAATTTATGTTCTTCAACCACGTGGAAGCTAATAAACTTTCCCTCAACTGTCTTCTTTCTTATAACTCTGTTTTTTTCTCTGTTCATAAACACATTTAGTTTGTATAGCTTCCGAAATTCTCAATATTCAAAACTCGTTTTCTACAAGTCAATAAACGAAAGCTGGTTACAGTGAAGCGAAATGCGCAATATAAATGTAAGGTCTTTTCATCACATGGTGGTTGCAGGAAATTAACCACGAACGTGGACCCTTGTGCATGCATAGACAAGAAACTGCGAATAATAGTAAGATGATACTATTGCAAGTTATAATCAACTTAATATGAACATGTAATCGTACGATGATTAATACTTGAATAGTGAAATGAAAATGACAACATCAGCAAATCAAACAAAAAAGGAAAAAAAACAGAGTGGTACCTCGAGAATGAGACTGCACAAAGAAAGCTAGAAGCTTTTTTCAACCATCGGTGGTCAATTTTTTCTCCAAATAAAGAGGCTTAATGCTTTGTGAAAATATACCGGTAACGCGTTGAGTTTGTCGGTTTTTTTCATTGAAGCTGAGAAAACCCTATTCAGATAGGCTAACTCACTCTGGCCCATGACAAGAAGCCCAAGAAAAAGAGCTATTCAAGTCAAAGAACAGAGCACTCTTCTCTGCTTCTTTCTTGTGAATCTTCTTCTTCTTGCTTATGTGTACAACTGACTAAAATGCATCAACTCGTGCAAAAGTGAAGATGAGAAATACCTTTTCCTCGGCTTAACTCATTTCCTCGGCTTGTTTCTTGGATGACAAGATATTTGTCTTTCCTTTGGTTTTTCATCAAGAACGAATTACCCTTATAGAAGATTAAGAAAAAATCTTAAAGATCGAACATAACTTGTGGCATGCTATCAAGAAATGAATTTTAACATTCTACATAGACAGAGCATTCATTATTGACATCAAACACAGAAATATTTGGCATCCAGCTAAACATATATTTGCTTTCAACATATATTACCAAATCTCTTTCTCTCTTGTTTCGGTTAAAGTACTAAATCATTTTGACCAATCTTTATGCGACTTTAGCAAGCAATCTCTTTCTTTATCGGATCTCACTTGAAAGAAAAAGCTAATCTTATGAGGATGTACATTACATCACATACTAGCCATTTAACACCTTGGTGCTTAGATAGTTAGATGTCAAACGCTTCACACTTTGACGTTCGAATTGAAGATCGTCAATGGGAGACCAATCTAAATTTCTAAGGATTAAATTCAGATTTGGTTATGGACAAAGGGTCTGAGTGATATGAAGATGAATGCATACATAGTATTGGATAGAAGATGTTTAACCAAGTGCAATTAATTCATTAAATGATGGGTTGTTGTAACTGTAGTTTATGTCCACATTAGGAGATTCTTTTTATTTAAAAGGGATAACACATGTTCTTGTCAATGAAGATGTCCTTATAGTCCATCACAACGGTTCATGTCCTTGTAGTCCATTACAACGTCCCAGCTCATAAGTAAAGTAGGTGGTCTTCTCAGTGATATGAAAAGACATGATTAAGGTGGTCTCTCAATGATTTCAAAGGACAGGACCACATGACTCAAACTTTCTGTGGCAAGAATTGAATTCCACTAAATGTAGCCTATCTGATATGAGCCATATGTGGTTTGTGTCTCATCATATCAACATCATGGAGATGATCTTTAGACAAATCCATGTGCTTGTTGATGCATATTCTGTATACCTACCAATGGGGTTATCTTCAAGTAGTGTTCTTTTCTATAAATACCCATCACTCTTTTTCTTTAGCTCTGCAAGTTCTCATACTTTTTTAAGTATAAAGCAAAAGACTTTCAGTTTCAATAATCTTTCTATAAAAAGATCAACATCCATGGCTATCAGAATTTCTCGAGTGCTGCAATCATCAAAGCAACTTCTAAAATCGTTGTCACACTCATCAAACAATGTCGCTATTCCTAAAGGACACCTTGCGGTTTACGTAGGAGAGATGATGCAGAAGAGGAGATTCGTGGTTCCAGTGACATACTTAAGTCACCCTTGTTTTCAAAAGCTTCTAAGAAAAGCAGAAGAAGAGTTTGGGTTTGATCACCCAATGGGTGGCCTCACTATTCCCTGCACTGAACAAATCTTCATCGATCTCGCCTCTCGCCTTAGCACTTCATCGTGATTCACACTGACCAGTAGATCAAACTCTTTTTCTAGCCGTTTCTTCAAGAGATGATCTCTCCCTTGAAAGTGAAACAGAGCTGTCTTTTAACTGATGTAAGATTGTTTTGTTTTTCCTCACGTTTCAGTGAGTTGTGATTAATATTAATCAAAATCCATGATTCCTTCTATTGATGATACTTGAGTCATCATTTGTTACTTCCTTCTGAAACTTGGAAAGAACCATCGAACACCAAAGTACTGGAAGATATAACTGTTGATCTTCTCTGTTTCAAGATGGAAGATAAAAATATCATTTTCGTTCATATTCCTGGATAAGAATCAACAAACACATCCGTAGAGCTCTCCAGAGAAATCTGAAATTCTGATAGTAGCATTGCAATAGATGCAAAGTTTGACATCTTTGTATACCACTCTCCAATGCAAAGCGAAACCAGGAATCTGTCTCTACAAGTTATCTCCTGTCTCTGTCTACATTGCAAAAGATTCAAGATATAGATATTCAATGCAAGGTTTTACATCCACAAGTCGCCACACACACTCTGTGCAAAACACATACAGAGATCTTGACTTTTTGTCTCCAACTATACAGAACTCATGCCGTTTTAGTTTTCAGGCACCAGAAAGCTTACTGTTTCTTCTATAGCTTTTAATAGGTACATAGCATGTCGTTTTCCCTAGGGTCACACTCACATTCATGCTGTCTCATTCTTGGTGATGTTGACTGTGTGTCACTATTATTAATGCTGATTGTAACAACTCAGCAACTGCGAGTTAGCTCCACACTCCTAAGGTTGCAATAAGGAGTGTCTATAACACTCACCTAACAGCACATGGCTTTGCCTCTCTTGACTTGATTGTTTGTGAATTTGGCAGACCAAGACGGACCCTCCGATTCAAATGAAGTAGCTGGAGTTTCTACCATCAGACAAATCCAGTTAAGAAGACCGGTGTGACAATGAGTTCGTGATTCTTCCTGTTCAACAACTTCAAAGTCCCCTGTGCTACTGCAACTGCAATGTCCCACCATGTGAACTCTGCCCATACATGTCACCCTCTTGTAGGCCACCGAGCAATCTTCAATCAAAACTTCACCTCATTGGTTTCTATATACAGAGAGAGCACCAGCTTTCATCTCAAAACAAACCAAAATCATAATCAGCAGCTCAGAACTTGGACACTAAGTCTTCTTCCCTGATCAAACTTTGAGAGAAATGGCTATGATGCGAGGTATTTTGGCTGCAAGAAAGATTCTAACAAGCAAAGCAGCTTCAACACCAAAAGGATTTCTTGCGGTATATGTAGGGGAGAGTCAGAAGAAGAGATATATGGTGCCAGTTTCGTTCTTGAACCAGCCTTCTTTTCAAGCTCTGCTGAGTACAGCCGAAGAAGAGTTCGGGTTTGATCATCCTATGGGTGGCTTGACAATCCCTTGTCCTGAAGATACTTTTGTCGCTGCAGCTTCTCAGCTATGATAGTAGAACCAAACAGATTTTTTTTTTTTTTTACTAGAGAATTAGAAACCTATGTATATACAAACCTTTTTCCTCTTTCTTGTTGAAAGAGTTGTTCTAAAGGAGAGAAATTAAATGGAAACACGAGAGTTGGTAATTGCCTCGCATCATTTTATTCATATAACAAATCTCTCAACTGCAAACTGATAAGACATTAGATCATATCTGCTTCTAAACCATTTACACACAAAACTATAGAACTCAAAAAGGAAAATTCATATAATCACACATGTCTGAACACAAGCAAAAACTTTGAACAAAGTACATAGATGAGATCTAGACGTATAATCCAACACTAAACACATGTACTTGTTAATCCAACACATTTGATTTTGACCCTAAATCTCCACTTGGATTGTGCATAGGATTTGCCAATTTCTGAAACTTCATATCCAGAAATTTGACAGCTGAGTTCATCTGTAAAAAGGTCAAAAGCTGATTAAAAAAGTCGAAACTTTCCATGGAATTGGGAAGAAGAAAGCTTACTGATTGTGAAGCTGTCTGAAACAGAGTTTTCGTCAAGGGAACTACACAAAACCTGTTCCACCAGATACTTCAGTTTCAAAGAACAAACCTTTCCAATGGAAACAGAAAGGTTTTGACTTACATTCCTCTGCCGCCGGCGAGAGCTTCCTCCGATGGGTCCTTCCATTCGTCGACCCTGTTAAGCCAACACAGAATCATTTTGTCTCCATTAAATTGGAAAATGAATTTAACTGATAAAGATAGAGAATTTACACCCAGCCGTAACGGCGGTCAAAGAGTAGCCGTCTGGAAGAGCGATTAGATGCGGTGGCCGGCGGTTCCATCTCTTTGGTGTAATAGTGTCGATAACAAAAAAAATAAGAGAACGGTTCAGATTATATAAGCATTGGGCCTATTCGTAATTAACCGGCCTATTTACGTATACAGACATAAATTTAGCCCAATCAGTGAACAGTAGTGTTTCGGGTAAAATCTTAAGACTAGCAGCAAACCAAATTCTTTGTGGTCTTTGTAGTTACAGGTTCTTTGCAAATTATGCGGCTTGCAACGATTGCCCGATTACAATGTCTTTATGAACTTGTGTGGGAAGTGTAATATTTTACTCTGCTTGGTGAAATTTGCAGCAACTTTACCGTGGGAACCAAGGATAATTTAGCACAAATGCAGTGGAAAAAATCATGTCAATAATATCCAAGGGACTGTCTATGATGATGACCCACACAAAAATATACAACACAGTTAATAGAATTAGGACTTGGCCTGAGGGAGTAACTTGAGAGTAACCAGAGGCTACTCAGATTACACCAAGCTGAGATCTATCTTCGTGTAACAAATTTCGTCATAATGTGTCTTATCTTTTTTCCTTTATAACTTACACAACCCCAGATGGAAGCCTTAGAACAAGCTGGCCACCGAAAACACTGCACAAGAAAGATAGATCAAAGAGGTGAAGCGAAAAGACCGAAGAGCTTGTGTGGGGGAAGAAAGTAAAAGTACCTTTTAACGTAGTAGTAACAGAAATCTGCCAATATGAATGTTTGGACTATTTCTGAGATTATAACCATCGATGGCCATAGTCCATAACCCAGCACTACAAGCAGTCGTCCGTGCGTGTCCATCATCTGTTTCAACACAGAAGACCAAACCAAATTTATGCGTTCAGTTTGGAAAAATCACACAAACAAACTTGCGAAAATATCATATCTAATGGGGATATTGTGGAGTTGACCATTTGCTCCAGTGCCATAAGCATAGGATGTTAGACATATTTGTAAAGCCATTGGTTTATGCAAGAGATGGAAAGAACAACTTAACCATGTAATCACAACTCTCTGTTGAAGATAAGAACCTACCTGTAAAACCCAGTGTGCACAGCTAAAAAATCTTGCTACTCCAAGTGCAAAAACATAATGAGCCGTGAAGGGTTCGACAATCTGAACACACCAAAAATATCAGGGATTACACTTGTTTTTCAGTACTCAAGTTTCCGAAAGCAACAACCTTAGAAAACACATACCTTTGTGTTCTGCATCACTCTCAACTGTGGCAGTACTGAAACAGCTTCGAGGTAAACACAGAATCCCCAGGATATTCTATTCAATATATTGTGTGACGTTGATGGATGAATCCATACAGCTAGCACAACACAGGGCGCCAGCTGCAAAAAACCAAAAGAACTAAAACTTAATATTCATGAATCCTTAAACTATTGCACCAGTAGTTAGATGCCACCATGTTCTAAAAGGCATGTAATATGCAGATAAAATAAATTTGATACTGATGGCAAATACAAAGGAACACTGGTTATAACTTATAACTAAGCTTCAAATGAATAACATTAATAAGCACCATCTTCATCTGACCTTAAAGGGTACGCTTAACTAAAAACAAAAGACTTTAAGCTGCTTATATAACCAACATGCCTAGCATGAACAGAATCTAAGTAAAAAGATCAAAACCGAGAATGACTCACTTACCACATAATAGAGAGCGAAGTTGTCTTTTTCCTCCATGTAAGTAGTTTTGAGGTTAAAACGGATCATATATATAACCCAGAGAGTTGTTCCCAAAGTAGCCAAGTCCAGAATGGTATGTATATCATATTCCATTACAAAACTGCAATAAAGCCTCACAGCTAGAAATATCGCCGTAAGCTCCTGAGATTTCAATGACAATCCTGCAAATACCCCCCAAAAAAGGTATGTAAATAGACTTTTAATCTGTAAGAAGAATGCTGATTCAACTAAATCAACTCCTTTGGGAGATTTGGGTACTCAAAAGTTGAATAAAGTTTACATTTTTATATCTCAACACAGATCGAAATTCTCTAGTTAAAGCTAAGAACCCTACAGATAACGAAGTCAAAGCAGGAAATGAGGTTATACCAGCACAAGTCTTCTCCTTCATGAGTTTATAGATAAGAACAGAGATTCCAATAGAATGAACAGCTTCGGCGGCAACGAAGAGATTGTCGTGATCGTGAACGATGAGTTTGAGGAGAACAAGAGCCGCCATGCCAGATACGACGGCAAGGAAAGCTTTCACCTTTGGAGGCTGCCTCCTCACCCATGTCGAAACCGCGTGGATCGGAGTCTTCATTTTTCGATTCCTTCTTCTTCTTCTCTTTTGCTTTCTCGGTTAAGTGACGACAAAAGTTTTTTTTTTACAGGTAAACTATAAGATAACTCCATTTGTGACTCACATTAAATGGGCCGGGTCACAAAAACCGTTTTAGGCCCTATAAGAAAGTATTTATCTGTTTTTTTTTTGTTGGAATAAATATTTCTTGAATTACCATTTTTTAATTAGGATTTCTTTTTATATATCATAAAAATACCAAACTAATTTTTTTTTGGTAAGGATAAAAATAAAAATACCAAAATATGCTATATTTGTTAAGATTTTTCTTCTATTTTTTGGGTCAAAAACATCTTGTCTATATTTTAAAAACATAATGTATTATATTCTCTTTAATCAATTGCACATTATATTTTGAGTCTTAATTAAAATGAATCAAATCAAATTTTAAAAAAGGATTTACATATATTGTTGTCTTTGTACAAAAAGAACAATGGTATACTCACCAAAAAAAAAAGAACAATGGTATGAATCCCTGAAATCGACATACATTAGGCACAACATGTAATTATTATATATACAATGAGTGGAACAAGGTGAAGTGAGTGTCTTTTTTATGGTAGGCTACTGAGATAAGCTTCCTTGTTCTCATGTCCTAACCACCAATCACTCATATCTCTCACAAACCCGATCAGAACAGAATTTTAAAGACATGTCCTGTTCATACTAATCTTTAACAACAATAATAAGGTGAATAGAAAAGAAATCGATCTTTAATAGTTACATTCATTTGTTAAAGTATCATTTCTACAAATTTTACTTGTTTTTGTGGGATTGAAATGTGTACTATAGGAAAGTGGCGAGTGCTTAGCAAAGAAATCAACACCTAAAAACAAATTGTATGAGCGAATATGATATAGGTCTCATTGGTAATACAAAACAGTACAATAAATTTAGTTATAAGTTTTTTCGGAATAATGTAAAACTGTAAGATAGAGTTGTACGAGAAAGTTGTAAAAAAAAAACTGAAAGTAAAACTTATAATAACGCTTTTGATAAAGTTTTGTGATCAGTAGCTATCAAAGTTGTACAGAACTATCGTTTTGATTAAAAGTTACCATTCAAACCCATAAACGCAAAATAAACATGAAGAAACCAATGTTTAATTAGTTGAGTGTTAATACAAATATTTCAGTCAAAATTAGACAAATTATGGACCCACTAATTGACGAAATACATAAGTAAATTACCACATATTTTCCTTCGTTACCCCACTAGCTAGTACTTATGATTTTTCTCGAAATAGTGGTATCATCATCGATCATAATAATATCATTTATAGTCCTAACAAACCATTATCACTCTCTTTATCTTTCTTTGTTTCATTATCTTCCGAGTAATAGAAACCATTAAACAAACCAAAGAAAACAGTGAGAAGGCGATCAGCGATGCATTACCACGGTTGCTTCTGCGCACGGTGTAGAGTATCGACGTCTCCGTTGCCGGTAATAGTCATGATCACGGTGGCTCTCGTCCTTTTAGCCCTTTCCTCCGTCGTTCAATTCGAAGTTGCTGTCTCCTCAGGTAAAGAGATATACGTACTACTGTCCCTGCGGTCGCTGGAGATGCGTTTGCTACTACTAGTTCTGATCTCGTGGTTAGTGTTGTTGGGTTTGCGTTTATGTAAATAAATGATTTCG
>Ga0041059_1002900_pt1 | contig 12288 bp, 13 predicted proteins | sample AraColnosormetaG_FD_56232 | JGI IMG/M metagenome (GOLD analysis project Ga0041059, IMG submission 56232) | Arabidopsis roots microbial communities from North Carolina, USA - Col MF nosort | ecosystem: Host-associated > Plants > Roots > Unclassified | place: USA: North Carolina | collected... | reverse complement strand
AACAAATTTAAAAAAAAAAAAAAAAAAAGTCAAACTATATTTTGTAATAACTCTTCCGGATAAATACATGTTCTTGCACATTAATTTCAGATCTCTAATCGTGTTTTTAACGACTTGTAATACGTACTATGCACTTTGAGTAATTGAGGAACAAGATATGATGTCCACGGTGTGGATCTCGTGTAAACGTGGCGGTGGTGCTTATCTTTATGTCATTTTTCATCAGAGGGGGTCACATGCGACTTTTATTATTGAGAGAAAAAAAAACAGAGACAACAAAAGCTTTCTGACAAAAAAAGCTTAAAAGTAAAAGAAGAAAAAGAGAGGAAAAGAAGGAATGCATGTAGACAATGTCAGCAAGAATCTGGTGAATAATCCAGGCAACATGAATGTAGGTTATACATTGGGGCCAAATTTAGCAGTTTCATTTATACTTTAACCCATCACTCTAAAAAAACATTTTGTTGATATTTTTCTTCAGCATCAAACTCTCAAATCTTTAGGCTTTTAGTTTTATGTCTTATGCATTGACATCATTGACAAGTTAGAAGAGAACAGTTGTATTATTTATTAGGTTTTATATCCATTCAAGGCATGGCTTATTTATGTTTGGTGGATTTCAATGACTATATTTTATTATTTGTTTTTAAATGAACCATATCATCCGTTGAAAAAATTATATATTAGTTCATAAGCCATGTTTGCCTGGATTTCTCCAAAAGAGGTTAACCAAGTTAGAATACATTGGATTTCAAGGAAAAGTTAAAATGCATTGGATTTCAAGGAAAAGCCAATAGAATCGGTGATAAAGCCTAAATATAGTAAAATTTTACCTCAACATCGTTGACATATGTTTCACAATTAATTTCATTATTTTTGAACATGACATTTATCGCTACATATCAACCTTATCCTACATTGCCAATATGAAATATTTATGCTTGGAAGGTGGTCACTCAAGTTTCTGATAACATGACATTTTTTTCCATTTTAGCTATTGTTTTTTTATGTTTTAGGAAGCATTTGGTGTGATTTTAAGGTCAAACAGGAAATATTCAAGTATTTATGAAATCAAGAAGGTCTTAGGTGTTTTGGAGCAAAAAAAAAAAACAAAAGACGATCAAAATACATTTTTGGACAGATTCGTAGCTCAGGTTTTACATCCATTTAAGACATTCCCGTGCACCAAATTGAGAGATTTTGGACTCTATGGAAATGTAGAAGGGTCAAAAACCGCAATGAACTGGAATTGTGGCTCGGTCAGACCATTTAAGTTTACCCACCTCTCCACACCTATATCTGCATGCCAAACACAAATGAACAGAATACAAAAACAGACACATTTATAAATATTAGTTTCCATGTAGACTCGAGGATGATAATTTTAACGCAAATGACTGTTGCGTAAAACAAGTTTATCACCAAAAAGAAAACGAATCATCTTGTTCTCTCATGCATATGTTTCATACATGGGTACAGATCTCTGTATGCAGGAGAAGAGACATGAATTACATGATTATACTTACTACATTATCGGAGTGGAACACAGTTTAAAGATGTTCAAAGTTCACTCAACACAGATTTTTGAATACTTTTAGTTGCTTGAGACACTGATATGTGATTACCATAAAGTTCAAAATAAAACAAAAGTATACGTGGAAGATAAAGAACAACTGCAGTAGGCGATCGCATAAACCAAAAGATTTTGGCATTCCCATAAATCACAACAAGGAACAAGGGAAAACAACCAAGTTGAGCATACCACATATAATCTTTATACATATACATATATGATGAGACCTATAAAAATCATTTATGTCCGACTAATATAGATAAAACTATGAGCATGTCTTACCAAGTATCTTCTTGCTCTATTTCGGTTTTATACTTTATAAACCTAAACAAGTTCTCTACTAACTATAACTTACTAACTAATGTGTTGTTTCATAAGATCATTATCTAGTAAGGTGAAATTGGAAATGAAGTAATAGTAAACTCAAAATGACCTGAAACAGGAGCTTATTCTTCTTCCCATTCAACATCTTCTTCTTCTTCTTCCTGACTCATCTGTCCTCTCAGTTCCCCTACTACATCAGCCACTCCTTCCCTGATCATCCATAGAGGGAGGTTTTCCACTCTAGGATCTTCATCTTCCCTGGTCGGATTCAATCTTGCCCGATTCAATCTTGTCCGATTCAATCTTGTCTTTCTAAAACGTGCTTCGGCTGAAGCGAAAAAACTAGCAGACGATATTGAAGAAGATGAAGATGATGCAGGAGCGCTTGTAGCAGCTACTGTTGTGTTTGTACTCGAGATACTCGAATCGGGTTCCTTCGGTCCAGAACAACTATGATCAGGTCCAAACCGATGTTTCAAGCAATGATCGACATTTTATAGAGAATGTCAAGACTTCTTTGCACCTAGAAACAGGACATTGTTTCTTCTTCTTCTTAACATCGTTTTCGTAGTTTGAGGGATCACAATCTGTATCATTAACATGTTTATCCCAAGTTATGTTTGAATCTTCGTCAGGGTTTAACCTAAATCCTATAGCACAAAACGGACAAATAATCACTGTGACATCTCCTCTGTTTCCTTTTGGACAATCGTGTTACATATAGCTACAATGATCCAAACAAAGCACCTGCAAATAGAGTTTTAAAAGTTAGATAAACTTTACCACAGCCATTGTTCCTCTCTATTTAGAAAATCATGCAACATTGTAGATCGTAGAAACTAGCATTGGAATAAAAAGACAAGGAGAAAGAGACCTGAAGGCAGCGATCACATGTGAAGGGCAAGAAATCGATCTGCGTGCAAACATCGACGGAGCAGTGTTTCCCTAGATCTGGAAATTCCGGAGTCCCCATCGAAATAAGGGTTTCGACGTTCAGAACAATTCAAACTCGAAGAAGTAACAATTCGAACCCGAAAGATCTAGGTCCGAGGAACCGAGCGAACTATGTAAATCAAAATCTCTATACTTTGAGAACACGGTACGAAGAACGGAGAGAACTAGGTCAAACAAAATCTCTATCCCTTGAGAACTAGGTTCTTCTCCTTTTATAACACGCAACAGTCGGATGGGCCTCCTTAATGATTAATATCTTGATGGGCCTTCTCTATACTAATATATGACCCAAAGAGAACCCATTCCACTATATCCCCCTTCTGCCTTGTGCTAAGTTTTTAGTACTTTTCCAAGTTACCTAATCCTACAAGAAATTCTGGAAAGTGAAATTTCTCATAAAATATATCATTTACTTATTTCACTTATAATACAATAGAATAAAACAACGTGTAGAAAACAATATTAATCTAGCTTATCTTGTAATTCATCAAAAAAAAAAAAACTTAACAAACTGTCACCTTTATTTGGGGTCATCCCAAAAGTGCCTCCATAATTCCTCACAATGAAAAATTTCACAATACGCAACTTAAAATATTAACATTTTTTCATCTTATATAAATCCAATCACTGACTACTATTATATTCATATCAAGATAAAACTCAATAAATCATTCCAATTCTCTAATCAAAATGTGGAGCAACAAGTTCTTCTTCCTTCTTCCAGTTGTATGCATCGTAGTGTTCGCTACTTCTCAACCATTGCCATCACCACAACCTTCCCAACTAGATTGTTGGTCATCACTAGAAGTTATTCCCGACTGTGTCCCGGAAATTTTCCGATCGATAACAAATGGACAGTTCGGGAATGTAGGTCCTTCTTGCTGCCATGCTTTTATAGGTCTCGATACTGAATGCATCCCTCAGATGTTTATCTTCGCTCCCCTCATCCCGCCTTCTCGCAGACTCAGGGATCATTGTTCCCACAAAATAATTGTGCCATAAACATTTTGAGACTTTGTTAGTTGTTACAAAGAGTTTGTTATTCTACATGTTTTAGACTATAAATGTGCTTATAGTGTTATGTTTCTGCTTAATTAACTACGTACGTTCTCTACTATAAGATATCAATAATTAACTTCCATGTGAACATGTGTCATTTAGCTATAATAAGTGAATACGTACTAGGATACGTTGGTTTATTTATCAAAATTGTACACATTGCATTTGCTTCACAATTGTTTGGATGACTTTACAAAGCGCTTGTTTACTTATGGCCTTATGGGTTGTGAATTTTAATCGAGCATTGTTCATATTGTAGTCCTTCAAATTTTGAGTTTTTTCTCGTATATACACATATGTAAACTCCAATACTCAATAGCTGACCAACATCGAGTTACAAGTACGACTACCAATAAAAAGATTTTACCGAAAATAAGAAACATCTTCGATATATATTTTTTGATTATCTCTTAATCATTAGTTTGCGATGTTTATAGTGCGGGAATTGAGTTTGAGATCGACTCAAAAATTATAATTGGTTTTCTCAAAACATGGATTAGACGACTCATATATTCATTGTCTTTCCTAACATGATTATAGTATGGCTCTATCGTGAAGGACTGGATAGTCTGTATTTTATATATCTATAGAAAAACTAACAGTTTTATAAATGAGTTAGCAAAATATACTTTTTTTTGTTGCTTTAAAACTTTTTTTTTCTAATTCTATCCCATATTATATTAATTCGATTTTGTTGAATGATTCTAGAGGATCGATATACCCGAAACATGTTTAAAATTGTAATTTATTTTTAGTTTTTTCAGTGAAGTAGGAGGACATTTGTCCCCCTCAAATCACCAAATTTTTAAAAAAAAAAAACTTATACATGATTTAAGGATTATGCAATTGTATTGTCTGTCCGTCATTTGACTCATTTTCCCACTGGTAAGAGCTCAACTTCAGGGATTAATGGGCTTAGGCCTGATCCGTTTAAAAAAAAAAATATATATCTTCATAAGAGAGTTTGGCCGTTTGGAAATAACGTGTAAGTAGGACCCACTTTTGTGATTATCCGCCGCACAGAAGTCTCTCCTCCACTCCACAAATAGCATTCCCGGCGAGAGACAGAGAGCGAAGAAGAAGACTCAAACCAAAAAAAAAAATGGAAGCTGCACTGCTTTCTCTTCAGCCCTTCCCTTCCTCCGCCACTCAACGACGTCTCTCTCCGTTTAACCTCCACAATACACTTACCAGACCTTCTTCTTATGCTCCTCTTCGTGCTCAAAAGGTTTCACTTTTTCATCCAATTCAATCTTCTTGTTTCTATCTTATCCTCAGAATTGTATACAATATGTAAATTTCAGTGCTGATTCATTGATTCTCAAAATTGATGAAAATCTATGATTCGAGAGTTGGTATCAATAGCTTTTCAGCTTCAGGAGTTTGGAATCGATGTTAGGTAGGTCCTCTCTAGTATCCTGGAATCGTTTTTGTGTTGCTTGTTGAAAAATTGTAGACTTTGTGCACTTTATGAATCTGTGATGTTTGAAGAAATTATGTAGTCATGTTGAGAAATGAGAACTAAGTAGCTTTTTGTTTTATTGTTAGTCTGGAATCACAGAAGGTTCTGATTCAGCATTAGAGGCTAAAGTAAGTGAGCAAGAAGTGGGAATGTACCAGAATGAAGTAGTTGAGAGTCAAGGTATAAGGATAAGGAGAAGACCACCTACTGGACCTCCATTGCATTACGTTGGACCTTTTGAGTTCCGGCTTCAGAACGAGGGAAACACGCCTCGTAACATCTTGGAAGAGATCGTATGGCACAAGGATAAAGAAGTTGCTCAGATGAAAGAGAGAAAGCCTCTTTATAGCTTGAAGAAGGCTCTTGATAATGTTCCTCCTGCTAAAGACTTCATTGGTGCTCTTAGATCGGCTCACCAAAGAACGGGGTTGCCTGGTTTAATAGCTGAGGTTAAGAAAGCTTCTCCAAGTAGAGGAATCCTGAGAGAGGATTTTAACCCTGTAAGAATTTACACCCTTTTAAACCATCCTGTGACGTGAGTAAGTATAAGGATTGCAAGAACTATGTCTGAAGGCTTGAAATTGTAGGTTGAAATTGCACAAGCTTATGAGAAGGGGGGAGCAGCATGTCTTAGTGTTTTGACAGATGACAAATACTTCAAGGTAATATTGTGAAGAAAATGTTCTTTGAGACCAAATGAAGTTTGATATTCGTAATGAAGCCTGTAATCTATTTTCCATATAGGGAAGCTATGAGAACCTGCAAGCTATAATGGAAGCTGGTGTGAAGGTACTTTCTTTCTCTCTTTTTTTTTTGGTTTCTCTGTATAATTATCCTTTTCAGATACTTTGTCATACAACACTGACATGCAACGTTCTAATGTCTTGTCATGAAAAATGCAGTGCCCTTTGCTATTGAAAGAGTTCATTGTTGAGGCATGGCAGATATACTATGGTAGAAGTAAAGGCGCAGATGCAGTTTTGTTGATCGCTTCTGTGTTACCTGACCTTGACATCAAATACATGATTAAGATTTGCAAAATACTTGGAATGGCTACACTTGTGGAGGTTTGTAACCAGTTTCATATACGCCTCAACTAATGCTTCTGTCTCTTCCTAATCCTAATTAGTGTTTTTCTGATTTTCTTGGTTACCACTTGCCTCTAGGTCCATGACGAAAGGGAGATGGATCGTGTTCTTGCAATTGAAGGAGTCGAGCTCATTGGCATCAATAACCGTAACCTTGGTAAATGCTTGAACCAGACCTCCTTTAAAGCTAGACATACAATCCTTCTTGATCCGTTTTATCACCTTTTCTTTCAGAAACATTTGAGGTAGATCTTGGTATCACAAAGAAGCTACTTGAGGGAGAGCGTGGCGAACTGATCCGTCAAAAAGACATCCTTGTAAGTAGTATTTCACATCCCCTGTTTCTCTTACCCCTTACAATGTTACACACACCTTACTTAAAGTTTGTATATCCTCAACTTGTCTTCACATTGTAGGTGGTTGGAGAATCTGGGTTATTCACTCCCGAAGATATCGCCTTTGTTCAAGAAGCCGGTGTCAAAGCAGTAAGCTTTCACAAACTTTATAGTTCAAGATAACATTGCCCACAATGATATTGGTTCACCTGATCTTAGCTCCCATGTGATTTTCTTTTCCTGTTATTAGGTTTTAGTCGGCGAATCTCTTATTAAACAAAGCGATCCCGGGAAGGCAATCAGCACCCTATTTGGAAGAGATGTCTCAGAGTAAATTCCGAGTAGAAACTTTTTGTATAGAGAAAATCTTCATTGAAGTCTCTTTTTTTCTTCTTAAGTGCCGCTCAAGTGCGCAGAGGCTTGTGCCTTTACAGAAATGTCCAATTATTATTATTTTCTTGTCTTACATACACATTGTGTACTTAAATTTATCCATCAAATGTCAAATCTTGGTCGACGTTTTAATGAGTACATGAGGATAAATCATTAACTACGGTAAATCGGTCCATGATTCAATAACTGACTGTCACCGGTAAGAGAAAAAAAGAAGCCGAGTTCATATAAATAAATAGACTTAACAACATCAACGATCACTCCTTTATTGAGAGACCAACTAACATAAAACGTAAAGTGCAATGACTGACTCATGGAAGTTGGATGAGAGATAGATCCATCTATTTAGTTTACCAACCTGAGAAGAAAACACATGAGAGGAGATCATGAGTTCCTTTCCTGCATTCTACATCTTCGATCTATGAACGCTAAGCAGAATGTGAGTTACCTGGATTCATAATGCATCAAAGGAGCTCAAGAACTAGAGCAGAAGCACCTCCTCCTCCGTTGCACACTCCTCCCACACCGTACTTTCCGTTTCTCTTCTTTAGTATCCCAAGCAACGTGATTAGAATACGGGCGCCACTGCAGCCTAGAGGGTGTCCTAAGGAGACAGCTCCTCCATTTACGTTCACTTTCTCCTGTTTAGGCAAAGAGGAACAAAATCCATGTTTATGAAACCACTTGATTAAGTTGATTGAGAAGATGATGATTTAACAGACTCGGTGATATAAAAGACTTACTGGAGCAATCCCGAGTAGCTTTTGATTTGCAAGTGCTACAACCTGTGAAAAGTCAGTTTAGTAAAAATTACGCATCACAATGGTTTGTCAATTATGTAAGGAAGAAGACAGATGTTCTTACTGCAAATGCTTCATTGATCTCATAGTAATCAACTTGAGAAGATTCCAAACCAGCATGTGCAATGGCTTTTGGTATAGCAAGAGCAGGAGCAGTAGTGAAAAACTCTGGTTCCTGCAGGGTTTGGGTCTCACTTAGTGAATGGAATCAGATTGTATTCAAAAAGGGAATGCAAGATTATAAGTAACGTACCTGAGCTGCGTCACCATACCCTTTAATTTTTGCTAATACTAGAAGTCCTAGCTGAAGAGCCTTCTCTCCGCTCACTAGGACAAGGGCAGCTGCACCATCACTGTCAAAGAGAGACAAAATTTACTAAAGAGAAAAAAAAGTTGCAAATCTAACCAAGATCCACTTCATACGTTACATGAGTTCTCTAAAAGCTAAGAACATATATATGGTCAGCTAGGAAAAGGACCTTATGCTAGACGCATTTCCAGCTGTAACAGTCCCTCCATTCTCTTTGAAACTAGGACGGAGTTTCCTCAATTTTGCAGCATCAAACTGAGACATTGAGACATCATACATGTAGCAAATCATACTAAATTAGATCTCATTTTTTGGAGTTATCTTAACCACAAGTTTCATTTGCTGACGTGTAATGCCTCATACAGTAGAAGATACAAATGAATAAAAATTTATGACTGAAAACATAAACATGAATAGAATTTTCTCAAAACAGTAGTCAATGCAAATACTCTATTGTTCAGCAAAGTTCACTTAGAAAACAATCTGTATGCAACAGGTGAATAACATGAAAAAGCACAATCTCAGGTTCACTGGAGTATAAATGCATAATCGTTAAACCAAAAGGGGACATAAATCACCTTCCCAAGACCTTCGTCCTTGTCAACAATGGTTGATGGCCTACCTCTTCCTCCAGAAACTTCAACCTGCATAACCAATTACCTTAGTATATATTCACCATGTATAACGCATTAACCAAAAATTACAAAAAATATACTAACCGGGACGATTTCCCATGTGAAGGCGCCAGCTTCCTGGGCAGCAATACCACGCTCAAAACTCTGAACTGCATAGTCATCCTGCATATTCATCAGTAAGACACCAATCAACTCATGTTTTGAGTTTCCATAAAGAATGAGCCCAACTAACCAATTCTAGTAGTTCACAGATGGCTAATGATCAAGGCAGTGGAATTGTACAGAGGATGTATGCAGAGTATCTATCAATAATAAGTTGATGGGGTACAAATATGCAACAAGCATCACGAGTCTTAATTCAAGAAAACTAAGGATCAACATACTTGCTGCTCCCTTGTAATCTGAAACTTCTCAGCGCATAATTCTGCACAGCTTCCCATCCCACAGTCGTTATAGACATCCCATAGTCCATCCTTCAACATTCCATCTACTAAAGAATCATGACCAAAACGAGATCCCTTCCTGCATCAAAATCCGAATAAGAAACAATGATGCATAGAGTAAAAAGACCAAATGATTCCGTAAAACCACATCATTTTACCTTGCTTCTGCCAAATATTTTGGTGTATTAGACATGCTTTCCATACCACCCGCCACAACTACATCATTGATCCCTAACTGGATACTTTGAGCAGCAATCATTACCGCTGAAAAACCACCAAACAAACCAGAAAAACATTGTCAAAAGCATCAAATCAAAAGTCTAAAAAATGCAGAGCGCAAATGTTCCAAAGTTCTCACCTTTCATGCCTGATGCACAAACCTTGTTAACTGTAGTACAGATAACAGAGTTAGGGATTCCTGCACCTAAAGCAGCTTGACGAGCAGGAGCTTGACCCAAATTAGCACTAAGAACATTGCCAAAGACAACTTCTTGAACAAGAGCTGGATCAACATTTGCTCTCTTCAAAGCAGCTAAATCATTAAAAACAACAACAAGGGCTCGTCAATTATACATAAAGCTAAAGATTTTGCACAGAAACATGAACTGTTTTTTAATACCTGCAATAGCTAAAGATCCAAGCTTTGTGGCAGGTAAAGATGAAAGAGATCCGAGAAAGCCACCCATTGGAGTACGTGCAACACCCACAATGCAAACATCTGATTCATCAACATTCATATATCAAAAAAAAAATTCATCCTTCAAATTCAGTTTACTAATGAAAGTGTTTTGTTACCTCTAGGATTCACAGATTCTGATGTATGGGCCATTGCTAATCTACAAAATGGTGTCAAAAGTCAACAAGGGACCAATCTCATTAAGAACCAGATCCCCTATAAACATTTGGGATCTATGTGGGATCATTTACCTTGATTCTTCAATTCCAGAAGAGAGCGCCGAATGGAGAGAGCTGAAAGAAGTGAGTCGTTGTGAAAATGACAGCGAATTCTACAATAAAACTGGAGAGAGAAACAGGGACAGAGGGTCCTATAAAAGAGGACGCTTTCTTGTGATGTTGTTGTTGTTGGTGAATCAGCGACGATAACTACGATGAAGAGCAACACGACTGCTATATGATCTGTCTTTCAAAAAATAAAATAAAAATTATCTGTACTTCAAACTCTTTAAATGTTTTAAAATAAATTATTGTTAAATTACTGTATCAACCCCTTCTTCTACATAAATCATCATTGATAGCAAATATATATTTGAAAATAATTGCACATGGAAATTGGAAACTTTGTTATTTACGCAAATCTTTATTTATTTTGTTTTGTGGAAAACGCAAATCCTTATTTAAGATATAATTTGCACAAAGAATCTTTATTATTTACACAAAATCTCTATTTTAAATATATTTATTTGTTGTTTGTTGACTCATTTAATATATGGTGGGTGGGTCGGCGATTGGGACGAAAGTTAAAGGGTAAACATTGGAAACAAATAATTCGGATGGTAAAAGATAGTATTATTCAATTTATTTTGATTCAAAGACGGGATTAAAATTTTGGGTTCTAAATTAGGTTCAAAAGTTTTATGTAATGAAATTCCACATTGGGACATGTATTTGGAGAACATTCTACTTTAAGATAAATATTTCTAATTTTTTGGGTATTTTGATTTTTGTTTGGAAAAGTAATATACTAAAATGGATAATACGAATACTCTCTCCCACACTTAATCCAAATGGATAGACATAATTGGGTGAGAAGGAAATCTAAATAGCTTTATTGTACATTCCCTTAATAGAAGTTAAACTCTTGAGTCTTCTTAAGTTAATAAATTTATTGTGGGACAAACTAAACCAAGATAGATTTTTGTGTTCATATGAGCTTGTTAAAGTAGAAATCTAAAATTGAAAATAAGATGGTTCATTAAGTTTAATTGTGCAAGAAATCGAAAAGAAGAAAATATTCAGATTGTCACCACGATTAAAGTGGTTCTTTGACTGGTCTCATACAAAGCAAAAAAAGAAGAAGAGAGAGTTAACACAAGAAGCAACTCCTAAAGATAACTTCCCTTCTTCTCATTATACAAATCTATATAAATCTATTTTAATGACAACCCTAAACATATGGGCTAATAAGTTATTTCTATGACAATGAGTTTTTATTTTGGACAAACTTCTATGACAATGATTAAGTGTTCCAATAACTGCAGTTTGTTTGACCAAGATTTTGATTCCAATTTTTAATTTTTATTCGATATGCAATTATTAAAATCCGACTCAACCCCAAATTACGACCCAAATTCAACTAACAAACACGAATGGGATGGAGATTGATTTTTTTTTTTAGTGAATTAGGATGGGGATTGATTTTCTGTCTGGAAATGGAATAGGTTGTTGGGAACGAAAAAGCAATCTACTAAATACTCTCTATTGTACCTTCCCTTGATACAAAAGTTAAACTCTAAGTTAATGAAATTGTAGTTAGGCCAAAGTTTTTTTTCTGTTTAAGGGCAAATTATAATTATTTATTAATTGTTTATCAAAAATAAAATATCGGTCAACGCATAATTCTGACAACCGAAGTAGAATGGTTATGGTATTGGCAACATAACTTATATTTATTTGTGTATGTCGGTATGTTATAACAATATATAGTGTAGCTAACAAGACATTTTTAAAGTATGCATGTGTGACTAGATGATGACATCTCTTTCGTATAAGTAGCAAACATTTATCCATTTTTGTGCTCATATAAACTTATTAACATAAAAATCTAAAATTGAAAATAAGATAGTTAGTTAAGTTTTATTGTGCAAGAAATAGAAAAGAATAAAATATTGGGATTGTCATCAAGATTAAAGTGGTTCCTTGATTGATCTCACCAAAAAAAAAAAAAAAAAAAA
>Ga0041059_1002899_pt1 | contig 12292 bp, 4 predicted proteins | sample AraColnosormetaG_FD_56232 | JGI IMG/M metagenome (GOLD analysis project Ga0041059, IMG submission 56232) | Arabidopsis roots microbial communities from North Carolina, USA - Col MF nosort | ecosystem: Host-associated > Plants > Roots > Unclassified | place: USA: North Carolina | collected 2013-09-02 | reverse complement strand
CTGTTAATCTATTGTGTGATCCGAGAACTTTGTGGAATTCGATCCCTAAGTGCTATAACAACCTCTTTATTTGAGAGAGTAGTCATTAGGGTAATTTGACTCATATCAAAGATTCAAATCCAAAAACTCATACGGACTTCGACTACACCATCAAAGCTTTGAGAAGCAAGAAGAAGCTTAGTTAGCGTTTTTGGTGTGATATATGACTAGATGTTGTGTGTATGATAGAGTATAAGAACTTGTAACGCAACTGGATCCCAAAAGATAAAGTAGTGTTTCCTTGTCAGAAGATTCAAAACCAAAAACATCATACGGACTTTGGCTACACCATCAAAGCTTTAAGAAGCAAAATAAGCTAGAACCGCTTATTTGGGAGTCAAATATGAGTACAGCTTTGGTAAATGATTTAAGTATAAGCTAGAACTGCAAGTGGATCCTCAAAGCTAATGTTGTGTTTCCCTGTTAAAAGATCCAAAACCAAATTATCATAGGGACTTCGGCCACAACAACAAAGCTTTGAGAAGCAAAATAAGCTTTCTTAGCATATTTGGAATCAAGTTTGGTTAGTAGTCGTGTGTTTGGTTGAGTATATGAACTAGAACCGCAACCAAATCCCAGAAGCTAACGTAGTGTTTCCATATTAGAAGATCAAACACCAAACAATCATATGGACTTGGGTGCACTATCAAAGCTTTTTGAAGCAAGAAGAAGCCTAATGAGGGTTTTTGGAGTCGAATATGACTAGATGTCAGGTGTACGATTGAGTATAAGAACTAGTAACGCAATTGGATCCCTGAATCTAAAGTAGTGTTTCCCTATTAGAAGATTCTAAACCAAAAAATCGAAGGAACTTCGGCCACACCATCAAAGCTGTGAGAACCAAAAAGAAGCTTGGTTAGTGCTTTAGAAGTCAAAATGACTATATCTCATGTGTATGATTGAGTATAAGAACTAAAACCGTAAAAGAATCCTGATAGCTAAAGTAATGTTTCCTTATTAAAAGATCTAAAACCCGAAACTCGTAGGGACTTCAACTACACCATCAAAGCTTTGAGAAATAAGAAGAGTCTTGGTTAACATTTTGGAGTCTAATATAACTAGACTTCATGTATATGATTGAGTATAAGAACTAAAACCGCAACCGGATCCCAGAAGGTAAAGTAGTAATCCCTTGTTAGAAAATCCAAAACAAAAACGCATAAGGACTATGGCTACACCATCACAGCTTTGAGAAGTAAGAAGAAGCTTGCTTGGTTTTTAGGTGTCAAATATAACTAAATGTCCTGTGTATGATTGATTATAAGAACCGCAATTGGATCCCAAAAACTAAATTAGTGTTTCCCTATTTAAAGATCCAAAACCAAAATTTCATAGGGACTTTGGCTATACCATTAAAGCTTTGAGAATCAAAAAAGAGCTTGGTTAGCGTTTTTGGAGTCAAATATGACTAGATGTCGTGTGTATGATTGAGTATAAGAACTAGAACTTCAACCGAAACAAAAGCTAAAGTTTTGTTCCCTTTAAGAAGATCCAAAACCAAAACCTCTTAGGTACTTCAGCCCCACCATCAAAGCTTTGAAAAGCAAAAAAACCTTGGTTAGGGTTTTTGGAGTCAAATATGACTAGATGTCATGTGGATGATTGAGTATAAGAAATAGTAACGCAACTTGATCCTAGAAGCTAAAGTAGTATTTCCCTACTAGAAGATGCAAAACCAAAAACTCAAATGGACTTCGGCCACACCATCAAAAAAAGCTGAGATACAAAAAAAGTTTGGTTATTGTTTGTAGTCAAAAATGACTAGATCTCATATGTACGATTGAGAATATGAACTAAAACCGCAATAGGATACCGATAGCTAAAGTAATGTTTCCCTTTAAGAAGATCCAAAACCAAAAGCTCATAGGAACTTCAGCTACACGATCAAAGCTTTGAGAAACAAGAAGATGACTTGGTTAGCATTTTGGAGTCTAATATAACTAGATCGCATGTGTATGATTGAGTATAGGAACTAAAACCGCAACCGGATTCGAGAAGGTAAAGTAGTAATTCCTTGTTAGAAAATCCGAAACAAAAATGCATAAGGACTACAACTACACCATCACAGCTTTGAGAAGTAAGAAGAAGCTTGCTTGGTGTTTTGGAATCAAATATGACTAAATGTCGTGTGTATGACTCAGTATAAGAACTAGAACCGTAACAGGATCCCAAAATTTAAATTAGTGTTTTCTTGTTAACAGATCCAAAACCAAAACTTCATAGGGACTTCGGCTACACCATCAAAACTTTTAGAAGCAAGAAGAAGGTTGGTTAGCATTTTTGGAGTCAAATGTGAGTAGATGTTGTCTATATGATTGACTACAAGAACTAGAACCACAATCGAATCCCCGTAACTAAAGTAGTGTTTCCATGTTAGAAGATCCAAATCCAAAAGCATATAGGAACTCTCGCAAAACCATCAAATCTTTGAGAAGTAAGAAGAAGCTTAGTTAGAATTTTTAGAGTGAAATAAGACTAGATGTCTCGTGTATGATAGAGTACAAGAATTAGAAATGCAATCGGATCCCATATGCTAAAGTTGTGTTTCCAGGTTAGAAGATCCATAACCAAAAACGCAATCGGTTCATATTCTTTGGTTTCTGGAAGAGAGTTAAGGAGAGTGTTCGTAACAGAGAAATAGAGAGTTAGTGTAGAGAGTGATGGGTGATCAAGGAAGACGATTCCCAACGAGATGTCGATCGGGGAAGCTATAAGGATGGGTACATCAAAGACTGCTAAAAATCCTGGAAGATTATTTCATTAGTGTCATAATGGATCTGTTGAGGTAATTTCAATTTTCATATATGTTTTATTGTGTTTGAAACATTATTATGAATTTCGTTTTGTGTTAGAGAGTCAGTGGTATAACATGTTTACTCTTTCTCTCATTCGAAACAATGAACCCGAAAACATAATTTTAATTTTTTTTCCCATACTAAAACGACGTCGTTTCCTCAATACGAGTTAAACGACGTTGTTTTTAAAATGCCCAAATGTCATGCCATCGACCTGTTGTCGCTGACTCACATTTGTTAAAGATCAACTAACACCGTTAAAATTTATATTGAAATTGGCTAATTTAATAAAGGTTATGTTTTCAATTTCAATTTTATTTCGGTTCAGGTTGAAATAGACTGGGGGGTCTGAATCTTAGGTTTTTCCCAGCAAAAGTCTGGGTTAATAAAGGTTATTTTTCCCAAAAGCTTTGTGAAGCCAGAGGAAGGTTGGTTAGAGTTTTGGAGTCAAATATGACTAATTGTAGTGTGTATGATTGAGTATAAGAACCAATAATTTTTAAACTAAGTTTAATTCTAAAATCTTGTGGTGTTTGCAATTGATCCCTGGCAACGGCGGCAAAAATTTGTTACGGGTAAAATTCCTATAACAAGTTTACCCTAAATTAAACTGTAAATCCACATGAAATCATAGTAGTATTTAGGGATCAAATCCACAAAGATCAAGAAAACACAAAAAAAGACTTACAAAGAATGAAACTAAGCTTGTATAAAAAGGAGTACTAAGAACTCAAAGGCGTTTTGCAAAAGGAAAAGAATACATAATATAAGAAATAGAGTTTTAGAGAACACATCATAGATATATAGTAAAGCCATGCTAGAATAGATTAAGATCATGTATGATTCTAGATTTCTATTACAAATTACCCTATGGTTAAGTGATATTATCATATGAAGGATTTCTTCACATCATAAGTGAAGAACGACTACTTACTTTATGAGAGGAAATAAATCAAACATTAAGATCACATTTTAATAGATTCTAAAAAAACAAATAATTGTCCTCAAGATTTGCCTTTAACTAGATTGATCCACCTCATCCAATATCCTTTTGAGACTAGAGGTGATTTTGGTTTTAACATAATTGTAGTGTTTCAGCCTAAGCTTTAAAACACAATCTTAGAGTTAGTAAACAATAGAAACATAGCAAATAACCTGCACTCTAGGTATCAAAACACATCTTTGTTGGGGTTCTTCAACTGTCGTAATTGAAACGGTACCAATCCTACCGATCGGTATACTCCATAATAAAGCTACTCATTCATGATCAAGGTACATCTTATCTTTGTAGAGAGAGGATCATGAGTACTAAAGGAGTTTTCCTCGAGAGATCAACAAATTAAAGCAATAAAATAAATTAAAGAAGATTAAGGAAGGAAAGAACACTTTACAACTAAATAAAACGTAAAAGTAAAAACCTTCTATGCGGCTACAAATAAAGGAGTATATATCAAAGGGACGTATGCCTAAAAGAGATAGAGGCTATTAATAATAAAAGCTCATAGATTGGTGGACAGACCCAACTGATTGGCAGAACAGTTGATTCTTCACTAGTTGGCGCAAAACCTTTGCCGAACGGGCCTGACCTTCTCTTCATAAGCTATATTTCAGCCTATTTTGTTCTTATAATGCTCATTTTAGTTTTACAGAATTCCTAAAAAGCCTTATAAACACGAAGAATGGTTTGTTCTTTGATAAAAGACTAAATAAAACAAGTAAAACCTATCACTTAGCAGTGGTTGGTTCAAAGAATAATCATAGAATATTATTTGGTGCAAAGTGTCTTCGGAGGTGCCCTTCCCTCTACAATCGGAGTTGGAAGCTTTAACTTGGAATGAAGAATTTTCTTTCAAGAAAAGATTAGTTGTCATGAATTTGTAATAGATTGTTCTACCATGCTCTGTTTTTCTCTTATGTATTCTCTTTATTTGATTTATTATAATAACGACGTAAGAAAAAAGAAAAGAAAAAAAAAACAGATTAATTTAGTTTTATGGAATTGGTGACTGCAGATTTTCTGAATCTGGCTGAATGTCTTACCATATAGACTCATAATGATCCAAATGAGTAAAATTCAATTAATATTATAAGTTTATAACTTCGTAGAAAAAGGAAAGAAAATTAAAAGAACATGAATGACAAAAGCATATAAAGAAAAACTGGAACTTCAAATTCGAATTACATAAAAATTTAGACCTCGAGCTGAGATCACGTCAAACTAGATTGTTACTACATATATCCTCTCTCATTGTTTGTAACCTTGCAAGTCTTCCCAAGAAATACTTAAACGTGTATGGATATGACGAATTTCACGTAAGCTCGTATATCTTCCTTACAAAGGCCTAGTATGTCGTCCTCTTGCCCGGCCGCACAAACGCGAATTCTTCGGGATAGGGTACTCATCTCTCAAAGACGTAGATGACGTGAAGACACGTAAGTAAAGTTGTTGTCCCAAGTACTGTCTTGCCCAAAATTCTGATCTTAAGTTCCACATTCCAACGTTGTCTAATGCAATGTATATGGCTGTCCATGATTTTGGGTACACCTGAATTCCCGTAAATGGATAATGTTTATAATTAGAACAAGAAAACACAATGTGTTAATTTGACAATGAAAGGGGGAAAAAAAAAGGGCTCACTTGGACTGTGGAACGTGAAACTGCATCGCGTAAATTATAACCATTTCTGCTTCCTGTCTTCCACTGTCCACCATCCATCCTGCAGTTGATCCAACCACAACACACTTTGTTTAACTCGTAAGAAAACAAAGAAAATAATAAATGAAGAGCGTGAAAATAGACAGACATACCCGACCACCCAAAAGGAGTAACCATTGAGATGATAACTTTGGACGATATCTTCTTGGTTCTCGAATACAATCTCGATAAAGGTTCGATAGTCGACTTGCAAAACTGAGGTGTCAAGGTATAAACCTCCATATGTGGGTTTGTCTGAGATGCTGTTGATCTTATAGACACCGCTAATCTTGAAGAAGTCAGCCAGTTTTAGAGGGGTATCAGCTGGCACAAATGACACACTATTGACACCATATCTTTGTTTCCCGTTTATCTGTCCGGCTGAACTACCGAACACAATTGTCCTAATGAGCGGTATAAGACCATAATGGTATGAGCCTTGCGGGTTTGGTCTTGGTCCACTAGCTGTCAAATTGGTTCTACGAAAGAAAAATTATTCATAGCACTTATTGGAGAGGAGCATAAAACACTTAATCACATATGCAAGAAAGATAAGTACCTGATGGCACGTGCTTGGTTCAAGGACCAATCAACCTGAATAGTGGGACCGCCAGGAATAGGACCAGAAGCAGGGGTAGACGAGCCACTGTAGCGAAGAACCCCGGTGGTGGTTATGATTTTATCCGTGAATCGAGACGAAACAACCACGTAGTAGTCACGAGGAGATTGGTCAGCAGTAATTAGAACGGAGTAAGACTGGCCAACGTGAACGTCAAGAGAGGAAAACATGGTTTGAAGTGTGTGCGTCCCTTCGACTTCCACAAGCTTCATTCTGTGGTTTTGGATTCGGAAGTTCAGAGAATCTTGTAATCCAACGTTTGATATCCTCAATCGGTATGTTTTTCCTATTACAACCACATACACAAAAAAAAACGTTTTTCTTTTTAATTTTGGAAGGACAAAAATTGTAGGAGATTGACAAACATCAAATGCTAACACACCTTGTTCAACGTTTAAGGTAGCACCGTTACTTCGGCCATTGATAAGAATACCATCAGGCGAAGGTAACTTCCTTCCTCTATCAAGACGAGACTTCAAATCCTGTAAAACAAAAAACAAATAGTTGTGAGTATTTTTATCAATAACGTTTGCATGCATGAGTTAAAAATAAAATAAAATAAAAAACCGTTTGCATGAGATTGAAAAGGTGTATATTTGTTTAGGATCATATATTCATATTATTACCGTGTGATTAAATTTGTACCAATCTCCAATGAGGACAGTGTAATCTCCTGCAGGGTCAGCAAATGGAACTGGAATTCCAGGACGGCTAAGGATTCTGATACCTCCGAATCCACCAGCTGCCTTGTGAAAGGCAAGAGATGGGAAGTAATAGAAACTTCCAATTTGGTCTTTCACTTGCAAAATGTATGTGTAGTTGCTTCTCGGTGGAATTGGACACGTGGTTCCGTACATTCCATCAACATAAGAATTTCTTCTGTTTTGTACTCCGTTCCTGTCCATCCAATTTTTTTCATTAGAATAAAAAACGAATATAATTCACACACTTCTATTTTTTTTTTGTTTTTATCTTATGTGATTCGTTAAAAATCTATACTATAATAAAACTTTAGAAACTCTATACTACAAGGTAAAACTAAAGCATGTGCATTGAATAATTTCAATCCCTTTGTGACCTTTTCTTGTTAGTTATGAAAAATGTCATGAAGATGGCCTAGTTAGTGGATGTGGGTGGGACCTATTCTAAAAGACAACGTAAATTCGACGACATCGCCGACATTGTTCACCGAAAGGGGTGGTCCGGTGGAAGACAGCTAGTAAATTAGGGAGAGACGTGGCAAAATGTGGAGAGCAATATTATTCTGTTATCATTGTTGTTTCATCATAAAATCGTACTATTATTTTTTAAAAAAAGGAAAATATATACATATTATTGTCGCTAATGTTTAGGAATGGACAGAAAACAAATATTTTAAAAATTAATGATTTTAATTATTCGATTTTTTTAATTAAATAATTGATTTTCTTATTTATTTTAATTAATAAATTTTTAAATATCTAAATATTTAAATATTTAAAAAATTTTATAATATTTACAGATATCTACTTTGATAAATTTATATATATCTATATTAGTAATATCAAAAACATATAACATAGTAATATGTATTAGTATCATTATTACTTGATGTCACTATCTTTTTTGTTAAAGTAGAATGCATACTATTGAAAAAATAAAGAATTGATTGCCACCCGATTAATGGCAAAACCCAGTCTCACTATTAGTTATCTTTGATTAGTCTTTCTTAGGAAACTGTTTTAATACTCCTACTAGATTTTCGGTAATTGTTTATAGACGTATGCCACATACGTCATTATGGACCATTTCAAGTTGCCCCAAGTCTACATTTATAACATTCACATGCTTTGCTTTCGTAATAGTGCGCATTTCCACAAATATTTATTTACGTTATCAGCCGTAAAAGTTTTTTTTTTATCTTTTAATTTTTGTCAGCAAAAGCAAAAACAAAACTGTTTTCAGGCATTTTAAAGACTTTTCTTTGCTAGATGAGCCTTTAATTTTTCCATTTCAGTTTTACATACATAAATTTTCTATCCGTGATTTTCGTGATCTAACAATCTAGATTACAAAGTAAATATCTGATTCCTACAGTTGACATATTAGTACACATGGTCTTAGTGAATCGGAGATGATAGTAGATAATAATATCTAATGGAGGAAATGAAGATCTTTTATTTGGTTTAGGTTCTTCAAAATAAAAACAATTTAAACAAAAAATGGATAAAAACAAAAAAAATAAAGGTATTTTCTTATTCAAGTTAAAAAAAAAAAAAACTATTCAACTTCGACAAGTCAACAACATATAACCACAGAAGGCAAAGAGGACAAAGTAAGTAGTTCCAAATAACGAAAAAAAGAGATGTTACCATGAGATTAAGAAAGGCTCGTCTAAGCTGTTGTGTACGTTAATGATGAGATTGTCGTTTGTCACACTGTGAATGTCTGGTCCCGGAAATTGCCCATTAATCAATATTCCCTATTTTTCATATACCAATAATATAAAAAAACAATTAGCATCATCGATTAATTCAGTTCACCGGATCTAACCTTCATTGTCACAATATAAAAAAGAGTAACTTATTTTATAAAGTATTGATCTGCACATTTTAAACCAATCATTACACAAATGATACACTTTAAGGAACAAAAATCATCTCGAAGATACATTTTTTTTTCACAAGTAAAGAAGTAATATGCAGTCTATACGTAAAGAGTTAAACAAAGAGTTCTTTTTTTTTTTTTNTAACATCAAGTTACTAACATGAAATGAAATGTGAGTGGAGTAGAGAAAATGAAAAACCTGCTGACGAACACCGAGTGGGTAAATGTCGCCGTATGTTACATTCCAGTCAAAGAATCGGTATGGACTCTCCGCGGTTACCGCGGCGAAGAATGATAGGCAGAACAATAGGATGGTGCCTCCGGATCTGCCCACCGCCATCATTTTTAATGAACGACGGCGTTTCTTGTGGAGAGAGAGAAAAAAAAATAGAGGGAGAATGTAAGTGTGAGGAAGAGAGAGAGTGAGTGATATGAATAGACACACACTTAGTTATGTAAATTTAAGTGCGTCGAGGGAGAGACGAGTGGAGTTCATAGACTTGGCCCCAACAAAAAAAAAATAGTAGTATAAATATTTGAGTATTTAAATACATTGATACAAGTTAAAAAAAAATTACTGCGTTGACTTAAATTGTGAAGAATAATTTGAATTCTTATTTTTTCAAGAAAATAATCTAATTAATCGAAGTAATATTAGTTAATTTCGTCGTAAAACCGCATTGACTGTTTTCACAACCATCGTTCAGATTTTTGGTATTTAATTTTTGTAATTTAGCAGTTTTTTTGTATTACCAAACTTTCTTTCATCTTATAATTAGGAAATCAAACTTTGTTACCCTGTTCTACGTGTTTTCTTGATTTGAATAAATTTCCTTTTCATCTTATAGTTAGTGAGCAATTTGAGTAGGTAAGTGGTTTGAACTTTAAATTACAAATTAAAATTATTGATGTTTTTCATTATAAACACGGACTGTTATTAATGCTACAAGGGTGTCTAAGAGTAAAAAGAAAGGACAAATGGCTACAACATTATTATCAAAAGTATAAAAACTTTTCCAACATTAATCACCCAAAAAAATAAAATTAAACAGTGTTAATTTTCTTACTAATCTTTTTTTATTGTAATCAGGTTTTATTTACAGCTTAAAAAAGCCAATTTTGAAAAATATTATTTACATAATTGATATGAAATAAATTTTGTTACTAATCAGAAACAAAAGAGTTAAGAGAATAAAAAAATAAAAAGTATATAATTACTATCACTTATTTCATCTGTTTCATATTAAACATCGTAGTAAATTTATTATTTTTGTAATTTTACCTTTTTGATTATGTACGTATTTTCTAACAAAAAAGTATATGTACGAATTTTCTGTCGATATTTCTTACGGCTAAAACTTTCTTAGCAATTTATATTTGCCAAATCTAATCTTAAACAATCTGTTTTATTTTAAGAAAAAATTAGTGTCGGTGGAAATTGGTGAGCTTCCGGGTGGATCTGTTTCCCATGTGGTTTCGTTGGCTGCTTTTATTTCTTCATATGTAGGCTTGTTTTGTTTGACGTCCTCGTGTTACTTGATCTATTTATTTAAAAATATTCTATAAATTAAAGTCAAGACCAAAAAATTTCGTTTATTATTCTGTGAAAATTATTTTTTAAAGTTGAGAGCATTAGTTACTAGTCGGTGGATTTAAATGGTTTGAGTCTCGTGAATTTGAGCATGTGCTTTCTACATAGGTTAAATACATATCTGCATTGTTATTAAAATAACGGTGACTTAATTTCTACTCCGTGAAGGGCAACTAACCAGAATCAAATCTGTCTAAACACATAGTAATATTTATAGGTATTGTTAATGGAGTGATCCAATTTTACTGGTTTACCGTGATGTCGACTTGGTTTAGTTGGTTTAATATTCGTTCAGTGATTAACGTCGGTTGAAGTCAAAAGAAGCAAGAGGACTTGGTTTGGTGAAATCATATCTGGAAAATAATTAAAAGACTCTGCTACGTTTAAAGGGTTTGCTTATCTTTTGTGTCGATATATATTCTCATTCTAATTTTCTCTTTTCTTGTATCTGAAATCTTTTGTCTTTCGTTGCAATCCTCTTACGATTTCCTTTTATTTGTAGTTGTAACCTAAATGTATTGATATATCAAACTAATATATTCACATGAAATAACACAATATGTAAGCTTTAAACACTCTATCTTCAAATTTACGAATTTTTATTTTAGAGAAATATATTTTTTGCTTAACCCTTTAACAAAAAAAAAGAAATATAATTTGTGCTTATTCTTTTTTATCAAAACAGTGTCGTTTATAGCCCGTCAAAACAAAGTTGTTTTTATTCGATGACATTATATTTTACAACTCTATATATTTCAATAGTACATTTTATCTCCAAATATAACACAATATATATATATCACTCGCAATAAAATTATCTCGCTTAATTACAAATTTACTACTCTCTTCTTTTTTGGTCAAATTTGAACCAAAATTTTATTATTTATCTAAGTCTAACTAATCCATATATTTATTGTAATCGCTCGCTACAACAACATCTCGTACGTTATATATTTGATTATCTTTTTACCATGCTATTACAGTTTATATATTCGTGATGTGTAGCTTGAGACACAGTGAATGTTGACAAATTCAACTTAGAAAAGAGGTTATTTTGAATAATAATTTCTCATTTCAAAAATTAGCCTACGTTTCAATTGAAGAAAAATAGTAGATTAGGTATTTTTTGTTTATTGCGGCGCATACCTGATATCATGGTTATAAGAACAAAATAAGTAATTTGTCTATAAAAATCGGATTGTTATAAAAGATTAAAATAAGAAAGAAGAATAAATACTAGAGAGAATAAAACTCGAAACAAGAGTTTTTTTATTGCTTTCTCTTTCTCCTTTTTTTTTTCTGTTTTCTCTATAACTTACAAATGAATGAAATGAGCTATATATAGTAGAGCTTACTTAGCTAGGAAGTAAATTATTTAGAGAAGAAGTAATTGATAAACATCATCCATATCTTAGGGATAAAGTAATGGATAAACATCATTCATATCTTAGGGAGGAAGTAATGGATAAACATCATCCATATCTTATGGATAGAGATGAGTGATGGATAATCACATCCATACTTATCCGGTTTATAATACTCCCCCTTGAGTATCCATCACTTTTGATGAGTTACGTACTGCCTCGTTAAAAACCTTATCATGGAAAACCCATTGGGATAGAAACCATGACAAGGGAAAAAGAGTACAGTGACGTGAGCTCCCCCTCGAAGAGACTTCACAGGTCTCGTAGATGAAGCATTCCAATACTTTGAACATGCTTTCTAAATGTAGAAGTTGGAAGCGCCTTTGTGAATAGATCTGCTGCATTGTCACTTGAACTAATGTATTGCACTTCTACTTCCTTGTTCTTCTCGAGTTCTTGAGTGTAGGAGAAGAACCATGGAGGGATATGCTTCGTTCTGTCACTCTTGATATAACCTTCTTTGATTTGAGCAACACATGCAGCATTATCTTCATATATTCTTGTTGGCTCTCTTTTGATGACTAATCCACTTGCTTCTTGAAT
>Ga0041059_1002898_pt1 | contig 12305 bp, 13 predicted proteins | sample AraColnosormetaG_FD_56232 | JGI IMG/M metagenome (GOLD analysis project Ga0041059, IMG submission 56232) | Arabidopsis roots microbial communities from North Carolina, USA - Col MF nosort | ecosystem: Host-associated > Plants > Roots > Unclassified | place: USA: North Carolina | collected... | reverse complement strand
CTTTTTTTTTTTTTGGGTCCGATTCATAATATCTGTTTTGTCTTTTTTTTGGTTCTATGTTCTAAATCAAGTAGTAGTAGTAATGAAGTAACTATTCCTAAAGAAATTAAAGGATAAGACTTTTTTGTTTTTCTTCTTGAGGGTTTGTGTGATCTTGCTTTTACTCCAGAATCTTTTATAGATCTATCTTTTAGATACATTCAAGAATGGTCAAAGTTATGGATTTTGATCCAATCTTATATTTCTCTCTGAATCCAAGGATCCAATTTATACTCTCTGTATCACACACTTCTATGTATATGTTTGTGATTGATTGCTTCTGGCTAAAACTTTATAAAGTTTTGACATTTATATGAACGTTCCTGCCTTTTGCTTTTGGTCTTCTTTGCTTGCTCTTATGCAAGTATACTTAAAAGCACTATGTGACACATAGTTGTGTGGTGTGTTATACTCCTAAACCAGTTTCAATTTTCTGGTCTTGTTCTCTCTTAGGTAAAGCTAAAAGGGTCTGATTCGTTTGTTTTTTCACTGAAGAATTTGGAAGGAAGTGATTCCGTTGTGAAACAGAAAAGAAGTATGGGTACTCACATTGATATCAACAACTTAGGCGGCGATACTTCTAGAGGGAATGAGTCAAAGCCATTGGCGAGGCAGTCTTCGTTATATTCCTTAACGTTTGATGAGCTTCAGAGCACATTAGGTGAGCCGGGGAAAGATTTTGGGTCTATGAATATGGATGAGTTACTCAAGAACATATGGACTGCTGAGGATACTCAAGCCTTTATGACTACTACATCTTCGGTTGCAGCCCCGGGACCTAGTGGTTTTGTTCCGGGAGGAAATGGTTTACAGAGGCAAGGCTCCTTGACCTTGCCTAGAACGCTTAGTCAGAAGACTGTCGATGAAGTCTGGAAATACCTGAATTCGAAAGAAGGTAGTAATGGGAATACTGGAACGGATGCGCTTGAGAGGCAACAGACTTTAGGGGAAATGACTCTGGAAGATTTCTTACTCCGTGCTGGCGTTGTTAAAGAAGATAATACTCAGCAGAACGAAAACAGTAGTAGCGGGTTTTATGCTAACAACGGTGCTGCTGGTTTGGAGTTTGGATTTGGTCAGCCGAATCAAAACAGCATATCGTTCAACGGGAACAATAGTTCTATGATCATGAATCAAGCACCTGGTTTAGGCCTCAAAGTTGGTGGAACCATGCAGCAGCAGCAGCAGCCACATCAGCAGCAGTTGCAGCAGCCACATCAGAGACTGCCTCCAACTATCTTTCCAAAACAAGCGAATGTAACATTTGCGGCGCCTGTAAATATGGTCAACAGGGGTTTATTTGAGACTAGCGCAGATGGTCCAGCCAACAGTAATATGGGAGGAGCAGGGGGTACTGTTACAGCTACTTCTCCTGGGACGAGCAGTGCAGAAAACAATACTTGGTCATCACCAGTTCCTTACGTGTTTGGTCGGGGAAGAAGAAGCAATACGGGCCTGGAGAAGGTTGTTGAGAGAAGGCAAAAGAGAATGATCAAGAATCGGGAATCCGCTGCTAGATCAAGGGCTCGAAAACAGGTAAAGTTACCGTTTTGTTCTCAAAAACTTTGATATCAATATCATCTAACCAAACTGCCATTACCGTTTTCTTTTCAAGAACTTTGAAATCATTTTGATGTTTTGGCTAAACCTCAGGCTTATACCTTGGAACTGGAAGCTGAGATTGAAAGTCTCAAGCTAGTGAATCAAGATTTGCAGAAGAAACAGGTTTTTTTCTTCTACCATTTTTATTGCTTCTCCATAGAGAGTCTAGCTGGCTCAGTTATTTAACTGCGGTCTCTCTATGTTGCAGGCTGAAATAATGAAAACCCATAATAGTGAGGTAATAACGTTTTTCCTCTACTTATGTATATTTCATGTATACACCATCATTGTCTCTACATTACCAGACATTTTGTGTCTGTCTAAATGTAGCTCTATTGTCATTTTGATGACACACAGTTCACTGATACTAGTACTTGAATTTGCAGCTAAAGGAATTTTCGAAGCAGCCTCCATTGCTGGCCAAAAGACAATGCTTGAGAAGAACCCTTACCGGTCCGTGGTAAGAAGGTGAAGTCAAAGCAAGAAGAACCTGCTAATGTAATACAGGACCACTCAAAAGGAAGACACTGGGAGAGTAATATGTAATAGAAGATAGTGCTACTGTACAGGAGAAATTACAGAGACGCTTACAATGTAGAAATCTTTTGAGCTGAATTTAACTAAGAGTGCAGTCTGTGTAGAGTATGAGAGCTTTCAATATGAATTCATAATTTTCATAAACATATGTAAAACTTTCAGATTTAGCTATAGAGAAGATGTGACTAACTCAGAAAGAAAATCCGTTAATTGGAGAGTGAGGTAAACTCCGGCTGTAATGTGACCTGGAAGTAGTACTAGACGATGGACCAAAGATCCGGGAATCACCTCTTTGAATTCTCAAATTGCTTCTCTTCCTACTATCCCAGCCTATCTCTTCTTCAACCGCTTTAGCAAATGCGCTATGCACCGGATCACAGCTTTCACACAACAGCCTCAAGACTTGCTTAATTGATGGCCTAGACCGGCCTTCTTTCTCGGTACACAATCTCACAACCGTCACAACTGCATCAAGTTGTTTTCCTCCAGCATCATTAATAGAGTCTTTGATTCTCGGGTCTACCAACTCGAGGTGTTTTGATTTCGCCAACAAAAACCGCTGAGACATTTCCACAAGGTTCCTACCTTCATCAACTGCTCTTCTCCCGGTTATGAGCTCCAGCAACACAACTCCGTAGCTGTACACATCACTCTTCTCTGTCAACTCTTGCGTTACTACATATTCCGGATCTACATAACCTGAAAAAACTTCAAGTTTTTAAAACTCAGCTTCCATCAAAAGTAGTCAAGTTATTCTGTTCAGTATCTCTCCCAAACCTGGAGTTCCACGGATATCGGTATTCACAGGCTCAAAGCAAACAGAGCCATCTCTAGACGAATGTGCAAGGCCAAAATCTGAAAGCTGCACCAAGAAAACATTATTAGTTATCCAAATACCAAAGGGTTCTCTAACACAGAAGATGTGCAGTACTACATACCTTAGCGACGAAGTTCTCATCGAGTAATATATTGCTTGATTTAATATCTCTATGACAGAGAGGAGGATCACAGTAGAAATGAAGATATTCCTGGAGGAGAGAACAACGTGCAGCCAAGAACCAAAAACTGTAAAAGATATATTATCAAATCAGTTTACAGAGAAAATGTAGATGAAAGACTTTGGAATATTTACCAAAGCATTTGCCACATCAATTGCAATTTTCATTCTTGTTCCCCAACTAGGTGGAGGCTTTCCAATGGCTGCAAAGGAAAAAATTGAAACAAGAAAAGTATTCAACACTCAGGACTCGTACACTTATGGTAGAAGAAGCATATACATACCATGTAAGTGATCTTTTAAGCTGCCATTTTTCATATAGTCGTAGACCAAGAACCTGAATGATTGAAACAATATAAAATGAGAACACTTATGGTTTAGATAAATGCAGAAGGCGAAAAAGCAATGTATGGTTCTTCACCTTTCTTTCTTGTTGATGCAAAAGCCTTTCAAAGCAACGAGGTTACGGTGATGCAGCTTAGCTAAAAGCCCTATCTCTCTACAAAAATCTTGTTCAGCTTGTTCAGAGACTTTGTTCATCTTTTTTACCGCTGCAATCAGACCATCGTTGAACTCGGCTTTGTAAACAGTACCAAAACCTCCCTGACCGATAACCGTGTTGAAATCATTTGTTGCATTTGTCATTTCCTTGTAGCTGAACTTTCTGAAAGCTGAGGAAGAATCATCTGCAGAAAAAAGCGTTTTCAAGTCATTTCTTAGGTATCTTATATTATAAAACAAAGAACTCAACTCTCTATTTTCACACCTTCATGAATCTTGAATACAGGAAGGGAAGAAGGAACTGATTTTGTTGACTTTCTATCCAAGCTCTCAGATTCATCCAGTTCCCGGTTCTTTCTACGGATAAGAATTACCAAGACTACAAGCATCGTAAGAGCAACAGCTGTAACAACAATCCCAATGGTTGGAACCATTGTTAAGTGATATGGATTGGTGCTTCTACTTGTAGTCATTTGAGAATCACTGTTGCTTGGGCTAATACCACCAACCGTGCTTGGAGAAGGTTCTGGACTTGCCACTGGTGAAAATGACTCTGTCGATACACAATGAGTTACTAAAGAAACTGATGAGATACTAAGAAAATTGCAGTCATGAGTCTAACCTGAAGGAATGTTAAGCTCTGTCACTTGAAAGAAACAACTAAGGAGTTCAAGAGCTGATGTATCGTCTATTCGGCTTGCTAATGTAGCATAAGTCGCATCACGACAAGTACACAGAGTAATGTTATTAGTCTCTGCACCTATGAGATTACGAAGGTAAGTGATGCCAGAGTTCAAACACTTTCTGCATTGGTGTCCCGGCGAAAATGGGAGTCTGCAGTTTCTTGAAACATGTCCAAATCCCGGAGACTGATGCATTTGTGTAACAGTGGTTCGACCGTCACAGTCATACTTAACAAGGATCTTGGTTCCCAAACCGCAGAAACTAGTGGCGTTTCTCGAGACTCCGTAGCCCTCCATGGCTCTAGAGATGGAAGCAATGCAGGTTTCAGATAAATCTGATGTGACTCCAAGATTAGTTGACAAGTTCGCGTAACGAGCCACGGACACCGCAACAAAAGCGTTCATGTAGCGGCAACATTTGCCTCTGTTGGTTATGTTGGAGCACACAGTAGCTACTAGAGTGAAATTTGATCCACTGAAATCTAATGGACAATCTGCAAACACACATGACAATGCAGCATTAGTGTCTGGTAACCTATAAAGATTGGTCCGCAAGTTTCAAGCTTTTAACTTTCTAACCACAATAGCTTGAAAAGAACAAACAAAGTTTGAATTTTTATGGTTTCTCAAGATCTGATTTCAATTTAAAAAGAGAGTATTTTTGCATGTAAGCAACTAATGAACCAAAATTATGCGAATTTCCATCGAAACTCAAATCTAGTCAAAGAAAGCAACAAAATTTGCAAAATCCAGAAGCTCAAAATCCAACATTCATAATCTTATCCTGATTTAGGCAAGAACAGGATTAAATAATGAAGCTTTAAAAGAGAAAGAAACAGAGGAAAATCGATAAAGAGAAACCTGCAGCCATTAGTGAAGGCAATTGGGTAGCAAGTAATGCAATTAATGCCAACAAGAAAGCTTGACTATTCACAACCATGGCCAAGAGCAACCAGAGAGAGAAAGAGAGAAGAGAGAACGAGATTATAAAAAAGGAGTTTAACGGAAGGTCCCTGTGTGAATATGACATGCGAGGCTCTGTGTATTGTTTTGTATACTCACTGACAAGTGACAAGGAAAGAGACAAATTTTAGACTTGTCAACTATTCAATTCGTGATCATAAACGAAGACAATTGTAGAAAAGCCCCTAACTTTCTCATTTCATCTCCTTTCTAACCTACAAGTTTCTTTTATGCATAACATACCAACACTAAACTTGTGAATGTTGAAGGAAACATAAAAAAATTTGATATTCAGAAATTTGTATTAGATTAGTTTCTTTCCTGTGAAATGATTTGGACCAACACAACAAAAATACATGATTAGTAGTAGGATTAAAACTGAAAACAAATTAAAATGGAGGTCGCATGTTTGTATCATGATGTCTCATGCCATTTCGTTAATTATTAACTTTTGTTTGTTTTTATTCGTTTTTTTAAGATTATAAAAACACACAACCGTTGTATGATTGTAATTTGTAACAACAATTGTTAATTCATAATTAGTTTCTAAGCAAATATTCTACTTTGTGATAAAACGAATAATTATACCTTTGTCTTTATCTTGGAGAAGAAGAAAGGTATATATTGCTTGTTAAAAAATAAACAAACAAGCATTTATGAAGTGTTTGGTGAAGCGAAAGCGACATAAGGATAAAATGGCTCGAGTGCTTTGGGATTGATCCTAAATCATCCCAGTTTTAGTTTTGGATATAAATTCTAGACCGAATTCAAAAACGAGAAAATGAGATGGAAGTAGCAATGTGAACCCAAATGGAAATGGTCTACATAACGTTGGTAGGGTCACTCACATGTGCAACACCCTGTCATATCTCAGACCCCTCAACTGCAATATTTTTGTAAAGGTTTAGATTTATTGTATGCAATTTTTTCCTACAACATTCCAGTAATGCCATGCCATATACAAAACGTTTATATGGTCGGTCTTATGTAGGCAGGGTCGGCCCGAACCTTTTTTCTGTATGTAGGGGTTGGATACGGAATAGATATCTTATAAAAAGCAATATTTGTGATCCGTTTTGTAATTAAGGAATGACTAATAATTAGGTAATTGTTACTAATCTTAAGCTGGTTCTAGATGAATGATTGTGTAGATTGTATGATAGTCGAAAAGGTTACACAAGTTATTGAGTTTGCAAATTCATAAAAGGCAAAAGAATCAAATAAGAAGGGATGTAAAAAATGTTTCACGAGTGGTTACAAATGTGAGTGTGAATTAGAGCTGACGATTTGGGTCCCTACCTACCCAATAAAAACAAGATTTTGAAAAAGAAAAACTTCTTGAAATTCTCGTCCTTGTGCCAATTTTCCATGATTTGTAATTTATAACTTCGAGTTGGTTCAGACCTATCCCAGACCCAAACTATGTGTGAACTGGTTTAAGGATATTGTTGGCAAAGTGGGCTATGATTGGGCCGGCTGAATGGATCATCAATGGTTTGTAGAAGGAATGTGAAACTAGTTAAATGGAAAAATTGACGTGAGAAGCTATGTTAGGAAAGAAGGTATGCAATTGCGTGCAAACTTTTCTAAGTGTTTGGGCTATTGCTATCATGCCATATTTGCCTTAACATCGTCTAAGCTTCAAAGCCGTTTCATCTTTCTGTATTAGTAAAATGAAAGAAAAATAAAATTCTGTATATTTGTTTAAGTCTTTTTTTTTTCTTATGTAAAAAACAATTACAAGATAACTCACATTTTATTATTGTTGTTGATATGTCTTTCCCTTATAATTGTTGTTGTGTAAGAAAGTTCCAGGCAGAAAAAGGTCTTAGCATTAAAACCAAAAAAAATAAGAGTTTTGAAAAAGAGACCATGAAAAACAAAAGTGGCGACCAAAACAACAACAAACCCACTAATTTTGCAGCATTTATTATCATCATGTCTTCACCGACTCACGCGCACTTCCGTTCACTCTATTTTTATCCTTAAAATCCTCTCATTGTATTTACTTTATTTTATTTGTTTCTTAGAATCTTTTTCACGCAAATGCAAACCACCAACAAATCTATATTCTAGCATGATGATGAAGTAGCTACTTGCTTCTTCTTCTTCTTCTTCTTAAATTTTGGGGTTTTTACTTTTTGGTGAAGACAGCCATGTTTCAAAGATTATTACTCTTCCTTCTCATTGCTCTTCTGCTCCAATCTTCTTTCCTTTTAGAGATTTCCTCTGCTCTCAAGGTAACCAAATCTCATCAAATCTTACAACATTTACATTTGTGTCTGTCCTCTGTTCCGACCAAAAGACAGAGGATCTTTATTAGTTTTGCAGAAACATACAATTAATCATCGAGTACTATAGAAATTGGTAGTCTAAAAATCTTGTTTTAATCAAGATCCTCTGTTTCTTGGGAAATTTAAAATATCCTATCTTTCCTTATTATTTGGTTTTGGATCGTAGGAAGGAAAAACATGTATAACAAACAGCAACTGTGACGCTGGATTACACTGCGAAACATGTATAGCCAACACTGATTTTAGACCTAGATGCTCCAGAACCCAACCCATCAACCCCATCACCAAGGCAAAGGGGTTGCCTTTTAACAAGTATTCATGGTTAACCACACACAACTCTTTTGCTCGTTTGGGGGAAGTATCACGGACCGGTTCTGCTATTTTGGCTCCTACTAACCAGCAAGATTCAATCACAAGCCAACTCAATGTAAACAAAGTTTCAAATTTTTAGTAAACCCTTTTAACATTTTTTTCATAAGTTTGAATGTTTTTGTTGGATTATTGCAGAATGGTGTAAGAGGGTTTATGCTCGACATGTATGACTTCCAAAACGATATCTGGCTTTGCCATTCTTTCGATGGAACATGTTTCAATTTCACCGCTTTTGTAAGTTTTGATACAATATATGTTTGTTGTAAGTATGAGGTATATTAAGGTCGGTCCACCGCCAAAAATGTTGAAGATTTTTTTTTGTTTTTGTGTGCAATGTGGTAGCAACCGGCTATTAACATTTTAAGGGAGTTTCAAGTGTTTCTAGAGAAGAACAAAGAGGAAGTTGTAACGATTATCATCGAAGATTATGTGAAATCGCCTAAAGGTCTCACAAAAGTGTTTGATGCGGCTGGCTTACGAAAGTTCATGTTTCCAGTATCTAGAATGCCCAAAAATGGAGGGGACTGGCCAAGGCTTGATGACATGGTGCGAAAAAACCAACGGTTGCTAGTTTTTACATCCGATTCACATAAAGAAGCAACCGAAGGGATCGCCTATCAATGGAAGTATATGGTTGAGAATCAATGTGAGTCCTATATATGATGCAAACCATTTTATCTTTACATTTGTATATATGCATATCTTATTTTTTTGTTAATGAATGAAAAAAATTGCAGATGGAAATGGAGGGTTGAAGGTAGGAGTGTGTCCAAATAGAGCTCAATCAGCGCCAATGAGCGATAAATCAAAATCTCTTGTTCTTGTGAACCATTTCCCTGATGCTGCGGATGTGATAGTAGCATGTAAGCAAAACTCAGCTTCTCTTCTTGAATCCATAAAGACATGTTACCAAGCCGCGGGACAGCGATGGCCTAACTTCATAGCAGTCGATTTCTACAAGGTACATCTATATTTCTAGTTTTTGAAGATTGTCTGGATCTTGTCTTATTGAATTTTTGTGTGTGTGTGTGTGAGTTCAGAGAAGCGATGGTGGAGGAGCTCCGCAAGCGGTTGATGTTGCGAATGGCAATTTGATATGCGGTTGCGATAACTTTGCAGCGTGCAAGGTCGTTTTCTTTACCTGTTTTGAATTTGAAGTCGTTATGTAAATTTCGATATAGTTTGTTAAAATTTTCAATATAATCTGCAGGCTGACGGCAAATGTGGATAGTAAGAAAGACTGAGCCACCAGAAGCAACTCCCATAACCAAAGGCTTTCTGCGTTTGTTGTCACCTTTGTGTCATCTTTTCCATAAAGTTTTAGCTAGTGTAGTAACGGTTAGTTTTTGTTTTAGATTATTTAGAGATTAGTACTGTACTGGTTAGTTTCATTACTCTAAATTTCCTAATCATATATGAACTAGTCACCGAATAATCTATATATACTGAAAACACTGGTGACTAAAAATGTTAAACACAAAGTTATTTAATAGCTAAAAATCTAAATTAGGGACATGGTATGTTATTTGACCACAAAATTTGTAGTATAGTTTGTAAGTACCGATGTCACCATCGGATTTAAACGCGATAGAATTTGTGTCATCTAAAATTTAATTCATTAGCTCAAGTGGAGGACCAAAACATGTAATATAGTCTTCTTTTAAGAGTCAGTCCACTAAATCAACTGGAAAAGTTACATTAAGTCATTTATATATTTCACTCACCCTCACTGGAGAATACAAATTTTTCTTTTTCCTTCTTTCCCACTCTCTTTCTTGTTTCTACTATATCCATGTTTCCTCTAGTACTGTTTTCTGGAATGTAGAATTATCCAATAAAAACTTGCTACAATTGCCTTGTTTTAGAATTTAGAAAAGATTAGGAAGGTATGGAGAATAATAGGATGACAACAGAAGAAGAGACATTGTCATGGCTCTCTCTTTCACCGTCGAGTACAAAACCAACATATATATTAGCGATTTGTTATGGCAGACGATCTCCGAGAGGCGGATTCAGATCAATTTGCGCCGCGCATTTCTTCTTTTCCAAATATAGTAGAGAGCACTATGAAGTGCAAGCTGGAGAAGGAGACTCCTTATTCAGAGTAATTAAACGAACGGTAAGTCGGAATGCTATACACTTATATGTTTTTTTTTGTTTTATAGACACTAACTATAAACTTAGTTGTTGTTTCTCTAAATAACAAAGTGTATTTAATGACAAAAGAACAAATGAAAAGAAAAATGATGTCAAGTGTTGTGCCCTTTATTTACAATAATACACATGGTTCCATATTTCTTTTTACACTAGTTGCCAAATATTAGAGATAACAACATTGCAAACCCAAGGTCACAAAAGGAACCACATAACTTGAGTAGATCCATTTAAGAAGCTCCAAAACATATTATAAAAACACAGCTTCATGTTAGATGTTGATGGTTTGTGACAATTGGTAATGTCATGTCTATTTTTGCTTAGCTCCACTTACACTCCCACCCTTTTTTTTTTTGGCTGGACTACTGTGTATATATTAACCAAGTTTGTAAATTCTAAATTTAGAGTATTGGGTGAAATTGTCGTCCATTGCTTTTAAAAGTTTTTTTAAAAAGAAGATGTTTATTTTATGCCATACCAAACCTTTGGATTAGTCAATGGTGCGTGCAAGAGTGGATACATTCTGATCGATGATCTGATCGATGATATCCACCATTGGATGAACAATTTTACAGTGATTCACACAAAGCAAGATGTACAAAGAAAAAACAGAAGGATGGATTATACATCAATGAAAATACATATAGTGATGATCCGAAAGTACACAACTACAATACATTTATTCACTTATATTGCATTAGACACCTCAAATTATAAACAACTTGGCTTTGGCTATATATATATATATATATATATCGTTACTTGATAAGAAAAAACGGCCAAGGTTATAGATTCCGAAGCCGGTCCGGGTTAAGTGTGTTGTAAGTTACCGGATGAGAAACTTGAGCTTTTTCCTCCTCCAATCGTTCTTGATCCGGTTTACCCCGGTTTGGATTCTTATCACAAGGGACAGTAAACAAAGACTTGGAATTAGGACAAGTCTGTTTCCGCATGAAGAACTTAGCACACTCCGATGGCGTTTTCTGGTTTGGAAGATCAAGTATACAATTCATACTAACGTCCATAATTTTTCTCTTGATGAGTTTTCTACATTTCGGACCAACCTGAGTGAAGTAATTATTCGAGAGAGAAACGTTTTGGAGACAAGCAATCTCGCATACAATCTCCGGTATGGTTCCATAGAACTTGTTTCCGGCTAAATTGAGTTGTTCCATCGTTTCTAAGCAACCGAAAGAGTACGGTATTGGACCGGTTAATTGGTTGAACCCAACATCGAAAACAGTGGCTCGGGTTAGGTTTCCGATTTGGTACGGTAAGCATCCGGTTAACTTGTTATTCAGGAAAAGGACTTCTTGTAGGTACTTGATGTTGCCTATGCTTTCGGGAATTGGACCCGTGAACCTAAGTCACATCACAACAAATATTAAAAATAATAATCTAGCTACTCAATAATCACACATTCAACCACACTCTCTCTATTCTTGCACCTCTGACTAGATCAACTAGTTGAGAAACTAACCTGTTGTTGGCGAAGGTGAGGTAAAGAGCAGTGATGGATCCAAGATTGAGTGGAAGCTTCTGAACAAGATTGTTGTTGTTGATGAACAAGACGTCGAGGTCGAGATTAAAGACCTGAGGAGGAACAGAGCCTGAGAAAGAATTGAACCTGAGATCAAGAAACGTGAGATTGTTTCCTTTCAAGACACTAGTTGGGAAATCTCCTGTGAGTTTGTTGTTGCTTAGATCGAGCTCGTATAAGAATTTCAAATTGCTGAAATCAGGCACAGAGCCTGTGAAACCGTTGGAGTTTGCGTGGAAGATGGTGACTTCTTCTAACTTGTCGAGGAAGTTATCTAACTTGAGGATCTTGCCTATCTTGCCTCTCAAGTTTAACCCATTAAACTGGACGCTCGCGAGTGCGAGATGCTTTGTTTTCGGGAAAATGGCGCATTTGAGTCCGAGGTATTTGTTGCAAATGTCGGGGCCTTCCCAAGACTTAAGTTTATCATCTGCGACTAGATCCTTAAATCTTTGGAGAACTGGATAGACTTTCTTTAATAATGAGCTCGCAAACGGTAGATCAGGTGTTGGCGGCGATGGCTGGGGTTTAGGCGGTGCAGGCGGCGGAAGCTGTGGAGGAGGTGGAAGCTGTGGAGGAGGAGGGCTTGGAGGAGGAGAGGGTGGAGGAGGGCATGGAGGGGG
>Ga0041059_1002897_pt1 | contig 12310 bp, 5 predicted proteins | sample AraColnosormetaG_FD_56232 | JGI IMG/M metagenome (GOLD analysis project Ga0041059, IMG submission 56232) | Arabidopsis roots microbial communities from North Carolina, USA - Col MF nosort | ecosystem: Host-associated > Plants > Roots > Unclassified | place: USA: North Carolina | collected 2013-09-02 | reverse complement strand
AAAAAAAAAAAAAAATATATATATATATATATATATATACAGTTGAAAAATATTGTTAAACCAGTCATTCCCTCATAAGTACATTCAGAGTACATGATTACTTAAAACTGGTGAATAATCTGAAGTATGGAACTTGGACGGGAAAAAACTCCATTCCTCAAAAACACTGACAAAATGTATTCAACTAAAGCAACTTGTAAATCTGGTTAGAGAAGATATGGATTAATAAATATGCATCACATGATTTGTCAATATGGTTAGCCCCTTGAGCGATCATCACATGGCCAATCAATAATCATGCCAATTAATTGAAAAAGATAGGTCTATGGTGATTTCCCACAAATTCTCTTAGTTTTATTTGTTTAGTTGGAATTTTTCAACGACATAAGCATGCTCTTTTTTCAACTTGAATGGCGTAAATAATCCTATAATTAGTATTTGACTATTTGTATAGCAAATATCATTAAACACATATAGTATACCTCCACAAAATCAATACCATTGGCATTTTCTATAGATACAAGAATGTATTGGCTGGCTCTGTATCATCATGTCTACGTAGACAGAGATGTATCATGTCGACTAAACAAAAATTACATTTCCACGTATAAGATTTACTTATAGTAGTAACTAGTAATAAGTTTCCAAGTAAAAACAGACACATTTAACTAAATTATTATTCTAAAACATTTTTATAAAAGGAAGAAGAAAGTCACAGAGATCGAACATGATTCTCCACTTTCCACTTCTTTGTCTTCTTTCTTCTCCTTCTCACTTACTTAACCCATAAGCCATCAATCCCAAACACACCATTACAATGGCTTCTTCTATCTTCTTCTTCTTCCTTATCTTCCTCTCCGTCGTCTCCGCCGTCAAACTACCTCTCTCTCCCTTCTCCCACTCCGACCAATCACCAAAAGACCCTTACCTCTCTCTCCGTCGTCTCGCTGAATCCTCAATCGCTAGAGCTCATAAACTCAAACACGGCACCTCAATAAAACCCGACGAAGATGCTCTCTCCTCCACCACCACCGCATCCGCCACCGTCGTGAAATCTCCTCTCTCTGCTAAAAGCTACGGCGGATACTCAGTCTCTCTCAGCTTCGGCACACCGTCGCAAACAATCCCATTCGTTTTCGATACCGGAAGCAGTCTCGTTTGGCTACCTTGTACCTCAAGATATCTCTGCTCCGGTTGCGATTTCTCCGGTTTGGATCCGACTCTAATCCCTAGATTTATCCCCAAGAACTCTTCCTCTTCGAAGATTATCGGGTGTCAGAGTCCAAAATGTCAGTTTCTATACGGACCCAATGTTCAATGCAGAGGATGTGACCCGAATACCCGAAACTGCACCGTCGGTTGTCCACCGTACATTCTTCAATACGGATTAGGATCAACGGCTGGGGTTTTAATAACCGAAAAGCTTGATTTCCCGGATCTAACCGTACCCGATTTCGTAGTCGGATGTTCAATTATCTCCACCCGACAACCCGCTGGTATCGCTGGGTTTGGGCGAGGACCCGTATCGCTTCCTTCACAAATGAATCTCAAGAGATTCTCTCACTGTTTGGTTTCTCGTCGGTTTGACGATACCAACGTAACCACCGATCTTGATTTAGATACCGGATCGGGTCATAATTCCGGGTCTAAAACTCCGGGTCTCACATACACGCCGTTTCGGAAAAATCCCAATGTCTCCAACAAAGCTTTTCTCGAGTATTATTACCTCAATCTCCGGCGAATCTACGTCGGAAGAAAGCACGTGAAGATTCCGTATAAGTATCTCGCGCCGGGAACTAACGGAGACGGAGGATCCATTGTTGATTCCGGATCTACATTCACTTTCATGGAGCGACCCGTTTTCGAGCTCGTTGCTGAAGAATTCGCTTCACAGATGTCGAACTACACTCGTGAGAAAGACTTGGAGAAGGAAACAGGACTTGGACCGTGTTTTAATATCTCCGGGAAGGGAGATGTGACGGTGCCGGAGCTGATTTTTGAGTTTAAAGGTGGAGCGAAGTTGGAATTGCCGTTATCCAATTACTTCACGTTCGTTGGGAATACTGATACCGTTTGTCTTACGGTGGTTTCGGATAAAACCGTTAATCCCTCCGGCGGGACTGGACCGGCGATAATTCTGGGGAGTTTCCAGCAACAGAACTATTTAGTTGAATACGATTTGGAGAATGACAGGTTTGGGTTCGCGAAGAAGAAGTGTAGCCCGTGAGTTTTCAGGGGTAAATTTGACTTTTCACAACGATGAGATCAATTTTTATGATTTTTAATTCCGTTTTCCGAAATAAAAGAAAAGGGTTTAAATGTTTATAGAAATATCAGAAATATGTAAGAGTAGTAAAATTAATAAATTAAAAAAAAAAATCGTAATAGTTGGATGCTAAAATTGTCGATGCTAGACATTATCATTAGAAGAAAGATGTTTGCATTATCGAATATGGACAATATAATACAGTGATACCACGTCAATGTCCATTAATCTAAAGTAACCAAACAACCACTAATATATTCACTAATTATCATAGTATTTTTAGAAATTGAATGTTTATTGATGTGAAACAAACATGTAAGTACATATGACATATCCCCGTGTACCAAATAAAGTAAGAAAAAGTTCAACTTTTATTTAAATTTCAGTTTTATATAGCTTCGACTATATTCATAGACCCATTTATCAATGGAAATAATAGGTACAACAAAGAATTTGTGAAATGATGCATCAAGGAATAAAGAGATAGTATGTTGACGAAAAAAACAGAAATACAGTAGAAACTCTAAAAAATTAATATTCGATAAATTAATAAACATGATAAATTAATAAATTTTATCGGTCTCAAGTCGGGTCAATGTAAAAATTAATCAAAATCGATAAGATAATAAGATAATAATTTTTTTAAAATCTTTATGTAAAAATATGGTTCCAATAATATCATAAATTAATAATTATAAATCTTAAATATATATTTTAACACTAATTTTATATAAAGTTTTTATTCAAGCCATAATTACAACTCTTTTTAAAGTACAGTTGGTATAATATCTTTTGTACTCACATAACTCTTTACATATTTTATCCGTTTGGTTTTGTAACATTTTTTAATCATTGCTAAGATTTGTATAAAGAAAAATTGGATTAAACCTCACGTTAACGTTGTAAATATACAAACACAATATCTTGTAGGAAAATAAATTAAAAAGTCAAGAAAAAAATAATTTTTTAACATAATTAAATATACAAACAACAAAACATAAGAAAAACTAAGTTAAAAAATATTTTTAAAATAATTTAGTATTGTATTTTACGTAAATATTTCTATAAATTAATATTTATTATAGGATAAATTAATATCACTATAAATTAATAAAATTTCATGGTCCTAATATTATTAATTTATATAGTTTCTATTGTACTAGTTTAAGAAAGTAAAAAAATGGAGAGTTAAAAGCGACATAATTTTTTTTTCTCTCTTTTTTGAGCAAAATAAATTGCACCTTTCTTAATCATGCCAGCTCACAAAAGTTCCTAAGATATTTTCTTAATACCAAACTTAATGAGGTTCTGATTGGTGCATGATGTTGGCGCGATCAGTGTAATTTGTTTGGTCAGTGTAATCAATGAGTTTTTTTTTATAGTTGTCAACCAGTGTAATCAATGTGATTAATTAAAAAGATTGAATTTAGAGAAAAAAAAAGAATATAGTATAAAAAGTTAACAACAATAGTAAAATATTTTATTTCAGCGTTTTTCCCCAACATTTTCTACTACAGTAAGAAATGCTGAAATGTCATTTAATCTGAATTTACACATATTTTCGAAACTATAAGGACTACACGGTTGTGCAATTTACCGACTAAAAAAGGTGGGGGCAATGACAATGTATAGCCAAGATGCAGCTGGATGGATCTCCTTCATCTGAAACTGGTCCAACGGAATAGAAGATAAGTGTCCAATCACTTATCTGAAACTGGTGATGTCTACATATTATGGGCCTAAAATTGTAGGCCTTATCGAAGCTTATGTATATTTTGGTTGAATTTAAAAAGGCTTCAATCGACAACTGTTTTGGGCCCATCAACTAAACAAGCCCAAAATCTGGACGCGCGCGGAGGATCGATCATACAAGCGAAACGGTCGATCAAGTAGGGTTCCTTCCTAACCTACTTCTGATCAGATCGAATCGTCGCCGGCGCATTTCTCCGGCATTCTTCCAGATCCTTAAAGGAATATTCTCTTTCTGTACAAGTAATTCTTTCAACCTTTTTTTTATTACTAGCAAATTTCATTATTAGAAACCCTTAGTTTGCTCAGTAATTTATCTAGGAAATTTATTTACGAGAACAAGTTTTGGTATGATCTTGAAAATTACTTGTTTGCATAGTCATTTATCTAGGAATGATAGATGATTGAAAAAAATTCAAATTCCGCAGCTAACTCGTTTTAACATTGTTTGGAATTTCCAAAGCACGAATAAGTCTAATGCACAAGTTCTTTTCATGATATTTTACTTGTTATCTAGCACCAAGAATTTCGCTTAGAGATCATCAGACACTTTCTGATTTCAACTAATTTTGTTCTCTTATATCTGCTGTCATATCATTAAAATCGTGTTTCTTGTGATAGGATTCTTCCAACGCATGCTCAGTTGCTCACTACATAATTGCATATGCGTGATCTCTTTAACATTATGGATTCACACATTTATCCGATGATACGATAGGATATGATACTTGTGCGGCTCTGCTAGCTTAAACCCTTGGAAAAACTAGGGAACAAGTGATGAAGAATATATGCCACAGTTTTAGATTCTTATCGAACACTCAAATATATTTGAAACAAAACGAACCTTTCTTTTAGATTGTGGGATTATTGAGTAATATTGTTATGCAAGGCAATAAAAATTCTTTGTGAATAAAAGAAACATGTTGTGAATAAAGATCATAACATTAGATTAAGAAGGCTGTCATGTCAAAATTAGGACAACTTTTCTCCATTCCTCCTTTAATCTTTAAAGTTTATCTCTTTCTTTCTTAAAGTTAGGCGCCATCCAAAGGAAAATTATGCCTTAAACTATTCCCATATCTCTCTCTTTGCTACTTCTATTCGTTTTTTTTTTCCCACATGGCCACACCCAGGAGAATAAAGATGCTTATTTTGAATACTGAGAGCTAAAAAACAAATTGGAGCCCCTTTTGAGTAGATAATCCCATATATTGCTTTTATACTTGATTTTGTGATAAGAATGTCTTACTTTAATATTGTTTAAAGAATTCTAGCTAGAGGCTCTCTTCTATTGTATGTGTTCCCATGAAAACTCCTGGAAAAGGGTTTGATTTGATAGAAACCACTATGACAAGTCATGCAGAAAGACACATATACACGTATGACTTTTAATACTTTCATGCAAGATTTCAAAACCAGTTTCAATTTAACTCAAGTCACTCAATACCTTCCTTAGTGATTTTATATAAGGCCACATTCTCTAAAAGCTGATATTACATTAACTCAAAAGGTTTATAAAGTAGGATGGATAGACTCATAGGATTTACGATGTATTTTTCTCGCGAACATAAGCGCTTTAGAATCATATGGGGTCTGATCCTGATTAAAGCATTCACATTTTGACCGTCCTGGTCACACACTTTCTTGAAAGGATTGGTTTACACAAACGACTTTCTCTTCTTTAGTTTGTGGCAGATGCTGGATGTTTTTGTCGAGCCAAACAAAGTTAGATAAATTTTGATTAGAGGAATAAAGTTTGATTGGGTGTGACAGAAGAAACCATCTATATTCCTTTGCTTTCTTTTGTTCAAAATACTTTTGCATTGAAATGATTTTGGTCTCACCTTTGTATGTCTTTTGTGATGAATTTAGCTCATAAACAAAGCTTTCTTTTCTTTTCCTTTTTTTCCCTAACAAACGCGTATAACGAATTGGCGAGTTTGTATTTATTTCGGATTTTGTTGTTAATTTGGTCATACAAGCTAGTTTCAGTTTAATGTGAAACAAGCAAAATACTTATATAGTAAGTCATTTTAAAGCACTGATGCAAAATATTTTGTGTTGTTTTGTAAAAGGCCAAATTCTTCAAAGTTGATGTCTACATTGGCTGTAGCTTTAGCAAGTGGGCTTGAGAGATGGGTTGATTTCACATTCTGTTCTTCTCGTAAACGCAAGTGCTTTAGAATCATCTGGGGTCTGACCCTTGTTAAAGCATTCACATTTTGACGACTGTTCTGGTCATACACTTTCTCGAAAGGACTGGTTTATGCAAATGGATGTTCTTTTGTTAGGGCAAACAAAGTTTGCTAATTTTTATTAAAGGAGAAAAGGGTTTTAGATTGGGTGAGCCTGAAGTAACCATCTATATTCCTTTGCTCTCATCATTCAAACACTTTTGCGTTCAAATGATTTTTGGTCTCCCTTTGGATCTCTTTTGGGTCTAAGCTAATAAACAAAGCCCCTTTCCTTTCTTTTTTTCTGTCTCAAACGTAGACAGCGAGGACGAAACAGTTTATGAGTTTGTGTTTATTCTCATAACTTTCTTATTTGGTCCCACTAGTCGTCTGTAACTAAGGCATTGGTATGTATTCTGATATGAAAACGAGTTTAATACCTAGCATTCATGATAATTAACTTATAAATTCAAGATAATTCGGTGTCCTTTTATACACCATATATACATACATATATAATCATGTTTCTTTTGAATCATAACTTTGGACTGATCTCACAAAATTCATTTGCTTTTTCCTCAATAATGATTGTAGGATCATTTCTCTTTGTTTTATGGTACATTATTTGTATGTTTTTCCCCATTTTGAGTTAATACATAAATGCATGGGTAAATGATACTTTAGCTTCTTTTGTAGAAGCATTGGGAGAGTGAGTGAGTGAAATAGTACCTGTTGCAGAGAATAGTGGCTTTCAGGTGAAGGCTTACATAAAAACAAGTAAAAAGCTGAAAAAAGATGATTGGGGAATGAAAGGAAGATTTCTTGTTTCTTGTGAGAGGATATTGTAATTTTTATTCTCTATTCTTCAAATTCACCATAAGAAAAGATAACTTCTTTACAAATTTTATTTGTCTTTTAGGACATACATATCTCTATAGTGGGAATCTATAGCTTAATATGATTCTCTTATCAAAGTGTATAAATCTTATTGAAGATTCCTAGGCAAGTTGAATGGTGGTGTATTTTTCTCTTCTTTCTATGCAGTGGCATGCTTCATGTGAGAGAGAGAGATATGTTTTCATCAAAGTAGAAGTATAATAGGTAAAGCTCCTTGTACCAATTACTGCAATGATCTCATGTTTGAATAATCCATACGCGGAATCATTTCTTTTTGTTCATTGATTATAATAGCATATTCCTTAATCACTATTCAGATTATGGTTTTGTGTGTTTTTGTCAATGGATTCTTCAAAGATTTAAGTGGCATCTGCATCTGTTTAGCTTTGTGTGTGTATATATATCTACTATCTAGTGTTATCAGGTTAATATATATAAACATGGCTTGATATGTTTGTTAGTGGTACGAGAATCAAACTTTTCTTATCTCTTACTTATGTTGCAATTATAAAATAATCCATATGCAGTTCTGCTTCTATGATAAAATTAATACACAGTTCTGTTTCTTGTTCTTGAATTACTTATTTGCTTTTGTTTTGGTTTGTGGTTTCCTGTCACTTATCTGAAACTCTGATTTCATTAGGCACTTGAAAATGATTGGTCGTGTTGATAGCAAATACAATCAAAGACTGTCCCCACCAAGAAACTGACTGCCTTGTTCGCTTTCTTTTATTTTTTTTCTTGTTCAAAACACATTCGTTTCTTCTTCTTCTTCTCTCGTTTTAAAATTGAAATTAATATATGGTCCAAAAGCTACACACTTTTATGAAAGTATCAAAGGGAAAGTGAATGATGCATATATATAGTGTCTGTGTTGGGTCAGATGGTTTGATTTGCTTTTTAGTGTTTTGATATTTTAGGGGGTTGAGTTTCTAAATACCATGCAGAAATTCAAAAACATACAAAGACCAAGCTAGTGATCCTTATATATTCTGTGTTTCCTGCCCCAAAGAGTTTGGTTGGCAAAAATGATTATGAAACTAATTTTAAGGTCTTATTATCAATATCATTACTAGTTGTCTGAGGAAAACTAGTCGTCAACATTTTTGATTTTTGATGATCGATGGAACCTAATTTTGTATAGAGAATGGGTCATACATTTAATCATAATCAAATACATGTTAACACTTATATTAAACTGTTTTCTTGATCAAAACCAACAATATTCTTAGGTTTGCTGAGACATAGTTTGGCTATAAATATACACCCTTTTTCCTTCCAAAATCTGTTCACTCCCATGTTTTTATGGCTACTAGATTGTTGCTTACATGTGGACTTGAGTTTAAGCTTACTTGACTGGATCTAGAGTAAAAGTCTGTTGTCTGAAAAAAGTGTTGGGAGTTGGCTAGTAGTATAGCTTCAAGGTGCTACAAAGGGAGAGTGATTAAATCCCCAATTTTCCATAAAATGTTCTTGGGGCTATTATTTATTTATATATTATATAAGTGAATGATGATTTGCATCTTTAATTAGGTTCTTTTCTAAATAAGTGATACACTTTGCAGAAAAGAGAGAGACCCACTTAGCTGCAGTACCCATTACATCTTAATTTTTGTGAAATTTGAGAAAGAAAAGAATATATGGGCAAAGCTGAGTTACCTTTGCCTTTTGATACTGCTTTGTCATCACATGCATTCCACTTTGCACTACAAAATCCACTTTGGACCCTCAAAAAACCCCCCAAATTTTTTGCCTCTCTCACAAGAAAAGCATACACATTTTCCTCCTTCTCCTTCCTCATATATTTGAAGACCAAAGTCCATTTTTCTTTCTCTCTCTCTTTCTCTCTCGCTCTCTCTATATCCTTACTCTTTTCTTAGGTTTAAGACTTAGCCCCACCTTCCATATAGACGCCGTGTTATTAGACCCTTCTTCTTTGGGTGTTTTTGTTGTCCAAGATAAATGGAATGAAGCCAAGATTCTTGAAGCTTTTACCATAGAGCTCTCACTTCTGAGTATTAGTACTATCCCCACCTTGTGTTATTTTAGGGTGTTTTGTCACTATGAGAGCTGGAGGCTGCACGGTGGAGCAAGCCCTCACGGCGGATGCTGCAAACGTGGTGAAACAAGCCATGGGGTTGGCTAGACGGAGAGGACATGCTCAGGTCACACCTCTCCATGTAGCTAGCACCATGCTCTCTGCTCCCACGGGTTTACTTAGAACAGCTTGTCTCCAATCTCACACTCACCCTCTTCAATGCAGAGCCCTCGAGCTCTGCTTCAACGTAGCTTTGAACCGCCTCCCGACCTCTACAGGGAGTCCTATGTTAGGGGTTCCAACTTCCCCTTTCCCTTCTATCTCCAACGCTCTCGGTGCAGCTTTCAAACGCGCACAAGCTCACCAACGACGTGGTTCTATAGAGAGCCAGCAACAACCGATCTTAGCAGTCAAGATCGAAGTGGAGCAGCTCATAATATCTATCCTCGATGATCCTAGCGTGAGTAGAGTGATGAGAGAAGCTGGTTTCTCGAGTCCTCAAGTGAAGACTAAAGTCGAGCAAGCTGTTTCTTTAGAGATTTGCTCTAAAACAACCTCTTCGAGTAAACCCAAAGAGGGGAAGTTATTAACTCCTGTCAGGAACGAGGATGTTATGAACGTTATCAACAATCTTGTCGACAAAAAGAGAAGAAATTTCGTGATCGTAGGAGAGTGTTTAGCCACTATTGACGGAGTTGTGAAGACGGTGATGGAAAAAGTCGACAAAAAAGACGTGCCCGAGGTTTTAAAAGACGTAAAGTTCATAACTTTATCGTTCTCATCGTTCGGGCAACCAAGTAGAGCCGATGTGGAACGTAAGCTAGAGGAGCTAGAGACACTCGTGAAGAGCTGTGTAGGGAAAGGAGTGATTCTAAATCTGGGAGATCTAAACTGGTTCGTAGAGTCAAGAACCAGAGGTTCTTCACTGTATAACAACAACGATAGCTACTGTGTTGTGGAGCATATGATAATGGAGATTGGGAAGTTGGCTTGTGGGTTAGTCATGGGAGATCATGGAAGGTTTTGGTTAATGGGTCTTGCGACTTCACAGACTTACGTGAGATGCAAGTCTGGTCAACCCTCGCTTGAATCTCTCTGGTGTCTCACTACTCTTACTATTCCGGCGACTAGTAATAGTCTCCGGTTGAGTCTCGTCTCCGAGAGGTAAAAGTCTTCTATCTTTTGAAACAGTCAAGAATGTGCAATCAACAAATCTGTTTATTATTTTATTTTTTTGGTTGGATATGTTCCAACTATTTTGTCTCTTTTTCGAAAAGGACAATTTTACCTATAGTGTTTTTGCTTTTTATTTGGTGATCATATCTAAAAGAACGGTGAACCAACGTGCATCTTTCCTAACTTTTTCTCTATTATTTTATAGCTTTTTATTATAAGCTTTCTTTGGAGAAATACTAAAGAAAAGTTACATATAATAAGTTACTTCATTTAACAGTTTTAACACTACTAACTGATATAATTACCATTTTGTTTCAAATCAGTGAGCTTGAAGTCAAGAAATCAGAGAACGTGTCTCTCCAGCTGCAGCAATCATCGGATCAGCTCAGTTTCTGTGAGGAATGTTCCGTCAAGTTTGAATCGGAAGCTCGATTCTTAAAGAGTAGCAATAGCAATGTAACCACTGTAGCATTACCGGCATGGCTTCAGCAGTATAAGAAGGAGAATCAAAATAGTCACACTGTGAGTTGTATAAACATCAAATCAGTTTACATTATGTCATTTGCCTCTTCTTATAAGTGCGTCTATGTTGTGGTTTTTGGACTTGGCAGGATTCAGATTCTATTAAGGAACTTGTGGTGAAGTGGAACTCAATCTGTGATTCAATCCACAAAAGACCATCTCTAAAAACACTCACACTCTCTTCTCCTACTTCTTCCTTTTCTGGTTCCACTCAACCTTCAATCAGTACTCTTCATCATCTTCAAACCAACGGTGATTGGCCCGTGATCGAGACAAACACGCATCGTCATCATTCTGTTGTCCATGAGACATCTCACTTAAGACTGTTCATTCCAGAACATGACAGCGAGCAAAAGACTGAGCTAGTCTGTTCGAATCCTAATTCTACAATGAACTCTGAAGCCTCTTCAAGCGATGCAATGGAGTTGGAACATGCCTCTTCAAGGTTTAAAGAGATGAATGCAGAAAACCTAGCAACTTTATGTGCTGCCTTGGAAAGCAAGGTACCGTGGCAAAAGGATTTAGTCCCGGAGTTAGCCAAAACAGTCTTGAAATGCAGGTCAGGATCGAGTACGAGGAAGATTAACGGAAACGAGGATAAAAAAGAAGATACATGGATGTTCTTCCAAGGTCTTGATGTAGATGCTAAAGAGAAGATCGCTAGAGAATTGGCCAAACTCGTGTTTGGATCGCAAGACAGCTTTGTCTCTATCTGTTTGAGTAGTTTCTCGTCGACAAGATCGGATTCTGCAGAAGATTTGAGGAACAAGAGGTTGAGAGATGAACAAAGCCTGAGTTACATAGAGAGATTCTCGGAAGCTGTTTCGTTGGATCCAAATAGAGTGATCTTAGTTGAAGATATTGAGCAAGCTGATTATTTGTCTCAAGTGGGTTTCAAGAGAGCTGTTGAGAGAGGAAGAGTTTGTAATTCGAGTGGTGAAGAAGCTTCGCTTAAAGACGCGATTGTGATCTTGAGCTGTGAAAGATTTCGTTCAAGATCAAGAGCTTGTTCTCCTCCTAGTAACCAGAAATCGGACGGTTCAGATCAACCTGAGGACAAGAATGTTGCTACTTGTGTTGCACTTGATCTAAACCTATCTATTGATAGTGCGTACGTTTGTGAAGAAGAATCATGTGATGAGATTGGCTTACTCGAAGCGGTAGATGCACGGTTTCATTTCAAGTGTTCATCAACATAACACTAACAGCATGCACGTATGCATGTAACATGGCCCAGTTTATGAACATGATCATTCGCATTACATGGTTTATGGTCAACCGTTATTTAATTTGTTTCCCTTACGGACTTATCTTTCATTGGGTTGGGGCAATACTTTGGGTTAAACGTGTAGTTGTAGATTTGCTTTTTCAATTTGGCTTAGGAACTTTTTAGAAGGATATGGGGTTAAACTAGAGATTTTCCTTTTTTATCTTTTTTTTTTTTTGTTTTAATGTAAAATTATCATATTATGGTCGTAAATGGTAATT
>Ga0041059_1002896_pt1 | contig 12316 bp, 8 predicted proteins | sample AraColnosormetaG_FD_56232 | JGI IMG/M metagenome (GOLD analysis project Ga0041059, IMG submission 56232) | Arabidopsis roots microbial communities from North Carolina, USA - Col MF nosort | ecosystem: Host-associated > Plants > Roots > Unclassified | place: USA: North Carolina | collected 2013-09-02 | reverse complement strand
AAAAAAAAAAAAAATAACTTTTTTTNTNTTTTTTTTTTTTTTTTTGTCGTCCATATTTAGTTCATATAATTGTTTTCTTAGTTTTGTTTTACCAGTCTAAAATACCTTATATCTAGTTTTAAATACCTTATATATAAGTGTTTGACAAAAAGTAAACAAATAATCATTTATAAGATTTTTTTTTTCTACAATCACACACGATTTTGATATCAAGTTATTATAGCTCAGGTTCATTCTTACTTACCAATAACCCTATTGAGCGGACGATCATTACAGCGGACGATCATTACTTACCAAAAACTTGTGTTGTGATTTTGTGCTATTATCTTCACTATGATATGATGATAAAATATTCTCTCATATATCGTCAACGTGAGGCGGGAAGTAACGGTGCCATGAGGCCGAGAGAATATAAAATGAATAAAATTAAAAAAGCAGTCGGTGTATGTAATTATAACTGGTGATGATAAATATTGAGCATGCGAGTTTGGTCCAGTGATAATGACAACTTTTCTGCCAACAATCTTTGGGAGGCCCAAACACACAAATACTAAAATTAAAACCAAAAACAGTCTTATGGACTATATACTTAACTCAAAGGATACTTAATGTGAGAAACCTTCTCTGAAAGTTTACGTTTCATGCATACTTGTATATTTGGGTTTTTGTTTTAACTCAAGAATCAAGATTCAAAATTAAGAAAACTAGGGATGTCCCATATACAGTTGCAGACATAAAAAGTTAGGAGACTTTTTCAGGACTGTTGGCCTTGGATTAATTTGACACTAATTGAGTTGGTGAGGTAGCTTCTAGTGGTCCTTACCTTCTCTAAAGATCAGACCATTTAGTCTTCAGAACCTATTCTCTCATTCTCACTGCAATAAGAGACAAGAGTTTTATGACTCTTTTTATAGTCCCATAAAACTCGAATGAAATATCTATAATTTGTAAAGTGTATATATGGATGGGAGTCTCAAGTCTTGTGTTGTGACTTGTGATCGTGAGAGTGAAGAATTTTACACATGCTTTTTTCTCGTCTGTTTGTGATTGGTTTCTCTCTGTGTTTTACGTAATCATTAAGATTTACCAAGATTAACGATCACGTTTAAAGTTGCTAAAACTGTCATTCGTTTGTGCCTCTTGTTTTATTAAATTATTAATCGAACGTAACTAGTCTCGTTACAAAATCACAAGAAGCCACATACACTGCTCCTAAAGAGAGGTTTAAAAGCTTAAATATGCAGACCATCTCTAATGGTGGCGTTCTTCAGCACAACGGTGATGCCTGATCTTATGTGAAACCCTTCCTCTGGTCTATCGCCTTCTTCCACGCCCTGCCACAACCCAACACAACAAAAAATCAGACAACCATTTCTTCAAAATAACCAAAAAGATCTTTGAAAACATACATCTGCATTCGCTATGACCACGTTCTTCCCGATCTTGGCGTTCTTGTCAATGATACAGTTCTTGATTTTTGTGTTCTGGCCAACCCCTACCGGAACTTTCCCTTCCGCCAAAAGAGACGCGATCTCAGCTTCCGTTTGGTAGAAATCAGCTCCCATCATCATTGTATCCTGAAGCTCTACTCCAGACTCGAGACGTGATCGTATGCCAACGATTGAGTGCTGCACACTGCATTCTCTCAAGAAGCATCCATGTGAAACTATGGAATCAAGTATCTGCAATTCCATAATACACTTTACAACATGAGGATCGATGAATCATTAGCTGAAACAACGGGATAATCGAATTCAAGATATTGTACCCTGCATTTATCAACTTTGGTAGGTGGCAAGAATCTTGGAGAAGTGAAGAAGGGTGTTTTTTGATCGTAGAATTGGAATTTAGGAGGCTGCCAAAACAGAAACAAATAGCATGATTAGGTTTCACTGAGTCACCACCCTGCACTGGAGATGAAACAATAAAGAGTCGGTGAAAACCTGTTCCGTGAGGGCTAAATTGGCATCAAAGAATGATCCTATGGTTCCAATATCCTCCCAATAGTCATTGAACAAAAATGCCTATGTAGCAGCAAGTTAATAAATAAAGGTCAGAGGAAACACAAATATTGATTGATGATGTGATATGCTAAACAAAAAATGAAGAAAAACCAGACCTGAACATTATGCTCCCCTACGGCCAACGGGATAATTTCAGAACCAAAGTCATTGGATGTAGGATAACTTGACCTTAGAAGCTTTAGCAAAACCTCTTTTCTAAATACGTAAACACCCATCGATGCAATGTATGGGGACTCCGCAGCTTCTTTCGGTGGTAAACCAAGAATGGAAGTGTCAACTTGCTGAAAACGCAAAAAACATTTAAGTTCTCGTAATATTGCAAGCAAGAAACTGAACGTTTTGACAAACAAAATAAATCATTACCATTGCCTTTAAGTCATCTCCCTTTGGTTTTTCCGAGAATTGAATGATTTTACCAGACTGGTCAATTTTAAGCAGCCCAAAGTCCGAAGCACGGCTGTGAATAAGGAAAAACTCAAATAAGTTCATCGAATAAACAAGGCAAGAAACAATGTTAATGATCCTCAGACACACCTCTCATCCATGGGAAGACAAGAAACTGTGATATCAGCATTGGACTCAATGTGCTTCTGCAAAGACGAGAAATGAAACAAAGTTTACATGAAGCTCAGTGTGGACAAATAAGAAAAATAAAACTAACCTGCACAAAGTTCATGTAATCCATCCGATAGAGATGATCCCCAGACAAGATCAAGACATGTTCCACATTCTTTGTCTTGGCATCCTACAGAAACACCGCCATATCATGTTTCCAACAATGTACAAGAACACTTACTAAGAGATGAAAGACAAAAGAAGACCTCAAAGACCCATATAAACTGCCTAACAGCATCAGCAGTTCCCTGAAACCATTTCTTTCCTGCATCTCCGGAAGTTTGGGTTGCAGCAAGGACCTAATCATCTCCAGAGGAGAAACTTTAGTAGCAAATAAAAACACAGGAAGATAAATCTAATCTATGGCAGGTAATGGTATCACCTCAACAAACCCATCACCAAAATTGACTCCATTGCCAAAGTTGTAAGTACGAGACAAGTGGCGATTGAGAGAAAATGAGTTGAACTGAGTTAAGATGAAGATCTTTCTAATACCACTGTTGATGCAATTGCTCATCGGTATATCTATCAGCCTGTAACACCCTCCAATTGGCACCTACGATTATTAACAAGTTTAAAACCTCATTGACAATGAATCATAAGAAACAATGGACAAACAAAACAATCCTCACCGCAGGTTTAGCTCTCTTGCTTGTAAGAGGGAACAAGCGAGTCCCAGCACCACCACCTAGTATGATAGACGCTACATTCTTAGGGTCTGCATTTTGAGTTCTCAACAGAGGTTCCTGAAAAATGATTCTTTATATCAGAATAGGACTTGGAAGAAATAAAGCTACCAAGGGACTTAATTTAAGAAAAGAAGCTTCAATTCACTAAACCAGAAAATTTTGATTGATGACAGACTCTCCTGCCCAACCAAACCTTAAAAGCCTTATTAGCCAGCCCTCACTAAACTGCTCAACCAACTCACAATCGCTACCATCTGCTAAATTAAGTCCTAGGCTAGTTATAGTAGACCTAAAGCTAAACTTTGAGCAGTTGCAACATCTTACCACCATAAGAAGTCATTTTCAACACAGTCCAAATCAAATTCCCACCAAACATGGACACACAGAATTGATGCTAGGCAGACTCAAATGCACAAGTAGAACTAATAAACCAAGGACTTCAATTCATTTCCAAGGAAACAGAGAATCTTTTTTTTTTTGGTTTGGGAATTGCAAGTGTAAAATATTCTTACATGAGACTCTTGATCAACAAATGGAGTAAGAACGGAGCGAATGAGGTTTGTCTGAATCTTCTTCTGAGGTGCACTCCTAAGTTTCGTTGTCCTCAAATGATTGGGCTTGACAACTTGGGTTCCCCAGAACGCACTAACTCTCTCAGAGACAATTTCGTTGTTGAGACCAAAGGTACACTGATTCAGCTTCATGGCAGGAAAGCAAGACTCCATATTTTTCCAGAACAAGACAGATTCTACAACTTATTAAAAAAATGCAAGGGAAATGAAGTAGAAGAGATAGATCAGATTCTAAAAAGATATCAGCTTTCGAAAAACCCAGATAAAAAAATTGGAACTTTTTCAATAACCCAGATTCGAATTTTGGGTAGTGAAAACGAAACAGTGTTGGAGAGAACAGAGAAGTCGACTAATTTTGTCCACAAGGAAGTTGTGAAATAGTGAGAAATGAGTGTGTGATTGAGTGAGAGAGAGAGCTTTAACTTTTGGCAGTGGAAAGAGAAACGGAACAGAAAGAGAGATCAACAAAACAGAGTTTAATGTGATGATCCTCGTGATCTTCTGACGGGAACACCGCCAACCCTCTGATTGTTTTTCTTCTTTTAAGGGTTTTGAAAACGGCAAAATATCATTCAAGGGTTTTATTGGAATAACCAAATTTGGTTCTTATAAGATATCTTTCATGTGATTTTGGTCCTTACTAATTACTAAATGATTGGAATTACTAATCCGTTACATTTTATGATTAGTAAAAATTATGCAGAATTCTAAGATGATTTTACATTTTTACAAATCAGATCCAAAATGGCAGAAAGAGCAAAACAAACTACAGTATCACTCAATATGGTCCTGATGATATTTTCTTGGAAAGCATAAGTTGAATATTTGTCTATTGTCTTTAGATTTGTGGCATTGGTTAAGTCAATTGTTTTTGGCTAGAAAACAGAAAGAAAAAAGAAAAAACTCTAGTAATAATAGTTTTTCGGATTTCCATTATTGAACATCTTGAGTTCTCTAAATTTTTACTAATCACCAATCTAACTGGTTCACAATATTTTTTAACATCAATTTTCATTAGATACAATAGTATTGCTCATCTATAGTTTCATTAAATTATTTCGTCAGAAAAAGATTATGCGGTTTTAGTTCTCCATTGTAAGGTTCAAGGGCTAAACGGATCATGTTAGTTAATTGGGCACTCCTTGTACAAATCAAAATGCAGTTTAGCTTGGGCTTTTTTATCCTAGTCTGTTGGCCACCATCTCTTAGTAAATGGAAATGCATCACGAATTGTGTATTTCGGTGGCAGTTGATGGATTCTATTATGGATTGGAAGATTGTGGATGTTACCTCTCTTTGTGCTGATTTGTGCTGAAATACATAAATATTTCGAGTCAAAAAACTTAGGTGGGATATCAAACAAGTATCCTGAGATAGTTTTTCAAACGCTTTTAGGTGTGAGAAAGACATTCTCATAGTAGAAAAAAAGTTGCTTTGTGACTAACTCCGGAAGTGATCTATGTGTGATGAGTCATGTCTCTTTTGAAACCCCAAATTTTATCATTGGTAGGCAAACCGGCTCGTCATCAACAACTGACATTGGCTCATATTTCAATTCTAACTTTTTTTCTTAACGTCATATCTAAGCTTTCGATCTTCAGGGTCAGTGTGAAACTCACTAAATTCTCTAACCATCGAAGCAGCACAAAGGAAGTCTGTGAGCTCTGCAATGTCTATATTTTCTCCACATCTCTCCACAGTTAGAGAAGATTCAGCTCCGAGAAACCCATTTTCACCAAACAAATTTACAATTATGGTCGGTCATAACAATATTTATCTATTATCTTAGATTTATGGTATCGGTTTGTCAATTGGTTTTAGCTAGAAAACAGAAAAAAAGAAGTAAACCCAAGTAAATCTATTTTTTGGCAAAAATATTTTATTTGGGGGAAATGAATTTTTTGGAAAAAAAAATTTGACAAGAAAAAGTTTTTTGGGAAAATTTTTTGGTAGATTTTTTTTTTGTCGGATTTGTTTTACGAGAAACTTATTTTCGAAATATTTTTGACGGAAAAAATTATTATTTCATTTTGTTAATCTAAAATATTTTCAAATATGAGTAAAACAGTCATTAAAATAAAAGAATGTATAAAAAGAATGAACTGCATAAACAAATAGAATTAAAAAGGAGTTTCTAACAATTTCTTATAAATTAATAAAATGCTATAGCATTAACAATATTAAGTAATAGATGTTTTAATATAGTGTTTCCATACATTTGACTTTTCTAAATTTTACTAATTACCAATCTAATTGGCTCACAATACTTTTTTCACATCAACTTTCATTGGAACTAATTAAAAAAACTCACCCAATTGAGCCCGTCTAGCATACCAAATTAAATTAATACTAACACTAATTAGACAAATGTGAGAAAAATAATATCATCAAATGCATATAAATTAACGAGTAAGAATTAGAATTCTTCTCCCAGTGTCAAGAAGAGATGGAGATCGTCATCCAAAGAACCCACAAATTGTCTGAATTAATTTCTCCATATATAATAAATAATTTTTTAGAACATAGAATTTTGAATCGGGCCGCATCCCCTGCCTTACTTAAGATGTATTCTCGATTTTGCTTGTTTTCATTTTTCTTGTCAAAGCTTGTTTGCGTCTAGATAATTCCTTTGAAATATATAACATGTAAGAATATGATGAAAAGAGCTAAACTGTAATTAGTACCAAATCTAACTCACAAATCACCTTAGAATCGAAACGAATAACCAAAATCATTCATACCCTTACTTTTTGTCATGATTAGTTTTGCACTCTCCAGTTATCATATAGTGAATCTAGTCACTCATACTCTACTATTTAGAGACAAAATACATATATACTCTATTATTTCGAAAACATTACAATGAATGTAGTAATTGAGGGGTACAAAAAAGAAGAAAGAACAAAGGGTACACGTGTCAGTTTCGTCCGGCGGTGTACGTCGCCCAACCGTGCATTATATTGGCCCGGTCGTTGCTGTGCAGTGCAGCTTCACCTGCCCTCACTCTCTCCTCGCCAACTCTTTCCAACCATTCTTCTACATTATTATAATACTTCTTTATTCAAATTGTCCCCAATAATTCTATGATCAATTGTTCATCTAATGAGTTTATTTTGTATTCTTTTTTTTCAGGAATTGGACTTATTCACCTAATGCTTTTTAGTCATGAAAATTCCACGACCGAACTATAAAGAAATACGATATATCCAGTTTGTTTCAATTATTGAACCAATTATAGAGTCCTTATATCTCTTTATAAAATCATCAACCAAGTGATTAGATCGACAAGTCTAAGTGACCATCCACTTTATTTTAAAACACTTTATTTCCTCGGAAAATCTAAGCCGGAGTTGCAAGAGAGCTTAGAAAATGGATGTTGCGGCTGAGAAAGTTGACGCCATGAGGAGGTTCGAGGGTACGAGAATTTTTTTGAACTTTCTTCCGGCAGTTGAAGCTCTAGTTGCCGTGTTACTTCTACTCTATTGGTTAACGTCAACTTTCTTCGCCGGTGAGTATCTCCGGCGTATTATTTCCAGTGGTATGACCGGCGCCGGAATATACATATTTGGCGTCGTGAACGTTCTCGTTGCCCTGATCTTCTCTTTATCTAACCACCAGAAGCTAACCGAACACGATCTGTATTTTCAATACGTTTCCTCCTCCTCCGCCGTAGTATCACAATCTTTGGCATCTGATAGCGAAGAAAAGACTTCAGAAGGAATGCCGGGTACGGAACTTACCTCCGTTAGTCTAACCGTCGGAGAGGCTCGACCGTTGAGGCGAGAGATGGTTCGGGCGGTCAGTTCTGTGGGGGAGACAGCTCATGCTATAAGGAGGAAGCAAGAAATGACTTTTCTGCCTCCAGCTACTACTGAGAGTACTGCTACTGATCATCAGGTTTACAGAAGGTCGAAATCGGAGAGGATTGACGTGCGGGGAGATTTACGCCGGAGTATGAGACGGTTGTGCGATATGGATGATCTGAGCAGTGATGAGTTTAGGTCAACGGTGGAGACGTTTATAGCCGGAAAAAAAAAGATGTTGTCGAAGGAATGGGTTAAGCCGTGACTTATTATAACGAGGAACACTTTTGTTCGCCTTTAATTTAACGTTCAATTTGGATGTATATATTTCTTGGGATGATTAGTGACAGTCATATCTACGTGAGTCTTAGCATATTCCTACGAAACTATAAATGAAAACTTTTGTGTACGTTCACTTATCTTAAACATTTCCCTAAACAAAACGTAAGATATTCTTTTCTAAACGGGGAGAGAATAGGACGGGCCCGACCCAAGTGGAAGGTAAATTGAAGTTTTCACTTAAATTTGGACATAGCGGACCATGCTAGTCTAGAAGGTGGGGAAATGGAAACACCAAAGGACAAGCTAGTCCAAATATTTGCCAACTCAAACTAGAGATAACGCATGTCCAACTGATCCTCACGTTGAAGGATATAGGGAAAACGTGTTGACTGGCCATAAAAGGGAAGATCATCGAGGAGGAACATGTTGCGTGACTTTATCTATGAGAAATACCATCAAATAGAAGAGTGTGTGACACGTATGATAGATATCCAGGAACTCCTAAGAGCATCCACATCGGTGATATTAATTTATATTGAATGTCTTAACTATAATTTATTGGTCAAATAAAGAGAGAAAAATTTATTGGCAAAATGAAAAGAGAGAAAAATTTGTTGGCCAAATGAAGGAAAAAAATAGAAAACAGTAGCACCAACCAATAGCATGGTGACACATTCGTGTCTTCCAATATCAAAAAATGTCTTCTCACAGACATTAAAGTCACCGTGTTTCTCCTGTTCAGTGCATTAATTCTCATTTGTCTATTTTTTTATTCTGTTAAAATTTGAAAACACCCTCTAAATTTGTCCAATGGGGATGGTCTAAGAGCAACCCCATTGGTAGTTTCCAAACATAAGTTTCTTAATTTAGAGATAGAAAATATACTAATAAAAAATGTGTGGTTTTCTTAAATATTGAAGAAATTCTTTCTAAAGTGCTAAAATACCTTATATAAGAAACTTTGAAGAGAGTTTCTTTACTATTCAAAAAAGCTATATATTTTTTATTAATATATTTTCTCTTTCTAAAACTAAGAAACTTAGTTAAAAAACCCTCATTGGAGTTGCTCTAAAGGGACCATTTAGGAAATTCATAAATCCACGTCCACTTTTTACAAGGTCATAAGTTTTCAAAGGACGATGTAATAAGGCAAGTAGTGGTAACTTCATGGACCATTGGCCGGTCGTTCTACAGGCTACCCAAGATTTCTTTTATACCTAGTACGGATTGAACCAGCTACAATGGAGCACCGCCGAAAGTAGATGCAAGGAAGAATTGGGTGTCGTGTAGCCAGGGCCGACTCAAACAATTGATGGACCCCGTGCAATCGTGAGAGAAGGACCATAAAAAAGAATTCTTAACTTAAGATTTGTAGCAAGAAGAGGAAGTAGATCAAAGCAAAACGAGGAAAGTCCTTGAGGCTACCTCCGAAACTGATTAGGGGAGAGTGAGTGACTCTGCACATTCTAGGCCATTTAAGCTCGACAACCATCAAATTCATCTAATAGTGATTGTGAGGCAAATAGGTGAACTCAACAAGTTAACTAAAGTCAGTGACTAAAAGATTCTTTTTTTCTTAATAGACATCATCTTTTAGCGCTTGCTCATAGATTGATCATACACTTTTTCTAGTCCTCTTACTACATGGCGAAATATTTTCATATGTTTTTTATTTTTAAGGAATACATTTATTAAAGATATTGACACATTATCTACAAAAGAGATTTAACAAAATAATCCAAAGCTATTTGATATTTTATGTAGCCCCCACAGCCCATCATGTAAGTAGAAACATATCGTCAAGTCTCACTACTAATCTTAAATGGATCAAAGCTGGTCTATCCTGTAACACTTCTTTCTAATCAGGACGACCAACTTTGCTCCACTATCAAAACCGAAAATTTCAATTAATAAACCAAAACCAAAAGAGATTAAAGAACTAATACTCCACCTTTAACATTTCTTCTTATTCTCTACCTCCAAGTCCGATAAATGTACTCATCATAGTCCTACGGTTTGTTAAGTCCACGGCTAAGTTCCGCCACCAAAACCAGGTGGCGTTGGCCAAAAACCAGTACCAACACCGCCTCCTCCATCCCCACCATCTCCGGTAACATAAGTCATGCATGATAACGGCACTAGACATAGCCCACGGCTTCTAAGATCTCTCGTCTCTTCCTCATCCCCTTCTTGTGATTGTGAGACCTAATCAACATTTTACTATATAAGTAAATTTGTGGACTAAATATATCCGGAATGATTTACTTTTATGTAAAACTAGTAATGAATTATATAGGTTCTCAAAAGTATACCAGCTGGGAGGCTTTTCCGGGTCGGTTCCTAGATGCTCTCATGTAGGGGACGCTTAAAGTCTGCTCATCAAACAATAAAGTTGACATTTGAGTTATAAAAACTTTACTCTTTAATTTGTACATATAATTTAGATCCTTAAGATTGACGACCATGAGCAATATTGAGCATGAGCTTATCTAAACATGTATCCATAAAAGAAACAGGAGAAAGGTGCTTAATTACTACGTAGTGCGCCTAAGAGGATATGATAAAATAAAGATCAATTCTAACTAATCTCTTGCTTTAATTTAAAGGCAAGCTAAACCCTATGGAACTAATTAAATATAAGTTCATAAGTAATAAGTTAGCCCATACACAATAGTGTTTTAAAGTTTGATAATTCAGTACATGTCAAAGTCCTTAATATATAAGATAGTATATTTAGTAATAATTGATATAAAAAGTTGAGAATATTTGACAAAACGGAACGATGATCAAGAAGAATGTCTGGAACTTAGCACGGTATTACCATGTAAATACCGTTATTCTACCACTCCAAATTCATTCCTTGAATATGTTTCCTTTTCTCATGCAAATGTCATGTACTGATAACTATAAGTATAGGATGTATGGATATGAATGAGTGACATGCATGCATTGAAGTTACGTACCTCGATCTGGCTCTGTAGGAATTTGATGTATCCAATTGCTTCCATTAACACAGATGCTGTATCTGTCTGCAGTTTAACATTTTAATCATCATGTAATTAATCATCAACAATCGAGTAACAAGCAAAAAATAACAATCCGCTACTTGTGAATTTTTTTCTTAAAATCCTTACTATCTTTAAATGGTAGAAACAAAAATATCTTATTGTAACAAAATCAATTTTCATACAGCTATATATTTTATTAATGATTAGGCTCATATTCTAAAATGGGGCAAAAAGGAAATGAAATATTGAAGTAAGGAATAAATTGGGTAAAACTAATTGTTGCTAATTAATTACCTTCCCAAAGGGTGAAACCAACTGCTGCAGAGCTGCTATTCTGTCTCCTAACTTTTCTTTCCTCACCTGTTTTTCAATTTCACAACGTATAAACACTACAATGATCATTCAATGGATTATCTTAACATTTGACTATATATATTTTTTTAAATTAATATCCTCCAATTAGAAAAATTTCTTTCATTTTTTTTTTCTTCTTAACTACTAAAATTTATTCAGGCTTTATTTAATTTCTCCAAAAAAAACATTTATAATTAATTGCATGTATTTTTTTTAAAACAAAAGTAATAACCTTGAAGGGTGGGCAAGAGGAGCGTGATTCCACGCGCGGTTTCTTGGAAGCATTTTCTCCTGCTTTTGTTGCCATCAAGAAGTTATGCCTCTTCCCTTCACTTGTTTGAGGTTCATTGCTGAACATTTCCATCTTCAACCCAAACCAAAACCCCATAAGTAATGCACACACATATATATGTATGCAAGTATCAAATAACGTTCATTATTGCTATTCGATGTAAAGGATAATAATAGAACGTAACGTAATAATTAATACCCCCGACAATGAGAGAAAAAAATGTTAAGAAAAGAGATTCATAAAAAGACAATAAAACAAAGTAAGGAATAAAGAGAAAGGAAAAGAAAAGATAGAACAAAGGTTGATGTTTCAGCTTAAAGAGTGCTGCTTATGAATTATGTTAAAAGGTTTTTTAGCTCAAGCTTTGGCCCTCCAACCAAGAATCACAACAACAAAGTAAAAGATGAATCAAAAGAGGTTAAAAGTTTTTACATATATATTTAAATATTATCTCTCTATTCATAACTTTGTTGCAAAGCTTCAATATTGCACAAAGGTCTCGCACTTTACACTAATCTGATTAATCTATCTATACTTCGTGATTATAATATTTCAGTATATATTTTTTTTGTTTTTTGCTATTTCTCAAGTTCTTTTTTTTTTCTTTTTTTTTTTNTNNTTTNTGCCACAAACTTTTAATGAACATGATATTTTATCCACCTTATGAATATGATTTT